>ENA-ORNB01001306-ORNB01001306.1-human-gut-metagenome-genome-assembly--contig:-NODE-1306-length-18662-cov-6.792712_pt1 | contig 18662 bp, 11 predicted proteins | sample MGYA00242112_ERZ509016 | MGnify/ENA primary metagenome ERZ509016 (study PRJEB26280, sample SAMEA2338705) | human gut metagenome | biome: human gut; feature: human-associated habitat; material: faeces...
CCCGCCGATACCCGTATCTGCTCCGAGAGAGTGAGTTCAGGGAAGCGCTGGCGGTTGGTTTCTACGATTATCCGCCTGGCGTATTCGTCCGTTATGAGTTTTCCGTCGCCTATCCGGCAGGGGACTTTCACCCACATGAGCTGTTCTGCGACAGTCCGGCGGCGGTTCCCTGACAGTATCTCATACTCGCCGTTCCCGGCGGAACGCACCAGAAGCGGCTCGGTTATTCCCATTCGCGCAATTGACGAACTGAGTTCCGACAGGTCGCCGCTGTCCGTGAAAATCGGAGAACGCAGGGAAAGAAGCCTGTCAAGCTCAATATTATATGACTTATCCTCTGGAAAGCACTTTGCGATGATATCCTCGATAGATTCTGTTTCCGGAAATTCCGGCTCTTTCTCAGATGATTCAGCAAATCCGTCATCAGGCATTTCCGACGGTTCTTCGTCCTCGACCGGAATGTAGATAGCTTCCTGCTGAAATTCTGGCTCGGCAGGCTTCAGGGCAGGGTGGATTTCTGCGCTTTCCTCGGTTTCACGCTGTGCCTGTGCAAATGCTTTCATCTTCTCAATGTCCATGCTGTCCTCCGGTTTGTAAAAGTTTGGAGCGCATTGCGGCTTTAGTCCGCTGTTACGCATATTGGGGCGCATTTTACTGCGCCCCGGAGGTAATATATGTGAACCCTGTGGCTGGGAGGGTTGTAAAGAAAAAGCGGAGATCTTTCGGTCTCCGCTTGGCTTTATTCTGTTGTGTGCTCAGGCTGTCTTGCCTTCGAAAAGTTTCTTTACTTCGTCCAGAGGGAGCTTGCTCATTTTAGCGATTTTCTCCATATCACGAATACCATCGTTCCAAAGTTCAATTGCAAAGCTGGTTGCAAGTTCATTTTGCGCTTGCTTTGCTCTCTTTTCGCCGTAATCTTCCACTAATTTACACATAGTATCAACACCCTCCTTGTCTTTCTTGAAATAACCTGCCCGGTCGGACAGTACCTTGTAGTGCATTTCGCGCGGATCCTTGCAGAAGAAATCCTGCATAAGCTCGCCCAGAGCCGTGCCGTTTCGAATTTCGCCGTTCACATATATTATGTGCGAACCGTCCGTAAATATTGCGTGGTCAAGCTCGGAAATCGTGCGGTTGACCGTGTAAAGCGGCTTTCCGCCTTTAAGCACGTCATGCTCGGTAATGAAAATGATGTAGCTTTCCGGAAGTTCATCAAATTTATCGCCTGGATTGAGCAGATTTGCGTCCAGCAGACTGCTGTTATATCTCGCACGTCTGGGAGCCGCGCCGTCATCGCTGCGCTGAACTTCAACGTCGTACTGCTTGCCATGCTCGTCAATTGCGTAGATATCCAGTCTTGCCGAACGTCCCTGTAAGTTTTTCAGTTCAAACTGAGAAACCACCCGTACAACTGTCAGGTCGTCCCGATTCAGAATCACTCTGAGCAGAAGCTCTGCGCAGGCCTTGTCCTCGAAAACTTTGCTCATGAACGTGTCGTCCATAAGCCGGAAATTTTCGATGATGTTAAGTATCTCAGCCCGGTTTTCGGCGCTGATATCGCTGGTTTTTATCTCGTCCACAGGAATCACCGTCCCTTTCTAGAATTATAGCATATTTCCCGCGAAAAATCAAGCATTACCGCCATCTGTTTTGCCCTCCGTGTACATTTTGTGCCATTCCTCCAGGATATCCCGGCGCTGTAAACAGAAATAGAAATACTCCGAAATCTCCTCGTTGGAAAGCTCGTCGCCGATGAGCTGGGTAACTTCCTTACGCTGGAGGGTTATATGCTTTGACGGTTTTTTCACGGTCTGTTTTGGCTCTGCGGGAGTGCTGTTTTCAGCTGGTTCAGAGCGTTCTTCCGTAGAAGTCACTTTTTCGCCACAAAGCTCCGCTATGTCGGACTCCGAGAAGAACTTCAAATCCGCAAGCGTGTTTGCCTGTTCGACTGTTAGTTTTCTTTCGGGATCCCGGCTGAGGTACGCTGCGATTTCCTCCTGACTGCTGTTCGGAAGCGCCGAAAACTGGCAGGCTGTCGCAAGCGTAAGTCTGCCGCTGTCGAGCATTTCCATAAGTTCCGGAACCAGCCGCGTGCAGGCGATGTAGCGCTGGATAGTGCGTTTGGCTTCGCCGTATTTCTCGGCTATGTCCTTGGTTGCACGGCGGCTTCCTAGGGCTGTCAGAGCCTCCTGCTGTGCCTTGTACGCAAATGCGCGCTCGGACGGCAGAAGCTCGGTGCGCTGGCAGAGGTTTGTATCTGCCATGATTAGCTTCGCGCGGTTTTCGTCAACGTTCTTGACAATGCTGGGAACCGCCGTAAATCCTGCTCTGCGGCAGGCTTCAACACGGTTGTGTCCGGCGATTATGCGGTACTTTCCTCCTGTGACAGGGGATACGATTATCCGGGACAGCAGTCCGTTTTCTATGATGGATTCCACCAGCTCGTTCATTTTGAAGTCGCTGTACATCTTGAACGGCTGATTTTCCCACGGAACAAGCAGGTTTATCGGGATTTCTTTTTCGTCATTCTGGACTGTCGGTTCATCACTAAGGAAGTCGTTCATATTCAGCTTTCCGGTGTTGTTGGAAGCCCCTAGATTGAATGCCATTTACACTCCCTCCTTTTCGAGAATTTCGCTTACAAGCTTGCGGTACTGACCGCCTATAACGCTGTTTTTCTTGGATATCAGCGAACGCTGTTCTGCGGTACTATTCGCCGCCTCAATGCGCTTGCTTATCGTTGTTTCGTAAACCAGACTGCCATAGCGCTCTTTTAGGGCAATATCCACTGCCTGAGCCATCTGGGTGTTGTCGGTCATGGTTTCAAGTATTCCACAAATTTTCAGGTCGTGGTTGATTTTTTCCTTGATGAGACTGAAAATGTCCTCGAACTGGACTATGCCGTTGAGCGCGAATTTCTGCACCTGAACCGGAATCATCACCTCGTCAGCCGCCGCAAGAGCGTTCATGACCGGTATTCCGAGTGAGGGCAGGCAGTCGATGAGGAGATAATCGTAATCTTCCGATATGCTGTCGCCGGAAATCGCCTTGTCAAGAATCTGCTCGCGGCACATCGTCTGGGCTAGGAACATATCCGCGGTAGCTAGTGAAATATCCGCCGGGACATAGTCGATAGGCTCGCTTTTTGCGGTCAGAATGCACTCTGAGAGCTTCGCAGTTTCTTTCAGCACGTCAACGATGGTGCGATTACCCGTGAAATCATAGCCGAGGTAATCGCTGAGATTTCCCTGTGGATCAAGGTCGATACAGAGGACTTTCTTGCCAAGTTCCGCAAGTCCTGCGGCGATATTTACCACGGTCGTTGTCTTGCCAACGCCGCCTTTCTGGTTTGCTATTGCTATAATCTTTGCCATAATTACCCCTCCTGCCAGTATTCTTTCATGTCGTGATTTACCCGGGACTGCCAATAGCTGTTGAGCGTCAGCCGGGAATTGTACAGCGCCGTTATCAGGTAGCTCCGGATATTCCGGACGTCGCTGGTGTTTTTGTCCATTGCTTCCAGAACGTACTCGATGTGGCTGCCGTTCAGCTTCAGGAACGTACTTTTTACCACGTCATGCGGAATGTCATCGCCGTTCACACGTATTGTAGGTCTAGTGGAGCAGATCGCGTCCACCATAATGCTGATAAGTTCGTTGATGGTATCCGCCTTGCTTGGATTCTGCTCGATGAGGAATTCGTAATCCGTGTTGTCCCGGACTATCTGGGCATAAGCGGAGCGCTCCTCCTTTATCCTGGTGATATATTCCATCTCGTCAGTCCCACCAGATTGATTGATAGGATTGATTATATCAGGATTATTTTCTTTAAGATTATTATCTTTAGATTTGTCCGCCGTTTGGGCGTAACATGGTCCGCCGTTTGGGCGTATCATGTTCTGCCGTTTCGGCGTTTCTTGTTCCGCCGTTTCGGCGTTCCTTGCTTCGCCGTTTGGGCGTTCCTTGTTCCGCCCTTTTGGCGTTTCTTGCTTCGCCCTTTCGGCGGAACAATGGAGTAATGCGGTCTGAGGGGATGTTTCTTCCTTTTCAGGAGTGCTGTTTTCCTCGTCCGCGGTGGAATTCCGCCTGTATTTTTCCGCCGCCGATGGTTTTACGGATCTCATTTTTTCCTCGCCCTCCGCAAGAATTTCAGCTAGGTGGACTATATCGTCGATTATGTAGAAGCTGCGTTTTGCCGGCATTCCGCGTGGGGAGCACTTGATAAGCCCGCGCTTCTCCAGAACCGTAATGCAGCGTTTCTGCTGTTTGTCAGACAGGGAAGTGCTTTCCTCTAAATCCGCGATGGTGGAGTAGAACCACCCGTCCGGGTCGAGCTTCCCTCTGTCGCTGTAATACTGCCATTTGGCTATGAGTGCGCTGTAAACCACGGTTTCCATAAGTCCGACCGCATGAGCCAGCGGACGGTTCAGGGATATCGTATTATCCGGGTTCAACAGCTGGTAGATTGCATTCATGTTATTCCTCCAGTTTGTTTTATTCCTCGTTTTATAAAGCATAGAAGGGCGGTGAGGAATAGGACCGCCCGTTCAGAAGGCCTTTCCGTCTATGCTGTTAAAGCCTTTCGGCTGTTAACCTATATAAAAAAGCGCACAGATTTTCTCTATGCGCTCTTGTTGTCAATATTAATAACTCTTTTTGTGAAAACGCTAAAGAAATCGGATTTTCTGCCGATATATAATAATGGTACACAAATTGAGCATCTTATTTGAACTGTATATTGACGAAAGCGCGTTAGAAAGTGTGAAATGCACGTCATGTCGTCAAATTAAGTTGTCCATTTTCTGTCCATTATTTGTCCTTTATTCAGAACTAAAACGGGCTGAAAAAGATGTTTGAAAAAATAATACTATGTACGTTGGTACCGCATTGCTATGCGGTATGGGGGATTTTTATCGGCTGAGCTGTTCGATTCGTTGCCGAATTCAATTCCCCTCGGCTCCACCACAACAGCCCGGAAAACGGGCAAAGCAACCCCCACCTGCTGGTTGGCAGGTGGGGGTTGCTATATTTATCCTACACTAAGCGCCTTAATTACGGCCTCTTCCGCATTTTTATACAGAATAATATCAAATGCAGTTGAAAGATCGTCCGGGACTGAAGCAAAGTCCGACATACTGATCGCAGGCATTAAAATCTTCTTTGCACCACTGTCAAGACATACCTGCAACGTATTTGCCAGCTCATCGACCCGGATCAGAGTACCGCTTATACTCATCTCACCCAGGACTGCCATAGAACTTTGCACGGGACGTCCAAGTGCAATTGAACACAAGGCAATAAGAGTCGGTATAGCCAGCTTATCGGTCATTCCTATTCCCTGGAGGTCCTGATAATTTACAATATAATCCTTGGCATCTGTGCTGATACTGCCACTTATTCTGTTACCGTTCGCTTTCAGGAAACTGAAAGCCGCATTGGAGGATTCCCTTGCTTCACGGTCGGAGCCTATGCCCGTACGCTCAAATTTTCCTGTTCCATTAAGCGTCTGACTTTCCAGCCGAAATACTCCCAGCATTCCGCTCTTGCCACGGGAAACGGTATACACCTGCCCGGGATTGCATATGCCTTCCGGAATCAGCTTTCCGCCTCCCTGCTCAGGCACCGACACATAATGTTCCTCCAGTGTTTCATTGTCTATGTACGAAAAATTCACATCGTAAAATTCCATACCGCCAAGCTTTTTAAGCTGTTCCTTAACGCGGCGGCGCATTTCCAGGGATATCTGAACTACCTCTTCCAGCTCTTCTTTTGTGAATTTATCGTCAGGATACATCAGCTTCAGATAGCCGTCTATCATTCTGCGAACGTCAATGGTATCACGCTGATTCAGATTTTTTCCAAGACGGAAATAATGATCGAGCGCATCACCATACTGCTCTTTACGAAGCTCACGGATAAATTCTGCAAGATAGTCGCTGATGAAACCGTAATCGTCAGTGAAATGCTCCGGTCTGAATTTTGGTATCTCCCAACCCGGAAGATAACAGTGTATCCTGTCCAGGAATGCAGTATCAGTCCCCATTTCAGGAGGAAACGGGTCAAAAAGGCTGGAGGTTTTCAGCAGGACGTCAACACTCTGATTTATATTACCTACGAATACCATTGAGGCGGAAGCTGCTTTTTCCTCCTTGCCGCGAGCAAATGAACCGGACGCCATATAATCTTTCATTATCTGAATGCCGTCCTTGTACTTGAAACGTATTCCCGCAACCTCGTCAAAGGCAACGCAATCCCACAGCCCTACTAATCCGACTGTCCTTTTGCTCATATTATAAAATAAATTCGCAACGGTAGTCTGTCCGCCGGATACAAGAATACTGTTAGGCGATATCTCCTTGTAGAGATGCGATTTTCCGGTGCTTCTGGGACCGAGTTCGCAAAGATTAAAGTTGTTCTCCACAAGTGGTATCATTCTGGTCAGCAGCAGCCACTTCTCACGGTATGTAAATCCGTCAGGCTCCATACCGGTGGAGCGCAGCATTATATCCAGCCATTCCTCTTTGGTAAACGCAGCACGTCCTGATTTCAGCTCGTCAATGTCGATATGCGGCATCTGTATCGGGGTCAGTTTCCGAATACTTATCGGGGAATAATCCTTGTTCTTTTTCTTTTTTGAGCGAAGCGGATTACCGTATTCATCAGTTATTTCCGGCTGATCCTCGTCATCGGATTCATAATCAAGCTGAACAATGCACCATATCCCACCGCACAGCAGCCTGTCGTACTTTTCGGGATATGCGTCATCAATTGGCACTCCGCCAACTCCCAGATTTGAAAAATCTGCAAAGAAACAGTTCTTGTTCATATCAAGGTGCACCGTTACCATATCAATGATAGTATGACTGCCTTTTTTCCGCAGCTGCGAAAGTATTTTCTGAGATTCATCAGGACGTACAAAGTTATCTGCAAGGATACGCTTCACATTATTTACACCCTCCTCGACAACTTCTTCACCGTCAGAGCTGCAATACTGCCCCAGGAGGAATTCCAGTACATATACCGGGACGTTCGCTCCCTCTTTCATCTTCTTGGTCAGATCCTTGCGCACTATTTTTCCGTCAAAATGTTCCCTCAGCTTCTGCTTTATGATATCATGTCTGCTAAGGCTGGTCTCAGTATTTTCAAATTCGCACATTGATTATATCCCCCTTTTATCAGAAACCGAAATCATCTGCAAATGCAATATCGATCATCATCTCATGGCGCAGTACTTCAAGGCTGGTTTTCTCCTCAAATGCTACAAGATAGTACTTTTTATTGATATCATATTTAATATTTCTGAAAGAAAAACGCAGCTTAAAAATACGCTTGGATGTGTCCGCGTCCTTTTTGTCGGCAATATATATACATTCGTTCGATATTCTGTTTCCCTTTTCATCAACAAAGTAAACATGATATCTGGTTTCCTTTACCACGTCGCTGACAGGTTCCGTCTGCATGAAATCCAGCACTGTAACCAGATTCGTTATCTTCCTGGTCAGGCTGATGAAGCGTATCTCGGCATTAGTGGTTTCGCAGCGGCCTTTCTCGGTTCTGACGTCTATCAGCGGAATGATCATCTCCTGCGGAGAGCTGCCGCCGTGGGTATAATTTAATCCGGAACCCGGTTTCTTGAACAGGTCGCTTCCCATCGGAAAATACACTCTGCGGGAATCGTCAGCGCCGATGATCGAGCTGAACGGCAGGCTTGCAACTCCTTCGCCCTGCACATCACGGTCGGTGAGCGCATATCTGCGGTCTGCGTCCGGTATCCCGCTTATCTTATCGCTCTCGGAGAGCTTATCTCTCTTGTAGATAAATCCATGGTCTGCGGTAATGATGTAGTGGATAGTATTTGCGCTGGACGTAAGCTTTCTTACGAGGAAATAAATCTCCTCGACCGCTTGCTCACAGGCATTGAATACCTCATTCTCAGTAGAGGCATGGTCGCCTCTGGCGTCGATCTGGTCGTGATAAACGTACACGACATTCTGTCCGGTGAACACGTCACGAAGCGCAGAAACATTCATTGATTTTATATCGTCATACTTTACACAGCGGCTGTCCGGGTTTGCCGCCTGCAATACTGCCTCACGCTGTTTTATGTCGTCTGTCGGCTTTCCGTCTGCAAGCGTGCGGGAATCCGGCAGGACCTCAATAGTGTTATGAGGAAGGAGCGCAGCCATTCCGAACTTGGTATAGGACGGAAGTACGCTCTGCATCGCGGAGATGGAAGCAGTGCACTTTGCGTCCGCCTGCAGTTTCTCGAAAAGCGAGCGTCCCACCTCGTAGCGCATAGCGTCTGAAATGATAACGACTGTACGCTCCTTGTTGCTGCGGACAAAATCGTTATAGAAATTGAGCTGGTGCGGCAATCCGGTATCACCGTCCGCAGCCACGAAATTCTGATTCCAGTTTACGCACTGTGCATTCAGGTAATCGTTGGTGTAGATATTTTCAACGAGCTGGCGCAGATCGTCGAACTCGCTGTTGTTGTCCAGTTTATCAAAGTAATAATAGAAATACCTGTACCTGCGGTCTATGGTGTAGTTTTTGTCTGTATACTGCTTTACAACAGCCTTTATGCCGGTAAGTGGCTGATATTTCTCCGGCTGAACCAGCCAGTATGCGTTCTCCAGAACAAAATATCTGTTTCTGAACTCGCTGCCGAAGTGCATTTTTCTTCTCAGAGCGCAGACTTCCGGTATGGATTTTCCTCCGAGTCTGGTGTCGGTGTCCTCAGCCTCCAGCCGCTCACGGATCCAGCTTATTATAACATCATCAATTCCACGGAAAACGCAGCAACTGACAAGAGAATCGACAGGCATTTTCTGGAGCTGGTCTGCCGCTCCGAGAGAATCAAACGCCTGCGCTGAGAGGTCGTCATAATTATCGGAATAGAGAATATTGTTCATCAGATTATCCAGGAACGTGATAATATTGCCCGCCTTGAATGAAATGAACGGCTCCCATGCTTTCGGCATTTCAGCGGAAATAGTCTTGGAAGCGTAGGTCGCAAAGAGGGTCATAATGAAACGATGTAATGTCGGATCTGCGTCAACATATCCGAACTGTTCCTCAACCATCTGCCAGAACGACCGCAGCAGGCCGTACCTTGCAAACTCGACAAGGTACTTATTATCCTCCGGTTTGTCATCTGTCAGCACACAGCGGACAACTTCTTCAAAAGAAACCGATTTATTCTTGCATAGAATGCTCATAAGGGCAACCTCTATCGTTGCCTTGTTGAAATGGTCGATTTCAAGCTCATAGAACTTCTGCGTTCTGGTTTTCTCTCCGAAGAACTTTATGTAATGCTCGATAACGGGCTTGAACCGTTCATCTATGCCGAGGTCGGACGCCACGACCGACGCCTTATCAGTGTGGAACTCCTTTGAGTAAAAGATCATATCCGAAAGGTGGTTCTCCTGCACCGGCGGTTTTGCGAACGGTGCATAAATGAGGTAATTCGTTTCTGTATCTTCGCACTCCAGGAGGTATTTCATGCGAAGCTGCTCATGCAGCTCCAGGTGGAGTATCTTCGCATTATTCAGCTCCAGAGCGTCTATGTCATCGACAAACTCCGCTTTTGCGTCAAACCAGAAAATGAGCCTGCGTTCATCTCCGGCGAACTCTTCGTTCAGTTTGTCGGAAATTTGTTTCAGGTTAAGTACTGCCATGAGATATCTCCTCAGATTTTAGTAAGCACTTCGATCTTCTTCCCGTCATCGCCGGTCTGAACCTTTTCATAGTTCACCTTAACGCCGTCGTCAAGGTCGATGTCTATGCGGGAAAGTGCCAGGTGCGCTATTTTTTCATCGAAGTCATGAGTTTCCTTGAGCTGCTTTGTCAGCTTTTCTATGCGCTTCTGTGCAGCTGAAACCTCACGTCCGCTGCCTGTTTCTGCAACGTCCTGTGCCTGGCGTATCTCATTCTCGTAAATACGCTGGAGCTTGTGCAGGTACTCCACACGCACATTACCGGTGGTGTCAGCATTCCAGCGGTGCATATAAACAAGCGCCCTGAAGCCGTTCTGTTTGCCGCTGTCGAACATCCAGTAGATAGGACGTTTCTGATACATCTTGATGTGGTCTTTGATGAAATCGTTCAGGAAGTAGTTCCGAATCCTTTCACGGCTGGTGTTGCCCCTTGTTCCGAGTGCGTCAGCTATGAAAGTCAGGTTTTCTTCAAGGGTATCTGCGCCGTAAACCGTTCTGATGAAATCCACAAAACGGACTACGATATCGTCCCGGAAATATTCTTCATCGGTGACTGGTATGCAGTTATCCGGGTCGGGAATAAAGGTCTTGTATTTACTGCCGTCCCACTCGCCGCCCGCATACGCCAGCCCCTCAACGTCAAGGGAATACCGCCCGAACATACAGCCGACAGCATAGCTTACCAGCGACTTTATATCACGTGTGAGGTCGGCACGGCGCACGGTAACGTCCTTGTCCTCGACTTCGGGGGTCAGTTCGTCCTGTAATCCGTAGATGTCTATGAATATGCGGTTGAGTTCCTCTTCGTTGGATTTTAGCTGAGTGAAACGCTTTTCGCATTCGTCAGACCACTGCGCAAATGATTCGGAGATAAGGGGGACGGGTTTTAGAAGGGGGTGGGTTTTGAAGTCCCAGCTGGTTTCAAAGCTGTCCCAGTCAACTTGAGAAATGTCAATACACTTGTCAACAGTTGAATTGATGACATCTAGGCAAGAAATAACTAATGGTAAAGAACATATGTCTTTCACTTGAAAATTTAAAGTTGGGTTCAACGCTTTGGCAACCACCAAAAAAACTTTTGAATTTAATAATCCAAGAGCATAATTGTAAACTTCTCTTTCAACAATTATTGTTGAACCACCCTTATCAAACGTCGCACCTTCTGGCATAACTCTAAAACTTGGAATTGAGGAAGTAATTAATCCCCATGTAATTCCCTTTCTATACCAATAATCTTTGTTGATAATTTGAGAAGCATGATGTCCATCTCCATGCTGATAAATATAACGAGCAGTTGGAGTCCAGTTAACTATATCAAGCAAGTTACCCCACCACTTTCTAAATCCTCCTCCCTTTGCATAGAATATCCATTCATCTCTTCCACCTACTTTGACATTTGACAGTTCCCAAAATTTACGCACAAATCTATCATTGTTTCCAGTTACATTTTGACTTGGCGAAATAGAATATTTATATAATTTTTCATTTTTAAAAACGTCGGCAAATTTCTCACTCACCCAATAAGCCACAGGCATACCGGGTATTTTTGAGAAATTGTCACTGCTTACTTGTGCAAATCTATTTCCTGCGACAGGAAAAGATTTTGGTTTTGCATTTTCGATATCGGCAAGTTTTATCTGATTGTACGTCCCCTTATAACCCTTAACCGCACCTTTTCTGAAAACAGACACAGCAGTGCCGAAAGCAATACCCATAACCATGTTTTCCATGTGCATGAGTGTTGTCAATGTGTTTAGTGTAAGTAATTTTGTTCTCATTTTCTCAAAACTGGACAAGAACATCCATGACTGCATTGTTACCAAACTGGAATATCCATTTTGCTTTGTAAATTCAAGACATTTTATAATAAGAGCTGCAAACAAATCCGACTTTGCCTCGGAATAGCATCTCTTCACATATTCTGACAGCACACTATTCATACCAGACCCACCCATATACGGCGGATTAGTGCAAACCACGTCATACTTCTGCGAAAGCGCCTGCGCCTGATTCACCAGCGGCAGAATTTTCTCGCACGCAATGCGCTTGTTTTCCATCGCAATGAGGTTCAGCTCGTCGCTCTGTGCAATTACCCCTATACGCTCAATTAGCCCGCTGAAATCAACGGGCTGAACATTTATAATACTGCCGTACTCACGGGCGTTTGTAAGGTCATTTGAAATGGAGCGCAGGTCGGCTGCTATCTTGCTGTCGCCGTCCGCTATGTACTCTATGATTTCGGGAGTCAGCGCGCGGTTATCGTCAATAACGAACAGATTCGGCTTTATTCCGGAAGTCAGAATACGTCGGTTGTACTGCCTGGCTTTCATCATTACAGCAAAATATGCCAGCTGATACGCACGCCTGTCAATATCCAGACCCCAGAGATTCTTCTCCACGATAAGTTTCGCAGCGTCACGCTCAGAGTAGCCCTGTGCCGAATAAATTTGCATAAGCACATCGAAAGCGTACACGAGTATATGACCCGAGCCCATGCACGGGTCTATTATGCGGATATCCTCCGGAGATATCTCCCTGTACCCTGCACGAATTTCTTCAAGCTGCGCCTGAACCTGTGGCTCCTGCTCCGCTTCGTCAAGGTAGTACTCCCAGCACTGACGCAGATCATCGTCAGGATGTCCCTCTATCCACAGTCTGCCGAGGGAGTTCTCGACCATGTAGCGGACTATCCAATGCGGCGTAAACAGCTGGGTCGCAGCCGGTATATTTTCCTTTGTGATTTTGACGTTCTTTTTGAGAGCTGCAAACACCTTGTCCTTCGGTTCAGTGTTGTAGTACTGGTACATCCAGCCGATTATCTCGACCTGACCCTCTTTCTCAATATTGAAATCGTCCTCGGAAATATCGTTCACCAGATGGAACACAACGCCGTCCTTGTCTGTATACGACAGGGAGAGCAGGAGTTCCGAGTAGTCATTCGTAGCCTCAAACAGCTCCGGCAGAATATCATGCAGGTGGTTGCACTCCCTGATGAACAGCATACGGAACAGTTCTTCCAGCCTGTTATTGTCACGGAGCTCATATATACGGCCGCTTTCCTCGCCTGTAAATTCAAGTCCTGCGTCAAATGGCGTGGTAACTATATCCGGCTCATGCTTGCCGGATTCAGAGGACAGCACTCGTATAGGCAGATAGCCGTTCACTTCCATGAAACGAATAGCTATCATACGGTTGAACCAGGTATAGGCGACTTCCTCGACGATGTACTCGAAAGCAACCTTGTAGTTGTCCAGCTCCTCCGCCTTTGCCCTTATCGCAGAAACAAGGGAGTTACGCTGCGAGATACGCTCTCCCTTTACCTCGGCGTAATCCTTTGTTCCGATATCGAACAGCTGCAAATCGCTCCTGGACTGCGGGAGCGGCTCGCCGATGCCGTTCTCATTTACGGCGAGCAGTCCTGCGCTGTATGTAATATCGGATATGAGCTTTTTTCTTGCCCATATTGCAAAATTTTTGAGTGCTGTCTTATTCATCCTGATCTCTCCTTAAAATTCTATTGTGATGATGGTGTCCTCTTCAAGGGTGTTCATCAGCTTGTTTTTTAAGTCGGCGAGGTACTTGTCCACGTCCGCTGCGCTTTCAAGCTGCCACGAGCTGGATGAATTGAGCGACTTTATGCTGACCGCCTTGCGCTTCTTCATTTTCGGCACTACCGGAGCGACAGGCTGTACAGGCGCTGCGCCCGCGTCGTCTTCGGGCTGAATCGGCGGAGTAATCTTAGCTGCCTTTGAGTCTGCAATTTTCTTCTCGGCGGCAAAAATTTCATTAAGAGAACGGGTCATAAGAGCGTCTGCTTCAACGCTTATATTTTTCAGGTTAGCTATATTGTCGCAAGCCTGCGCCTTGTCTGAAAGGTCTGAAAAGCTCTTTACAAATTTATCAGAAAGCTGCGGCCTGCACTCCTTGCCATCGAGCTCGTCAAACACACGTCTGCGGGCTTCGTCAACTGCTTCAAGAGCCGGTTCCATATGCTTGTCAAGCTCCGCATTATAAGCGGTCAGGTACTTTTCAATCAGATCGGGGAGCTTGTGCATTTCATTATAAGGTTCCGACTTGTTCAGGATAGTATTTATCTGGCTTACATATCCCTCGACCTCGTCGTTCACGATAAAGGTCTTACTGCTCTCAAAAATATCCATCTGTCTTACGGCATTGTCAAAGATACTCTTCTGCTGACCGCCGAAGAACTTTTTAACAGGCTCGTAATCCTCAGCCATGTTAAGCAAATCTTCTTTCTTGGCAGAAATCATTCCGAAGAATTCATTTGGATATTTCACATCGCAGATGTCAGTCAGAAGCTGCTTGGCTTTTGAAAGAACACGTCTTCCCGGGTACCTTGCGCCATTATTGTAGTTGCCCTCGGTTCGTTCAATCTCGGTCTTGAGGTTGTTTGCGTACCTGACGAACTCCGCCATTACTGCGTCGTCATCGTCGCTGTTCGGCGTAGTATTGAAGAGTTCCTTCATTACCTCACGGACGACTTTCTTCTGATTGTCGCTTGCCTTTGCACGCTTTTCAGCCATCAGCTTTTCGATGTATTCCTTGCGTGTGATGAAACGGAAAATCTCCTCGGAAGTCCTGGACTGGAGCGTTACCTGTTCATTGTTCACTGTCAGGGAAATCTCGCCCTTGCGGAACAGCTTTGCAACAAGCCACTGAACATCGGCTTCAACATAGCCATACGGAGCCTTTGTAAACCGCTCCATCAGCGACTTCATAGACACCTTGAAATGCTGCGCCGTCTTGTCGGCGATGAATCTGGACATCTCGTTCAGAGCTTCCACGTTGTACTCCTGCATTGTGCCATCAATGGTGATCTGCTGTGAATTGTCACGCAGCAGGGCGCGGATATCATCGTCGCCGACCGGTCTGTCAATGTAGGACAGCTTGTGGTACACAGAGTTGATAAGTTTTCCGAGCGCTTCGTTTATGCGGGTCCTGATATCCCTGGATTTAGACTCGACCTTGTCGCCGCAGGTGTAGATATCGGCTTCTTCAAGAGCCTGGCAGAGATACGTTTTCGCATTCCGGCTGCGTTCCTGTATTTCCGCGCGCTTCTGTGATTTCAGCGATTCGGTGTTGACAGCAGTGTTTGCGGCGTCCATGCGCAGGAACTTCTCGATTTTCAGCATGGAGGTCACTTCGTCAAGATACGACCTGTCGCCGGGAAGTACCACAAGAACAACATTATCCTGACCGGACGACAGGCGCAGCGTGTTCTCATCACCGACCTCATCGCTGTTCGGTGTGAGTATGCGGAGCTTGATGTCGTAATTCTGATTTGCCTTGAACGGGTGGTCGTCTACGAACTGGCAGAAGCTGAACTGATACCTGTTATTGAACCTGTTCAGCCTGAACTTGTTCTCAGGGTAGATATCGTCGAAAATCATACCGGAAACCCTGTTTGTCACATCAGAGGATTCTATCGGCTGCGTTTCAATGGCTCTGTTTATTTCCTGCTCCTCGTTCGTCAGGAACACATAAATATCGCCGTTTTTCTGCACGAGCGTCTGGCGGATAAGGCGGTTAAGCGCTTCCTCCACCCTCTCGGAGAGTGTTCTGCGGTCCTCGTCAATATCGGAAACCATGAGGCTCGTGATATTATTGAGGTTTGCCCTGATCTCCTTGACGTACTTGATCATAAACAGAGTTTTCAGCACGTTTACGGTAAAGCACTCTTCCGCATGGGCGGAATTGAGAGAGGAATTGTCAAGCGCCTTGGTGATAACGCCCTTGTGAGAATGGTCAAGGAACTGTTCCAGTGCGTCATAGAACATATTGAACGGAACAAGCGCCCCTGGTTCCTTGTTCATCAGCCTGACGGCGGATTCCTTGAACAGCGCAAGCATGGAACGCTCACCCTCTGCAAGATGCTTTCCGGACGCACCATGCGTTCTTATGGAAGTCAGAACGCTGCCTAGCAGGTCGAACTGATACGGGATAAACGGATATACAAGGGCGAAGTCGTCACCGTTCTGATAGAGTTTCTTTTCAACGCCGTCGTTGAACACGATAAGATTCTTGATGATAGTGTCCTTGGTATCAAACAGCGCTGAAAGAGTGGCATTGCCGGAATCGTTCTTGGCAAGGATCCTCTTCTTGATGACCTCGTCCACATTGGATGAGGAAAGCGACAGCCTTGTATCAAAACGCCCCTGGATTTTTGAAAAGTCATTGCCCTTTATCTTGGTTATTGAGTCGATATCCTGCTGGCTGGTCACAACTACCCATGCCTTGCCGCGGCAGGCTATACCAAGTTCCTCGGTTACGGTCTGGAGATTGAGCATCAGCTTTGAGTTATCGCCTATGTACTGACCGACTTCATCGACCAGAAAAACAACGTGATGGTTCTTTCCCTTTGAGTCAATGTACTTCTTTACAAGCTTTGCAAAGTCCTCGATGGATATTGAATACGGCTCCAGAGCCTTATCGCTCCAGCTGCGGGCTGACTCGGCGCTCATATAGCCGATGTCTACCAGAGCGTCAATTACATCGTCCTGGATAAAGTCGAACTCATCACGGGCTTCTTCCCAGGGCTGACCATAGGAATTTTCAAATGTGCTGCGGAACTCATCATATTTGCCTTCGCCGAAAAGTCTGCGCTCCAGGTCTGCAAGCGCAAAATTGGAGCTGCAAAAGCCCTGCATCTTATTGAACACTTTAAGGAACACAGAAACGATAGCGTCATTGTTTTCCTTGCCGTTAGATTCGCTTTTGGAGTCGATATTGAACAGGATAGCGTCAGTCGGAACAGAGGCTGCAAGCTTCATATCCGCAAGAACCATCGGGTCTGCAATCTTGTCGTCATCAACGAAATAGTCAATGGCGGATTTGCCGTCAACAACCTTGTTTTCAAGGACATAGGACAGTATCTTCAGAAAGTGAGATTTACCGCTTCCAAAGAAGCCGGAGATCCACACACCCATCTTGTCCGTATTTCCGGTTATGCCGTTCTTATAGCTTTCGAAAAAGCCTCTGAAATGCTTCTGGAGCTCTCTTGTGACAACGTACTCTTCAAGTTCCTGCCTGATGTTGGAGTCATCGTCCTGTCCAACCTTGATAACTCCCTTGATGTCACGGTCAATGGGCTTTGCGAACATATCCCTGATGATCATTGATATTCTCCTTACTCAACCAATTTGAAAGCACGATAGTAGTTATCGTCCTTGACCTCGCCAAAAAGGACCAGCTCCTGCCCGTCATATTTTCCGGGATAGAACATAACCACAGGAACATTATCCAATACCTGATGAAGATTGTTCAGAACAGTATGCGAACGAATGAGGGGATAGCACTTTCCTATCCCGATTATGAATACGACAGATTTTTCAGGCGTCCGCTCCTGAATATACTTTACGATAAGGTTGTCATCTCCGGTCAGCCGGAGCGTATTCCCCACAGCTCTTATAACACGGTCAAGACCTTTGTTTTTTTCAAGGTCGAAACACTTTTCAAGATAGCCCTTTTCTTTCAGTATCTCGATAGTTATGTCGTAGAGGTCAAATACAACGACCTTAAAACCGTCCGGTGAATCCTCGTGTTTTTGGCGGATATACTCCACACGCTTGCGTACAATAAGTTCGTCCTTTGGCATATAGTCGAAAATATAATACCCGACCTCGTTGCCAAGCCCCTTATTCTCCCGGAATGAAGGCTTAGCAATCATTTCTTCGGCTTTATCAAGCCTTTCATCTAATGCAGCCATTTCAGTTGACCCCCGTAAGTGCTTTGATCATCGCAGTTTCGCCTTTAACTTCAAGATATCGTTCAAGAGATATGTCCAGAAGTGGCGGGGTAATGATGTGCCTTTTCCCATCTGTGGTGAGAAGTCCTGCTTCCGTCAGAAAGTTGAAATAACATCCGGACAGCCGATTTTTAGTGGAATCGATCCAGCCCTCAATAAGAGGCTCCTGCAATTCCTTATCCCTGAAAAACTGCTTTATGTCAGCAGCGGTTATCTCGCTGAATCCAAGTATTTTCCTGGTGCGGTACACTTCGTACACGAACTCGGATAAAAGCCTGTCTGTTCTCATAATAGCTATGAGATTAATGATTTTCTGCGTTGACAGGTCTGAATCCTGAAACAGCTTTAGTTCCGTTTCATCAAGAGCTATCGCCCTATTGGTAATGTAGTTTGTTACCCTCCTGGAGCGGTTAGCATTCACTGCGCCGAAAATGTTCTGCTCAATGCAGTACTTCTTGATTTCATCCTGGGCTTTACCTTCCATCACCATTGGAAGAACTTTCTTAAACTCAATAAACCAGAAGGACTGTGACATTAATCCGGCGCTGTATTTTTTTTGAGTCAATATACCCTCTCCTGACTTTATCCCCAATATCACAAATCGGAATAAAATTCCGTTTTTATATATACTATAATCGCAACGCGATTATAGTATAGCATATAATTGAATAAGATTCAAGTGAAAACAGAAAAAAATCCCGAAAGGAAAGTGCAAATGGAGATATATCACTTTGGCACACTATTAAAGGAACTCAGAAACGATGCGCACATGAAGCAAAAGACCCTTGCTGACAAACTCAGTGTTACAGAAGCAACCATAAGCAAATATGAATGCGGAACAGCCATGCCGCCGTTTGAAACCATGAGAACCATTGCCTCTGTTTTCAATGTATCTATGGACTTTCTTTATGGAACGGAAAAAAGATCAACTGTTTCAACATTCGGATTAAGTGACAACCAGAAGGAAATTATTGAAATTCTGACACAGCAGTTTCGTGTTAAAAATGGATTTGATAAGGAACTTTCCGATGATGAATATAAATTGTTAGGAAAAATTGTGGTAGAATTAACCAAATAAATGTCAATAGGCCCAAGAAAACCGGCTCTGCTGCGAGCCGGTTGATACCACCCCAAATCTTGTGTAAACTCCATAAACAGTGTATAATAAAAGCAAACGAA
>ENA-ORNB01001309-ORNB01001309.1-human-gut-metagenome-genome-assembly--contig:-NODE-1309-length-18635-cov-3.121206_pt1 | contig 18635 bp, 23 predicted proteins | sample MGYA00242112_ERZ509016 | MGnify/ENA primary metagenome ERZ509016 (study PRJEB26280, sample SAMEA2338705) | human gut metagenome | biome: human gut; feature: human-associated habitat; material: faeces...
CCCTCAGCAGCCACGCGGCTGGCCTTCTTCGCCTGAGAGGCGAGGCCCTTTTCGCGCAGATACATGACGGCCTTTTCCATATCGCCCTCGCACTCGATGAGGGCCTTCTTGCAGTCCATCAGGCCGCAGCCGGTGGCCTGGCGCAGCTCGTTAACAGCAGAAGCGGTAATAGCAGCCATTATTCTTCCTCCTTCACAGGCTCCATGGTAATTGCCTTCTTTTTACATTCGTGGGCACAGATGCCGCAACCCTTGCAATAGTCATAGCTAATCCAAAACGAACCGTCCTCCTGCTTGCGGATGGAATTGACGGGACAGTACATCAGGCAGACGCCGCATTTGACACATCTTTCCCTGTCCATCACCGGTTTCCTGGTGCGCCACTTGCCCGTATCCACGATCTTGAGCCCTTCCTTGCCAATGGGAACGATATACTCACTGATAAACTCCATGATGCCACCCCCGATCAACCAAAATCAAACAGCTTCACTTCATCATAGCCTCGGCGGAACGTCTCCACGTTCTTTTCACCGAAGAACCGGAGCACCACCTTTTCCAGTTCCTCCTTGTCCACCCAACCAGTGGACTTTGTAAAGGCGCCCAGCATGATGGTGTTCGTAATAGGTCGGCCCAGTAGCTCCAGAGCAATGGCGGTGGCGTCCAGCCATGCAACGCGCCTGATATTGGGGTTTGTGATAAGGGGCCGCGCATCGGAGGCCTTCGTATTCAAAACGGCGATGGAGCCTTCCTTCATGCCCTCAAAAACCGGGGCGGAGATCAGCAGGCTAGGGTCCAGAATCAGCGTGCAGTCCGGGTTGTAGACCTGATTTTTTGCCCGGATCTTTTCGTCGCTCAGCCGCACAAAGGACGTGACGGGCGCGCCCTGCCGCTCAAAGCCGAACATTGGCGTGGAGTTGCCGAATCTTCCGCTGGCCACGGTGGCATGGACCAGCATCTCGCCCGCTTTAACAGTGCCAAGCCCACCAATACCGTGGAGCCTAATCTCTTTCATGTAGATTCCTCCCAACAAATTGAAATATCAGTCCTCGAGAATGACCATCGCGTCCACCGCGGTGGCCTTCCGGTCACCGTACAGGATAAACGGATTTACGTCGACCTCTCGGATCTCTGGGTGCTGCTGGCACAACTTTGAAAGGCTCAGCAGCGCTTCCACGATCTCCTCCCGGTCATAGTGAACGCCCCGCAGCCCCGCACAGGCCGCCTTCAGCGGCGTCTCGTCGATCATCTGCTCTGCATCTGCCCAAGATATGGGCACCACGCGCATGGAGACCGCCTTTAAAAGTTCCACGTAAATGCCGCCGAGGCCGACCATCAGCACCTGACCGAACTGCGGATCCGTGCTTACCCCCAGCAGCACCTCAAAGCCCTTAGGCAACATCTGCTGCACAACGATTCCCTGAACACGGGCAGCAGGGGCGTTTTTGCGGGCGTTTTCCAAAATGGCCCCGTAGGCCCCACGCATCTCTTCCACCGACTGGATGTTCAGATAGACACAGCCCAGATCGGTCTTGTGGAGAATGTCGTCGGAGAGAACCTTCATCACCACCGGAAAGCCCAGCGCTTCCGCCGTCTGCCGCAGCACGGCGTCCGAGCTCTCCGTCAGCACGACAGACTTCACCATATTGACCCCGGCAGCGCTTAGCAGCCGGGCGCTTTCCAGCTCGTTGAGAGATCTTCTACCCATGCGCCTTCTCCTCCCCGTGTCTTTTGCGGAACATTGCGTACTTTACAAGATTGTCTGCCGCCTTCACGGCCTTTTCCGGCGTACTGAAGGTACACAGGCCACCGCTTTCCATGATCTTCCGGGCCTTAGCAGTGTAGGCTCCTGCCATTACGCAGTAGTAAACAGGCTTCTTTTTCTCCGCCTGGGTCCCGTGATCCAGTGCCGCGAAGCCCTCCGCCAGTTCCACCTGCGGCAGGAAGGTGGGCACCACGGTGACCAGCACGGCGGCGTCCACATTTTCGTCCTCCAGAACGATCCGAAGGCCGTCCACATGGTTTTTGACCGTGGCCGAGGCCGTGATGTCCGCATACCCCTCCGGGCGGCAGATGTTGGCCATCGGCAACTGGGACGCTGTGAGCTTCTCCTTCGTTCCGTCGCTGACATGGGGCATCGTCAGGCCCTTTGACGCGCAGATCGCGTCCGTGCAGTAGATGCCCGGGCCGCCTGCCTGCGTCAGCAGGAAGGTATGACCACCTGCAGGCAGAGGCATCCGGTCAAAGGCCTGCATGGTGTCAATCAACTCGTCGATAGTATCCACCCGGATCACGCCGCACTGCTTGAACACGGCGTCATAGACCTGATCCGACCCAGCCATGGATCCGGTGTGGGAATTGGCGGCGTTGGCCCCCAGCGCACTACGGCCCACCTTTAAGACCACAATAGGCTTTTTCAGGCTGACACGCTTCATCGTCTCCGCCAGCTTCCGTCCGTCTTGATAGCCCTCCATATAGATGCCGATGACCTTGGTGGTCTCATCGGTCTCCAGGTAGTTCAGCAGGTCCACGAAATCAATATCCGCCATGTTGCCGATGGAAATGAACTTGTTATAGAGCACAGGCACCACCCGTCCGGCCCCTTCCATCAGCACCGCGCTGGCCAGCGCGCCGCTCTGGGAAATGAAAGTGATCCCGGTGGGCGGGCCAAAAGTGGAAAACGGCACACCCGTATCCACAAACGTGGTGTCCACCCGGCTGCGGTTATCGATCACACCGATGCAGTTGGGGCCAATCACGCGGATATGGTATTTCTCCGCAGTCTCCATCAGCCGCTCCTGCCGGGCGATGCCCTCTTCGGTCCGGGTTTCGGCATAGTCCGCGGCGGCGCACACAAGGAACTTCACATCGCCCCTGCGTTCCATCCGCTGGTCCAAATCATCCATTACGTCATAGATCAGCCGGGAGGGCATGATCAAAACCACCAGATCCACGTTTTCTTCAATATCCTTGAGGGACCCGTGGCAGGAATAGCCCAAAATTTCCTTTTCATTTGGATTGATGGGAAATACCTTTCCTGGATATTCCTTTTCCCTCATATTTCGGATCGCCACGAAGCCAGCTTTTGCCGGATTGGCAGAAGCGCCGACCACCGCGATGCCATTCGGATCGAATAGCTTGTCCATAGTCTAAAAATCCTTTCTACTTGGGATGCCGAAAGCTCAGTGCCGGAGAATCGCGCCGCGAACCCCGTCCTCCACCACCTGACCGTTGACCGCCGCGATGCAGCCGTTTTTGACGGTGCACACGGGCCAGCCCCGCAGTTCCTCCCCCTGAAACAGGGAAAAGTCCGATCGGCTACGCAGCAGCCGGGGCTCCACGCGGCGGGGTGTCTCCATGTCCACGATCACGATGTCAGCATCCGCCCCCGGCAGCAACGTCCCCTTTTGGGGGTAAACGCCAAAGATTTTAGCCGGGTTCATCGTCATCAGCGGGACGAGCATTTCCAGAGGCAACCCCTGACGAAAAAAGCCTTCGTCCAGAACGGACGCTAGATGAGTGCCCAGCGCGGGATAACCCGCGTCCGCACCGGCCATACCCTGCCCTGCCTTCTTCTCGGCGGCAGTCATGGTCACGTTATCCGTTCCGATGGTGTCGATCAGCCCCCTGCGGATACCGTTCCACAGTGCAAGACGGCTCTCCGGCTCCCGGAACGGCGGAAGCATCTTGCCGTAAGCGCCCACCTTACTGGAAGTATCCCGCGTCAGATAGGGCGAGGTGGTTTCCACGAAAAGGCGCTGGTGCTTTGCCTGTTCCAGAACCTCCATGCTCTCCTTACAGGACTGGTGCACCACATAGGCGCGCACCCCTGTCTTTTTGCTGAGATACGCGCTACGCAGCACCGCTTCCCCCTCCGCGATATTGGGGTGCGTCCTGCGCCACTGCTCCAGATCGGCCATTGGCTGGCCCTCCAACTTCTGCGCGGCCCGATCTACGATGAAGGTGTTTTCCGCGTGGATGCACAGCACCGGGTCTGATGGCAACTGCCGCAGTCGTTCCATGGCATCGAGGATAAATCCGTCGTCCTGATGGGGGTAAAGCCCTTTCACGCCGCACATATACACCTTGAAGGAGTTCATGCCCCGCGCGGCATACAGCGGGAGCTCCTGCAACTGCCTGTCATCTCGCAGGGTGAAATGCGGGATGATGTCGATCCGTGCATACTGGGGCACCGTGCGCTCCAGCATGGAGATCGTTGGCAGATAGCTGCCCTCGTGATTAAAAAACGTGCCGATGGTGGTTACGCCGCCCAGCAGCGCAGAGCGCGTTTCTGTCTCCAGCTCTGTCTCCAGCGGAGCATACAGCCCCAGATGGGTATGTGGGTCAATGATGCCGGGAAGAACATATCTGCCCCGGGCGTCGATCACCTGCCGGGCCGAGGGACGCTCTGATGTCAATGTCGCGATCTTCCCGTTCCGGATACAGACATTTGTCTGCATCCGACCGGACTCCGGCAGACAGACCATCCCGTTGACGATAATCAGATCATAGTCCTGCCCACTGCCCGTATCCGCAACGGCAGAGACCTTCACGCCCGGAGTGCTCACCGCCGCAGGCGGCATGATCGCCGAGGCCTGCGGAACGGGAGCCGCCCCGGTCCGCACGATCCGTATCCCATGGTGCCGGATCATCTCCCGGACCACGTCCGTCAGCTTGTCCTGCTCACCCAGCACCAGTTCCTTCTTTCCCTCCCGCAGCAGGGCCTGAAGGTCGGCAGAAGTAATGTATTTCATTACAGTAGCTCCCCTATGGCGGAGCGCAGCGTTTTCATATTCCTGGAGATCACGCTGCCCAACAGCGCCAGCTCCGAATTAATGATCGTCATGTCAAAGCCCTTTTCGTACCAGTCCTGGGCCGCCTGAAAATTCCCCGCGAAGATGCCCAGCCGCTTTCCGGCAACCCGGGTCTTTTCCCGCAGCATCATGATGGCGTTCACCAGCTTCGGGTTGGAATTCTGGCCGAAGATCCCCATGTCCATGGAGAGGTCGCCCGGGCCAATGAAGAACATATCCACAAAGTCCGCCGCCTCTTTTAAGATCGCGTCGATGTTCTCCACGGCGGACACTGTCTCCAGCTGCACCACGATATTGGTGGTGCGGTTGCGGTTCTGCTGGTCGGCAAGGGCGCCAATGGTGTCGCCATACTCCCACAGGCGGGAGGGACCCGCGCCACGGCGGCCCACAGGCGGATCCTGGCTGTATTCCCGCAGCCGCCGGATGTCGTCCGCTGTGCGGATCTGGGGGATCAGCAGAGCGTCCGCGCCGATGTCCAACGCACCGCTGATGTATTCATAGCTCAGCGTCGGCACCCGCACCATCCCGTATGTGACCCGGGAACCCTGTAATCCCTGCAACATCTTTTGCAACTCCGCCAGATGGATGGCGTTATGCTCCGCGTCGATGCAGAGAAAATCGAAGCCAAAGTGGCCCAGATATTCCGTCATGACCGGGTGAGGCGTTCCGACAAAGGTACCGATCAGCCTCCTATTGGAGCAGATCATATCCCGGAAGGGGGAACGGATAGGCTTGCTAAAGTCCGGCACTCCCGCATTGCCATATCCCCCACCGGAGGACTGGGCCGCCGGAGCAGGTGCTGCCGGGGAAGCACCCTGCTCCGCTGCAGCTGGCTGGCCGCCGACAACGACCTGCATCCCGAGGCGCTTCATCTCCGCCCGCGCGCAGTCTGTCAGCAGCGGCGGCTCCGCCATGGAAATGGTTTTGACCCCTCTTTGGTGATAGGCCCGGATATCGCTTTGCGTCAAAATATTCTGCATCGTGATCTCTCACCACCTCAATAGAGCTTTTCCAGACTGACATCCGGCTTTGCGATGATATTGGTGCCAATGACCTTTCCGATCCGGTTCACAGCCTCTTCCGCCGCGTTGACCGCCGTGCGCACCGCGCCGATCTCACCCTTGATGATCACGGCAATCATAGCCTTTCCAGTATTTTCCTTTCCGATGACCTGTACTTCAGCCGCTTTCAATGCCGCGTCCGCCGCCTCCACGGCGGGCACCAGACCAACAACCTCGATATATCCGTAAGCGTTCATTTCGCAACCTCCTTAATCAGCGATGTTCAGGTTCAGGACCTTTTCAGCGCCTTCACTGGGCAGTGCGATCACATGTGAGCAATGCACCTGGCCTACGGAGCGGGCCGCTTCCGTTCCAGCATCCACCGCCGTACGCACTGCGGCAATATCGCCCCTCACGGCGACAGTCACAAAGCCTCCCCCAATGACCTCCGTGCCGACCAGCTCGACCTTTGCCGCCTTCGTCATGGCGTCGGCGGCAGCGACTGCAGGAACGTATCCTACAACTTCAATAAAACCCCAAGGCTGCATGATCTTCTCTCCTTCCATCATTCCTCAATGCCGATCATTCCGGTCAGGCTCTTCGCGGGATGTGCAACTGCGAGACAGGCCTCCAGACAGCCCATCTGGTTGGCGGCTGCCGCCCCAGCGTCCAGCGCCATGTGGATGGCGCTGATCTCACCTTTGATAATAATGGTGACCAGTCCCGCACCAACCCACACCTTCTTTACAATCTCCACGTCCGCTGCTTTGGCCATCGTATCGGCCACCTGAAAGGCGGGCACATAGCCCATAGTTTCAATAAAACCCAAAGAGTACATATTGGCTCTCCTTTCCAATTTATCCTTCCGAAATCATATCGACGATCCCGACAATATAGAGGTCGATGTACCCCTGTGTGCTGCCGTACCGCCTGCTCACCAAGACCTCAGACCCCACGCCGGCACCTACCAGATCCACCGCCACGACCCGCTCGTTACTGCCATTGTCCTTTGTTTCGCAAAGAAGCATCGTCTTTCCCGCCAAGCCATCCTCCTTCTGCTGTGCGATCACATTTCCGATCACTTTACAAAGAATCATACATTTCCCTCCTTCCGGTGTTTTTTATCTGTTAAAACCCCAACTGCTTCCGGTTGAACAGGAATTGGGGCATCGTCCCCTCGAGAACCGCAATGGCCTGATCTACCATGTGCATCCGCAGCGTCTCGAACGCCCTGCTGGAATAATGGGCAGAATGCGGCGTTAAAATCACCGTATCCATTGCCCGCAACGGGTGGTCCTCCGCCAAAGGCTCACTCTCATGTGTATCCAGACCCGCCCCCTGCAATTTCCCGACACGGATGGCGTCCGCCAGGGCATATGTATCGATCAGCGCCCCTCTGGACACATTGACGAGGAAGGAGCCTTTTTTCATCTTTCGGAACGCAGCGGCATCAAACATATGCCGGGTCTCTTCCGTCAAATGGCAATGAACGGAAATCACGTCGGATTGTTCCAGCAACTCGTCAAAGCTGACCTTTTCCGCACCGCGGGCTGCAAGGGTTTCCGCATCCAAAAAGGGATCAAAGGCAATGACCCGGCAGCGGAAGGGTTTCAAAAAGCCGATCAAATACCGTGCAATGTTCCCGCAGCCCGCAAGGCCCACGGTAATCCCTGTGAGGTTCCTTGCCTCATACCCCGCGCTCCACTTCCACTCGCCGCGCCGCACAGAGCGATCCAGCAGCGTTGTCTTGCGGAACAGGTCCAAAATCAGGGCAAATGCGTGGGTCGCCACCTCTTCCAGACAGTAGCCCGTATCATTGCAGACCATTATGCCTCTTTTTGTAGCGGCAGGAATATCAATGGAATCCACCCCGATGCCGAAGCGGCACAGTCCCTTCAGCCTCGGCAGACCGTCAATGACCCGCTTCGTATACGGAGCTGCCACCAGAATGTGCACATCGCAGTCCTGCATTTTCTCCAGAATATCATCTTCCGTATAGCAGTCGAACACCTCAAACTCCATATTGGCTTTCTGGAACCGCTCTTTCTCATAGGCAAAATCGATCCCAAGCCGGAAGGCATCCGCAAATCCTACCTTAAAACCCATAAAACCTCCTCCATTTTTTCAATCAGGCCCCGGGCCTTTGCCGTAGCTAGTCAGCCGGATAACAGACACAGTGAAATCCCGGGGATATACGTGACCAGCAGTACCGCTATAATCATCAAAAGCATCGGGATAATAATTTTTTTGGAAATCTCCACCACCGATAGACCCGTCAATCCGCTGGCCACATAAAGATTCATACCGATGGGAGGCGTAATGAAACCCACTGCCAGATTGACGGTCATAAGGCAGCCAAACTGGATACCGCTCATGCCGAGGCCCGTCATGATTGGATACAGCACCGGCGCGAAAATCAGGATCGCGGCCACGGTATCCATCAGTGCCCCCACGATCAGCAGGAACACATTCACCAGCAAATAAATTACAATTTTATTGGAGCTGATGCTCAGGATCAGACTGGCAACAATCTCAGGTGCCCGTTCCATGGTGAGGATCTTGCCAAGGACGGTAGCGGACGCGCAGACGATCATCAAGGGGCCCATGGAGGCCGCAGTGCTTTTGAAGAGAGTCGGCAGCTCTGCAAACCGGATGGTCTTTGTAACAAAAAGGCAGATAACCAGACCGTAGAGCACGCTGATGGCAGCCGCTTCTGTGGGAGTGAACTTACCGCTGTAAATACCGCCAAGGATAATGACAGGCATTAAAATCGCCCACTTGCTGTCGTTCAAAACTCGGCCAAAGCTCTTCTCCTCCGCTTCCCATTTGAGCGTCGGCTTGCACTTTCTGCAATATGCGTAGCAGTACACGCACAGTAGCAGGCCAACCAGAATGCCGGGAATGATGCCCGCGATGAAGAGGTCGCTGACAGACTCGCCTGTCACTACGCCGTACATGACCATGGGAATACTGGGCGGTATCATAACACCCAGTGCGCCAGCGGAGGCCAGCAGGCCAGTCGCCCATTTTCTGTCATATCCGATGTCCGCCAACATGGGGATCATAAGTCCTCCGATCGCTGCCACCGTAGCAGGAGCGGAACCGGACACCGCGCCGAAAAACAGGCAGGAAAGCACCGCCGCCATGGCGTGTCCGCCGGGCAATCTGCCTACCAGCTTGTGTGCCAAATCAAAGAGCTGCCTTGCAATGCCGCCCTTCGTCATCAGGTCACCGGAAAGCATAAACAAGGGCACTGCCAGCAGAGGGAAGCTGTCCAGTGCGGAAAAGAACGCCGAAATAAAGAAGCTCGCCTGCATTCCACCCGTCAAGAGAATATATCCAACGCAGACCGCCAGAATCGCGATGCCGATGGGCATGGACAGTCCCAGCAAAACAAAGAATGCCAAGAATAACAGTCCGATGGTCATTTTCCACCCTCCTTGTTCTCCCGCTTGTTTTCCGTCAGTTTCCGCACATATTTTTCTACAAGCCGGAGCGCCGTCAGAGCACTGAACAGCGGCAGGATCAGGTATACGATCCACATGGGAATCTTAAGTCCCACGCTCAAAGTTCCATACCGCGCCACTTTTGCAAGGTAATCCAGAGAAATCTTGAACATATAGCCCATCAGCGCCAGAAACACTGCATCCAGCGCTACGTTTAGCACGGTGATAACCTTCTTCGGCAGTAGGTCTTCGATGAGATTCACATTCAAATGTGTTCCCCGCTTAACGCCGTTGGCAATGCCCAGAAATGCAATCCAAATAAATGCGTAGCGGCAGAGCTCCTCTGTCCACGGTGCTGAAAAGTGAAGAAGGAACCGGTTTATTACCTGAAAAGTCGCGCAAATGAAAATGACCGCCATCAGGATACCGCCTAACGTTTCTTCAAGAGTGTCCTTTTTCTTCACGTTCGTGTCTCCTTAAAAATCAATTTCATGCGTTAGATCCCTACTGTCATTCTCAGCAACGGCACACAGAATCTTTGCGGCCGTTGCGAGACTGTCAGATTCAGATATTATGCAAAGGATTCTTCCACCCGGGTGACAATGCCGCCGATCTCCTTCTCCATGCTGTCATAAACAGGCTGGCAGGCCTCACGCATTTCTTTAATCATGTCATCCGAAGCACTGGTCACGACCATCCCGGCCGCCGTGGCGGTTTCCACTGCGCCAGCCTCTTCCTCGTTGACCATGTCCCGGGCAGCCACCAGAGTCTCCGCCGCGCACTCATCCACGATCTTTTGCAGATCCTCCGGCATGGAGTTATAAATATCCTGACTCATGACCAGCGGGCACACCGTTAGGATGTGGTGCGTATCTATCGCATACTTCTGCACCTCATAAAACTTTTGGGAGATGATATTGCCCCATGGATTCTCCTGACCGTCCACCGTATGCTGCTGCAGGGCGGTGAAAAGTTCCGAGAAGGAGATCACGGTGGGCACTGTGCCCAGACATTCCCAGGTCTGCACCTGATAGGTGCTACTCATGGTGCGGATCTTCATCCCCTTCAGGTCAGCCATGGACTGAATTTCCTTCACATCGTTGGTCAGCAGGCGGTAACCGTAGTCCATATAGCCGAAGCAGTGGAAACCATAGTTGCTGAGACTCCCTGCCAATTCGCCACCCAGATCGCTTTCAAAAAAGCGGTAGGCATCCTCTTTGGTCGGAAACAGGAAGGGCAGGTCAAAGACCGCCTGATTGGGATCGAACTGGGTATAGTTTGCACTGGATACCAGAGTCATACCGATGGTTCCCATCTGAACGCCCTCCACGCTGCCAACATCGTTGGCCATGGTACCGTTGGGATACACATCCAGTTCCACGCGGCCGTTGCTCTTTTCCTTCAAAAGGTCGGCCATGTAATAAATGGCCTTGTTGCAGGCGGAATCATCTGATGTGGTCACGGAGACAGAGATCACGTACTCCGGTGTGAAGTCCGTCTTCCCAGCGTTGTTGGCCGTGCTGGAAGCCGGAGTGCCCGAGGATGCGCTGGAGTTCCCGCATGCCGCCAAGGAGAACACCATGAGTATTGCCATGGCTGCCGTCATAAACCTTTTCATAATTACTTCTCCTTTGTTTTTTCACAGCTCAAAATCTCTTTTCCGTCCACAGCTGTGTTATGGTTTTATATTACACTGTTTAAAACCGCCGTACCTGTGATGGCAGTCACAGGGATACCCCAAACTTCATTCAATCAGTTTTGTGCAAAATGCCCTGATTCGAAAAAATATTCTCCTCTTTTTGTTATTTTTTGAACAAGCAGTTTGGGTGTTAACTTTTTTCGACAGAGTTCTTGCATTTTCTGTGTCTCCAATATAATATAAAAAGGGATGTATACCCTCTTTGTTAGGGCAGATCACTCCCACTCCCTTGTAGCCTGCGGCATTTAATAAATCTTAATTGGGGGAATCCAGCTTGTTTGACAGCAAACTTCATCCAAATCAAATTCTGCAGTTTGAACAGGATCCGACCATTCAGGCTTATCACGCCGGAGATATGATCCTTCAGCAGGGGGACGAATGTCATGAAATATTCTACATCATGGAAGGCTCCGTCCGCACTGTACTTCTGACCTGTCAGGGTGATGAGTTTCTGGTCTCGATTCACGGACAGGGCGAGTTCATCTGCGAAGCGTCTTATATTACAAAGCGGAGTTCCATTCTGTCCATTTACGCCATGGATGATGTCCGGCTGCTGAGTTTATCTGACCATGAATATCATGCTCTTCTGGCTAAGTATCCGGATGTCAGCACTACCATCATGATATGCATCTCCCAGAAGCTGAACATGTTAGTCGATTGGCTGGAGCGCTATGCTACCAGCGGAATCCCGGCCCGGATCGCCAATGTCCTGCTGCTCTTCGCTGAAAAGTACGGCGTCCCAGCATCGGGCGGTATCAGAATCAATCACCGAATGACCGACTCTGAATTGGGAGTTTACATCGGTGCTAAGCGGGAAACTGTCAACCGAACGCTCAAAAAACTCCGGGATAATAACCTGATCCAGAAAAACGGGGAATTTCTTTATATATTGGATGTTGAAGAATTAAAAAGACTTGCAAAAAAGTGATCCTTGATCATACTTTCACTTTGAACTCTATCCTATGTATCACATTTGGCCTGAAAAAGTCCGGATTCCACCAATCTCGGCGGAATCCGGACTTTTTCCTCCCCCCAGCCCTGATCCTGTCCTTTTGACATACAGCGAGTTCTCCCTTTGGAAACTTAACTTGCCGTCAGGTCAACAGAGGACCTGCAAAATAACGGGAATTTCGGCAGATCCTGCGGATAGTCTTGAAATGTAACCTTTCCCATCTGTAATAAATACCGATTCTGCAAGGGAAATTTTCTGGTCAAATATCTGGCAAATCAGGCGAAGGTTTGAGATGCAAAGCAAGAGGGTCTGCAAAATGGCAGCCAGCTGCTTTTGTTTTCAGCTGGATCGCCTGGTGCAACAGTGCGTCTTTTTCTTTCTTAACATCCTTTCTCCCCTCCCGCGCGCTGGCCGGACCGCAGCCGGAGCCCAGGAAGCCCTCCCCCGCCCTTTGATAAAAATAAAAAGTATTCAAGATCATGCGTATGATCGAGCTGGAAACACAGGCACTCAAAGATTATATCCGGGAAAGCCGCACGAGCTTTTGGAAAATGGAGCTGGAAGACAACGAAGCCCGTATGCACGCGGGCGCCATCATGCAGGACCTTCTGGGCATATCGCCGGATACCACCGGGAATATTCCAGAGTATTCCGTGTGGAGGATGACAAGCAGTCCCAACGGTAGCTCATACCGCAAAACCGCGGCTTGCAGCAGGTGCGCACCCGTACAGCGGCCTTATAACCACGGCATCATCGACCGAGTGCCTGCGGCATCATTTTCTACACGCTTCCAAGGCGGGACGACCTGTATATGAATGCGGAGACCCTGCGGGCCTACGGCGTCAGGGATCTGGAAGACGTCCAGCAGAATCTGGACAAGAGCATCACAAAGGCGGTCTACCGCAGCAGCACGGACCTGCAAAGGCTCCGCGGCCTTTGCGCAGAGGACGGCACCGTGGATTATGAATGCATAGTCACCAACAAACGAGGAAACGCGGCCAGCCTGCTGGTCCATACCGAGGTCATCACCACTTTGGAGGGAAAGCGCGCCGTTTACACCACCTTTCTGGATGTTTCCGAAAATGAATCGGTGAAAAGCGAAAAGCGCATCCTCAATACGCTGTATCAGGACTATATCGCCTTTTTCTATCTGGGCTTCAATCAGGGAACAATCTCAATCCTGAAGTCCGATAAAAGCACCGTTCTGTTTGCCGACGACGGAAAGAGCACGGTGGACTTCTACTGCTATCAGGAACAGTTGGAGAAGCGGTTTGCACTGGACATCTACCCAGACGCGGCGCACGACTTTACCGACACGCTCTCCCCTGCCCACCTCAGGCAGTGCCTGCTGCAAAACCAGCGGCTGAGCTATCGCTTCAGCATCCTTCAGCAGCATCATTACGAGATCACGGTCTCCCGCACCGAGGGGAACGATTCCACCGCCGTGATGGGCTTCCGCCTGATCGATGATATTATTGCGCAGGAAGAGCAGAAAAAAGCATAGCTGTGGAAAGTGAACACCCGGCTGGAAGAGCAACTCCACACCATCAGCGGTCTTTCCAACGCCTTCTTTGCCGTATACTGGGTCGACCTGCGTTCCATCCTGAAAAGCATCCCGTTTTTCCAGCAGGCAGTGCAGGACTGCCGGACAACGAACGGGATCACACAGGCGTTTATCACGCTTTGCGTGCAGCCGGAGGATCAGGAGAAAATTCGTGTCTTTATGGACCGGCAGCGTCTGGGAGCCCTGCTGGAAAAGAACGACCTGACCGTGGATGAGTTCCACGGCACGCTGGAAGTGCAGGAGTGGTGCCGGACCAGTCGGATTGCCGTCTCCCGGAACGGAGATGTGAGAGTTTCCAGCGCGTTGTTTTCCGTGAAGGATATTTCCGCAGGCGTGACAAAGCAGTGGCAGTTGGAACGGGAGCCCCAGTTGCTGGGCGAGTGGACCTAGGGTATCAGCAGCCTATTTTTGACTGTGTGGCTGATCTCGCAAGATGACCGCTACGGCGTCAAATACCGCGACACCAGGCGGGAGAGCGTGGCAAGAGAGCCAATCTTCTCCGCCAAAACACTTCTGAATTATACAGTCGGCATGCGAAATTATCTCACCCGGTTACGTCTACGAAGAAGACTGGGTGAAATTTGCCCGAAAGGCCCAATATGAGATGGTGCTGCATGAGATCCGCCGTCAGCCGATCTACAGCGTGATCTACAAGCGGGAGCATCAAGGCAGGCAAGAGTATTTTCAGGTCAGCTTTACCGCCGCCGACAATGGAGAGACCAACGATTTCATTGTGAGCTTCAAAAACATCAACAACGTGCTGGACATGGGCCGCATTGAAAGCGGCAAGGTGAAGATCGACGAAAAGCCATTGCACCTGCCGAACCTGCTTCACGATATCCGCACCATTATTCAGCCCATCATCAGCTCCAAGCAGCTGGATTTTCTCATCGACACCGTGGATGCGGTGGATGAGGACGCGTTTGCCGACACGCTGCGGCTGACACAGGTGCTGCTAAACATTCTGGACAACGGCGTCAAAGTCAACAAAACAGGCTCTCATCAACCTGCGGGTACGGCAGAAAAGCGAGGAGGGCGTGGGCAGCAAATTTGACATGTGTCTGACCTTCCGTCTCACCGGAAAGCGCAAGGTCTATCAAAAGGTAGAGACCCCGCAGAGCCCGCGAGTGCTGGTGGCGGATGACGACACGGATACCTGCCTGAGCATTTCTTCCATGCTCACGGAGATCGGAATGCGCTCGGAGCGGACTGTTTCCGGCAAGAAGGTGGTGATCCGCTCCAGGCACGCCATGGAGATGGGCGATGAATTCTATGCCTACATCATCGACTGTCTGATGCTGGACATGAACGGCATTGAGACCGTGCGCCGCATTCGCAAGGTCATTGGCGAAAACAGGCCCATTATTATCTTCATCGCCTACGACTGGTCAGACGTGGCGGAGGAAGCCCAGGAAGTAGGCGTGACGGTGTTTTGCGAAAAGCCCCTTTTCATGTCGGAGTTGCGGAGTATTCTCTCCCAGCTCGTCATCGCCGCATCCCCCAGCAGCCGGAGCACAGGGCCGCTTCTCCCGAGGGCAAGCGCATCCTGCTGGTGGAGGACAACGAACTGAATCAGAAGATCGCGGCAGAAATTTTGCAGGAAGCCGGATTTGCCATGGAGAGCACGGCGGACGGCGCTGTGGCCGTGGAGAAGATGAAAAATGCCCGGCCTCTTGATGGATATTCAGATGCCTGTGACGAACGGCTATAAAGCTACGTGGGAAATTCGGGCCATGGACGCGCCCCATTGCAGGGATATCTCCATCCTCGCCATGATGGCCAACGCCTTTGAGGAGGTCCGGAGGGAAACCCTTGCCGCCAAGATGAACAGGCATCTGGCAAAGTCCATCCATCTGGACACGCTGCTCAAAACTCTGTCCACGCTTTTGAAGTAAATAAATCATAACCACCGGCCGTACCGGTGGTTTACACAAGTTCTCTTGGAGTATGCTCCGGTCAGAGCCTATAGGCTCGTGAAACGGTCTGCCAATCGCGCAGATTTCCCGGGTATGCCCCTAAAGGGGCTTTTTACTTGCCTCCGTTTGCCGGCTTACCCGTAAACGGGTCTATACTCTGTAATACTCATTTGGTCTGCGGAAATATTTTCCTGTAACTGATTTCTGATATATTGCTCTATTACTTCGCCCAACTGTACTCATATAATATTCCCTACACCCAAAGTGTCGGTTTCCATATTTGTACTCTAGTTTGGCATATTTCTCATAGATCATCAGACTTCTTTTCCCCTTCAAATATCCAATGATCTGTGCTGCGCTGTATTTCGGTGGGATACTAATCAGCATGTGGATATGATCTTTACACGCTTCTGCTTCTATGATTTCTATTTCTTTGTATTCGCACAGCTTTCGGAGCATTTGTCCTATATCTTTCTTGATTTTTCCATATATAATTTGTCTCCTATACTTGGGAGCAAATACAGTATGGGATTTACATTCCCACTTCGTATGTGCTAAACCCGATACATCAAGTCTTATCTCGACTTGATTCCTCCTTTGGTATTGGCTGGCGGTTGGCAGACCTCTTCCATTATACCAAAGGAGGACTTCTTTCTTTGCATAGATAAAGCTTTTTAGAACCACCGACACGGCCGGTGGTTTTCTTCCTACAGTCAAGACCACTCATCTAACGGGTGGCTTGCTCTGCCCCTATGAGGGGCTTTTGCTGGCAAAACCTTAAGGCTTTCGAATTATTTTTACTATTGCATCAACGCCCTACGGCCAATCTTATTGGCTGTAGGGTCTTTCTTCTACAGCTCACAGAGCCGCGTCAAACACTCAAAGTCTTTCACCCAAGGCTTTTCTATAACATTTTTCCTGCTACCTATCATTTTTTGCCTACTTTGCTTTCTAATTATAAGTTAAACCTTTTTTAAACCACGTGCACAGCACGTGGTTTTCATCCCATACAATAAAAAATGCAGTCTGAATATACAGACTGCATTTTCTATTGCTTTACCGTTATGCAAATATACAAAATTGCTGGCAGCATGGGGCAGCTCAGCCCCAGACCTCTTTGGCGATCTCCTTCACCAGCGCCAGCTTGGCCCACTGCTGGGCCTCCGTCAGCTTGTTGCCGATCTCACAGGAGGCAAAGCCGCACTGGGGACTCAGGCACAGACGGTCCAGGGGAATATATTTGGCGGCTTCGTGGATGCGGGCGATCACTGCGGCCTTGTCCTCCAGCTCCGGGCGCTTGGTGGTCACAAGACCCAGCACGACCTTTTTCTCCCCGCTGACGGCGGCCAGAGGTTCAAAGCCGCCGGAGCGCTCGTCGTCAAATTCCAGATAGTAGGCAGTCACGTTCTCACGGGCCAGCAGGGTCTTGGCCACGCTGTCATAAGCGCCGGAGCTGGCGTAGGTAGAGTGGAAGTTGCCCCGGCAGACATGGGTGTTGATGACCAGATCCTCCGGCTTGCCTTCAATGGCCAGATTGTTGGCGGCGAGCATCTGCTCCTTGATGGCCTCCAGCCCCTTCTCGTCGGTATCAAAGATCAGACAGGCACGGGGGTCTACCAGCATACCCCAGCTGCAATCGTCAAATTGCAGGTTGCGGCACCCGGCGGCATATACGTCATCAATGACCTTGCGGTAGCCCGCTGCCAAATCCTCCACCAGCTTTTCAATGTTGGGGTAGTATTTGCTGGTATTTTCCATTGCAAAGGGCATAACCATCTGCTCCAGAAACTGAGCGGGTGCGGGGATCGTCAGCTTGGCCACGGTGTTCTCGTCTTCCAGCGCCTTGACAAACCGGAAATGCTCCACAAAGGGATGGCTGTCCACTCCCACCTCTCCGGTGAGGTAGGTATCATCAAGCATTGCGTTCTCTCCATGGAACGGCAGCCCCTTCTCCGTGCGGCTGTGGCCCACACCGTGAAAGCCCCACATGAAGTCGAGGTGCCAGGTGGCACGGCGGAATTCGCCGTCGGTAATTACGTGATATCCAGCGCTCTGCTGCTTGGCAACCAGCTCACGGATCGCCTGATCCTCCGCTGCTTTCAGCTCATCGGCTCCGATCTTGCCGTTTTGAAAGTCTGCCCGCGCCTGCTTCAGTCCGGCAGGGCGAAGAAAGCTGCCAACGTAGTCATAGCGAAAAGGGGTATTTGCTTTGTTCATGGGGAAACGCTCCTTCCATACCAAAAAGATAGGCTGATTATAGGACTCGAACTGCAACAAGTCAAGATTTTTTCCGCGTCTGCCGCAAGACTTGAGCTGTCAGATCAATAACTGTGCAAAATCACCAAGCTGTTGTATCACAACGGCTTGGTGATTTGCGTTCAGTTGGCTTTTTTCAGGCTTTGGCGTTGCCGCTATCCTTCTGCGGCATCTCGCCCGTCGGCTTTGACCGTGGGATATCGCCATCTGGCTTTGGTCCGACTCCGCCGCCGGAGGGCGGCGCTCCGTCCGGCTTCTGCCCGCCAGGGCCGCCCATATTGCCCATGCCCGTACTTACTGTGCCGGTCTGGGCGGCGCTCTCCGTCTGGGTCTCGCCGGAGGAAAGCGTATAGTGGCTGATGTCCTTGAAGTCCTCCGCTTCATAGCTGCCCAGCGCAGACTTGGAGAGGTGCGTCTGCTCCGCAAGTTGTTCCAGCGTCAAACCACACTCCACACGCAGGTCTTTCAATCGCTCTTGTATGGTTAAAGCCATATTTTGTTCCTCATTATATTGCCGTTATCATATTTTCTAACTTAAATCTTTCGAGCTGCGGAATGTTCTTGGCGGAAATATTTAGGCCATATTCTGGTTTCGACTTTTTACCCTTGTATGAATGGTAAACAAAAATATTACTACTGTCATTATCCCATGTGGTCGCAGGAATTAAATATTCTATGGGGTGTTCGCCATCATTTAGCAAAAGCAAGAACAAGTAAAGTGATTGGTCTGAAATATCAAAATATTCCTCCCGCATAAAAACATAGCCTGTTCCTTTGCGAATGGCTTTAACTTGAAACTTCAAAAATTCTCTCTTGCTTTCTGCAATAAAATCTATTCCATGGTCATCAACCTCGGAAGTATAAATACTCACTCCATAAGAGGCTAATGACATTTTTGCGTAGTATTCACAGAACGTCCCCAGCTTTTGCCGGGTGAGGTCACTTCTTGACCAATTTAGGTTATACATTTCATTTCCACCTCCTGCTACAT
>ENA-ORNB01001314-ORNB01001314.1-human-gut-metagenome-genome-assembly--contig:-NODE-1314-length-18612-cov-6.373983_pt1 | contig 18612 bp, 14 predicted proteins | sample MGYA00242112_ERZ509016 | MGnify/ENA primary metagenome ERZ509016 (study PRJEB26280, sample SAMEA2338705) | human gut metagenome | biome: human gut; feature: human-associated habitat; material: faeces...
CCATCTTGTAACCGTAAAAGGGATTCTTGCGCATCCATTCCTTTGCCAATGCCATGTTGGTGAATTTCTTGAAACATTTCATGTAGCGGACTATCGTGTTACGGCACAGTCCCCCCTCCGTTTTCAGGTAAATGTCAAACGCGCGGATGAACTCCGGTGTCAGCTCATGGAAGGTGATATCCTCCTTGCCGTAATAAGAGGGGATAAGCCGCTGCAATTTCTTCACCACGTTCTTGTACCGGTTGATCGTAACGGGAGAGTAGTCTATGCCTGCCAGTGTTTCCATTTCCTTGATGCCATCCTGCATGGAACCGAGCAATGTACGCATTTCGGTGTCTTTCCCGAAAACACGTTTCAGGATCAGTTTCGGGGTAATCAGGGCCTGTTCCAATACCAGTTCCTTGTGTTTCTCAAGGGCACGTGCGTGTAACTCCGCAATATAGGTATTCAATGCGATGGATGCCCTGTCCCTGCCCTTGCTGCATCCTTTGGCCGCATTCCATAAGTTCAGAGGCACGCTTCTTTGGATACGGGCATCGTCGTAGCTCCCGTTGATGGTTATCCGCATCAGTACGGGGGCCTCACCGTTTTTCAACAATTTCGTTTTGAGCACGAAAAAAAGAATGTTCATTGTTCCTTGTTTCATCACTTTTGTTTTTTTAGAGGTGTTACATCCAATTGTTTCGTCAAAACCGGATGGCATGAGGACGTGAAACGAAATGTTAAATTCGGTGGCTTTTTTGAGGGACTTGTGGAATAGCCATAAAAATCCCATTTTTATCAGGTTCGAATTGCCTTTTGTATCCCGGGTTCGATTCCTTTTTTTATCCCGATGGGAAATACCGAATTTTTAAATTTCTTTCACATTTCTAACTCCATCCGGTCATGTGTGCAAAATTACTTTTTCACACCGGAGATTAAAATTGTCAAATAGTTGAAAAACAATGAAGTATGATGCATATTTATGGCTTTTTCAAAAGCCTTAAAAAAAGCCACTGAATTGGCGAAATCCAACTTCACAAATATGTAATGAAATGCGTAGCGAGGGTAAAAAAAGAACCCTTGAACTATCTCTAATTCAAGGGTTTTCATGCGTTAGAAGCAACTATGTACTTTGCTTTGGTGGTGCCACCAGTAATCGTGCTAAATTCGCAAGTGGCTGTATATCATCACTTTTTAGAAATGTCACAAGAGTAATCTCCTCCTATTGCTCCACCGTTGGACTTCTGCGTTTTGCGCATCGTTGTAGCGGATGATTTCTTGGTGCAAAGGTAGTGATTTAGTTTGAATTATTGTCTTTCAACTTCTTTATTTCTTTATCAAAATCACTTTCCAACAATTCCATTTCACGCTTGCGATAAATTTCAAACTCTTTTTCCGCTTTTTCCATCGCCTGTTTATGCGAGATGTTTCCTTTGCCAATCAAAACCTTCCGCTTATGGGCAATAATCTGGTTATCCAGTGCTTCTATCCAGTCTTTCATTGTCATAGGATTCATTTCCAATGCTTGGAACTCTGCAAAATCCAAGAAGCCTGAAACAAGCAGATTCAAACGTTGGAGTTCAATCTCGGACAAATAGTTCTTGGCTATCTTCACATCGTCTTTGGTCACATAGTTGCCCTTGAAGTTGGTCATTCCAACAAAAGGCTTTTCATTATCCACGCGATTATATATGATTTCGGCTGCCGTATTCTCGTGAACAGCATAATGCAGCTTGTTCTGCACGGTGGCAAAGAACATTTTTGTCATCTTATCACGAGGATCGTAGTCTGTTGCTGTGGCATATATATCGGTGACTTGCTGATAGAAGTTGCGCTCGCTACTACGAATATCCCTAATACGTTGCAAGAGTTCGCGGAAATAACGGTTCCCTCCCTGCTTCAACCGTTCATCGTCCATAGCAAACCCTTTTTGGATATATTCGTGAAGTCGTTGGGTAGCCCAGCGGCGGAAACGAGTAGCAACCTGCGACTGGACACGATAGCCCAAGGCTATAATCATGTCAAGATTATAGTGGTCTATGTTACGTTTCACCTGACGATTACCTTCCTGACGAACTAACAAGAATTTCTTGTTAGTTGCCTCCATTGTTAGTTCGCCATCTTTATATATATTGTCCACATGTTGGCTGATATTCTGTTGTGTAGTACAATATATCTCAGCCAACTGGTTCTGTGTCAGCCACAAATCTTCATCAGCAAAACGCACAGACACACGTGTTATCTCGTTATCGTCCTGATAGAGTATTATGTTATTTTCTTGCATTTTCTTATCTATATTTGGTCACATTCCAAATCAAACTCTTTTCTTAGCAACTTAAAGAAAACAGAATTTCTATCTGAAGCCAACTGGTAAATATCCTCATAGGAATACAGTTCTATGCGAATTCCTATTTTGTGCTTTGGATCTCCATCTATAAAGAAAGCATCATCACAATAAAAAGAATTTTCAAGGAATGGGATAGATTCGTACCTTCCACTTGCTTGGGGCGAAGACAATTCTTTCCTTATGTCTGATTTTCTGGCTAAAATAACTCCATGATATTGTATGTTATCCACATTTACATCCCAATTCAATACTTTTGTAGGATTGTTGTAGAAATCATTCGCATATCTTTTTACTTGCGCCACCATACCCTCATGGTTGTTTCCTGCATTATGCGCCTTTGTTGTTGACTTCAATTCTAGAATCAGAATTTGCTTGGTTTTTTCGGGGGCATCTGCCCAAATGTAAATGTCCGACTGGGCTTGACCAGATTTTGTACTTTTGGCTTTAAAATCATTTGAAAATATAGTAAACCTATCATCTAAAATCCAAAGATTGTGCAGATGATTTATGTCTGAAGAATTGTTTATCGTGGCGCCTCGTTTCAAAAACAGCTCGTGAATAGTTGCTTCTAATTCAGGTTTGTTATCGCCTTCTTCTTCATATTTATTGATTAAAGCCTTCAAACGCCGTAGGACGCTTTCACGGTGTTTGACATAAACTTGCAGACTGGAATTTAACAACTTCTGGCAATCTTCGGAATCACTAAACGATTTGTCCTCATCTTGTTCTTCGTCTTTGTCTATTTGTGTCCAAAAAGCCTTTTCAATCCGTCCTTTCTCGGTAATTGCCGATTTTACTATATCGCCCTCTTTTACGACATTCTTTTCCTCTGCAATCAGCTCTTCATTTACAAAAATCTCCAATGAAGGATACCGTGATTTAAAGTTCTTTAGGTTGCGCTGTGTTTCTTTTCGATTTCGCTCAATGACTTTCTTGAATTTCTCATCCAAGAGCTCATTTATCTTTTCATTTATCTTTGAAATGTCTTCATAAGAAATTTCTATCGACTCTCCTTTCGTATCAACACATTCGTCAAAATATTCCGAAGTCAAATAAAATTTATAGCATTCTTCACTGTCTATTGTATAGCTTAGTTTTCCATTGGCTAATTCCGCTTTCAAATTTCTTGCAAAGCAAGTTATCGGCATATCTCCATGCATTTGTCCATTCTTTTTTATCAGCCACAATTTGAACGAGTGTTTGTTCTCCTCTGAAAATTCTATTTCAAAAGGAACAGAATCTATTTCGTTTTCAACGGACTGTTTCTTTATCGTTTCATAATTTCCATTATAATAAACATTTATAGCCAATTGTTCATTACTGATTATGAACGGAAAGAAAGTTTCTACAAACCATTGTTTGAATGATTCCATATCTGTATGTTTTTTGAAGAATGTCCTTGCCCTTCCAAACGTGTTTGGCTTGTTTATTAAGATAGTCAACTTAGTATAGGTGTCACTATTATTTGAGTCCGACTCTACAAAAGCGTTGAAATTAAAAATACCCTCGCTCTGATGCGGATAAGGAATAGTTCTGCCGTGGAAATTACCATTATCATCCTTATACACAGTTTCATATTCCGCTGAGTCTGCAAAATAGATAATTGCAAGTCTTCCCTGACCTAAGGGATGAAAACAATGGCGCTCTTTTTCACCATTTCTTCTATCTAATTCCTCAAAACATCTTCTGTTTTCTTCCGTAAATCCCTCTCCGTTATCTGTCAATTCAATACGGAATTGGCTATCCTCTATACCAATTGTCAAATTCAAAGTTGGGATATAATCACCTTTTTCCTTGCTTTGACGAATAAGTACAGCATGGATGGAATTAGAAATAATTTCCCTCAACAGGAGGAAAAATTTCTCACGACTATTTTTGTATTCTTTTTCAGCCCGGTATTGGACATTTGATTTTTGTTCCATACTTATTTTTTTGTATGTTAAGTAACAAATCCTTCTTTCTATTATATTAAATTATAAAGATGCATTCCGTTGACATCTTTGTAAAAATTGATATAATCGTTTTTATATCCTTTTTGTAGCTGTTGGTGCAACTTAATACAAATATTTTCTATAGTTTCATCTTTATAGTATTCAAATTTCTGTGGAGCTTTTCTTTTTCCATTTTCAATTGTTATACTTTCTATAGAGTCTCCTTTGACAGTAGCGAACTTTCGATTTCCATTTTTGTCTATAAATGAGTATAGTGGAGAGTTTAGCTTAATCTTTATCTCACATTTTTTTGTTTCATCTTCATCCATAAACAGGAAGATATAATTGCTTTGGGCAATAACTTCTTTTATATCCAGCTCTATGATATGCTGTTTTAAACGAGGTATTATCTTGATAATCGCGTTTAATTCTGTACGATAAATATTAGTATCAATACTTCTGTGGGATAGCGGGTTTAGTAGAAGTCCTAAAGAAAATATAATTTGCTGAATGTCTACAATATTACCATCTATGTTTAATAGCAAAGTTTTTGCTGCATCAACTCTTGAACGTAGTTTCTCTTTAGTAGTACCATCGTCATTAATCGAAATATATTTGGGGAACAATGAAATCATTTCCTCAACAGCTTTTCTTAAATAATTTGCTGATGCAGGATAATCAAACTTCTTATAGTGATAGATTGCTCTTGTATATGAATCGTCAGAATTAAAGCACACAGGATTTTCTAACAGATTTTCATTGTTATAAACCTCTTTAAATTGCCACAAACTACTATAATCCTTCCCCTTAGATTTTATTACATCTTTCGTAAACTCGAAGAAAGACTTGTCATGGGTAAACAGATATATCTTATACTTATCAGATATTTTAAGTAGAAAGTTGATGACTTTTGCGCGATTGCTCATGTCAAGACTAATGAGCATATCATCAAGAGCAAGAAATCTGCCATCTGCTTCTTTGTCAAGATTAAGTAAAGCAAAGCGGACTGACAAAGCAATTGCCGTCAATTTTGCTTCATTGAAATACGATTGTGGTTTTGGTATCGGTCTCAATGTTCCATCGTTTAAAACTTCAGAAATTTCAAGACCGATAAACGGAATATTTAGTTTCTTGTAAGACGAAAGATGCTCTTTTTCTTCACCATTTTCTTTGACACGTTCAATGATTCGGTCATATTTCAGCCAATATTCATTTGGATCTTTTTCCGGTTTGTCCAGATTAGAATCATATCGTAATCTTATTTGTAATTCATCCTCTCCATCATCCATAAAATACTTTTTATACAAATCTGATGCATAGAGATTTATATTCTCAACCACACTTTTGACAGCCTTATTAAAATACTCAATATTAGAAATGTAATCAGGATGTACGCGTCGGCCCTTCTTTATGATAGAAGCGGTAATTGTGTCGTACATCTCTCCAATATGAAGCCCGGTACGTTCATCTTTACAGAATGGTAATATGTCTTTAATAAATACTGAGAATAAATTAATCCTTTGGGAATTTCTAAAATTAAAAAAATGAAATAAAAATTGATGATTAATAAAACAGCCGTTAATGTTAGCAGGAAGAGGATGTACTCCACCTAATAATTCGGTATTATAACCATCTTTATCAATGCGATATATCCAAGGATGATTATCTGTAAAATCAATAATTATTTTTGAATCTACCGTTAAATTATTTACATTTTTCAAATGCTGTTCATTATCAACATTAAAATACTTTTTCCCAATATCACTTTTTAATGGGGCTTGAAATATACAATGTAAGGCATAATAGATGGAAGATTTGCCACTTCCATTTTCTCCGTACATCAGCAAGTGTTTTCCTTCTAATTGCAGCTCAAAATCATTCGGAAATGCTTTGAACCCTGTAATGTGTATTTTATTTATAGATGGCATATTACGATTCGATTATAGTTTTAAGTATTTCAGGACTTCTCAATGTAAACAAATCCAAACGGTCTCGTATTGGATTGTCTGTCTTTTTAATTTCAAGAAATGTCTCCCAAATTGTCTTTTGTTTATCTGATTCAGAAGAAAAATGAGAAATAGGTTTTATTATCCTTATCGCAGAATCGACGATAGTTATCTCCCTTTCTTGCATGTGTTGAGGGAAATACAATTCATATATGCATCCATCTATGATTCTTTCAAAAAAATCTAAAACAAACTTGTTGGATACGAGATCTGACATAGGCTTGTCTATCGATTTAATAAACGAGACATAATCCACAAGATTCTCAACAACAGCAGCAATTCTATTTGGTATATTTTCGGGTACAGGAAATGGCTTTATATAATCAGGTTTGAATCTGAAGAATCCATTTGCTAACACTGTGCCTGTGTTTGACAAAAACCACCAACAAAGACGAGAATTTAGCAAGGCCATCCAGAACTTATAGCTTTCTTGAATATAGCTTTTCTTAATATACCCATATATTGTGGTTGTCTGATAAAATTCTCCTCTTGTATCTAATGCGAAATTTCCACCCATTGAGATATCCGGAGCAACAAGTTTCTCATTGTCAAACAGGACAAGATTCTTTGGATATATGTATCTGAACCAATAATCATCATTGCGTAGCCGTCCTTTCTCGCGGTTTCGCAATTCTTTCTCGCACTCCTTCAAATAGGCATATCCATGTGGGAATAAGTCAGCCAGTTCACTCTCCGTATATAGTACTGCTTTCCCATTCTCTATTTTATATGGGAAAATGACATAACGGTTGGTCTGGATGTTGTCATAACGATGAACATCTTCACCTTTAAGCAAAGGTTTCGCCAAACCTCGTTCAATCTTAACACGTCGTTTAAGATGCTTTGACTCACCAGTTATCAAACCATTTTGTTCTAAACATTCATACAAGAAATACACATCATCTTTACTTGTTTGTAGTCCACAAAATATTCTGTCAAATATATCACCGATACACCGGGGATACTTTTCTATTTCTTTTAGAATCTTTGTTGTCTGCCCGACTGTCAGCACCCAAGTGTTTTTGTCTAACTTCTTTGCAGGAATTTCCGATGCAGACTCTTTGTCTATGGATTTCAAATACTGTCCCAGTTCCTGATTTGTCTCCAGATTATGATCAAGTTCATAATAATGCAAGGCTTCGCTGTTTGGAACAAACCACTGCAATGCCGTATATGTTGAAGCATTGAAAACTTGGTATGCACCGAAATTGATAATTTTGTTTGCAGCTTTCTGTTCTGCCACCAAACCTCTCAATCCTTTTCCGAAAGCCGCATTAGTCCATTTCACAGGCATGATGAAGTTTACCACTCCACGGCTATTGATTAACTGCAAGCCCCGCTCTACGAACATTGCATATAGGTCAAACGAACCGGTGGCCGACTTATATTTGTTCACCAATTCGTCTGCGTACAAAGGATTCTTATCCCTTATACCCTGTATCCTCAAATAAGGCGGATTGCCAATGATCAGGTCAAATCCCATAAAGTTTCCATCATCATCAAGGAGTGAGGGGAATTCAAACCTCCATTCAAAGGCATCTTCATAGAGTTTGTTACATTCAATCTCATCGTATTCTTCTTCCAAGTCTTTTAGCTGTTTCTTCAGTTTCTTCAGCAAAGCTGTTTCTTCTTGAACACGTTCAAACAAAGAAGGTGCTTCAAGGTCATAGATTTTCCTTTTAAGCCTTTTTAATTTATTTCTTTCCTTATCTGTTAGTTCTGAGCGGAATACATTTTTAATATCATCAATGGTACTCTTGAATTGCTCTTTTGTGCTATGGTCGGAAGTGATTGTATATTCTACAACCATTTGCTTGTATTTTTCAAGTGACATTCGTTCGTCTTCCTCACAATCCGCATTGTATTCTTCGAAAACATCATCCAAAGGTTCGTCGATGTCATAGCAATTCAGCAAAGAGTTGCCACAAACAATTTTATAATCCAGATTTGGTAGAGGTTTGGGTTCTTTGCCATCAACCACCAATGCCAACCAGAAACGCAAACGGGCAATATCTACCGCTCCTTGCTCAATGTCAACGCCAAAAATGTTGTTTTGGATGATTTCGCGCTTTATTTTTTCCGGTGAGAAATCTTCGTTAGCCTTGGTGAACCCATAAATAAGTTGGCGAGTGTGAAACAACACATTCAACACACCCATCGGGAATGCACCAGAACCGATGGCAGGGTCGCACACCTTAACAGCTTGCAACAATTTGTCGATTGTTTTTGCTATATCCTTGCTTTGCAGAGAGACATCAACAACTCCATCCTTAATGAGAGTCTCGATAGCTTTGTGCAAACTTTCATCGGTATGTGTTTTCAGATATTGTGCAATACTTTTCCTACTCATGTACTGCACAATCTCTTTCGGAGTGTAGAATGCTCCCTTGTCCTTATTATCTTCAAGAAGATTCTCAAAAATATGACCCAACATCTCCGGGTCAATGCCAATTTCACTGTCATCCGGTTCGTTCTCGTCAATGGTGAAATTATACATGGCAAAGAAGTCCATCAAATCCTTGAAATAAGAATAAGGAAAATCTATATTCAAAGCATCTATCTTATCTTTATCGAAAAGCCCACCATTGAGATACGGAATTTTTATGTTTTTTCCCAAAAAGGCGTCCGCAATATCATTTTCACGCTTTTTATTGAGAGTGTCAAAGAAAAGTGTTTCAAGAACATCGCTTAGTAATCTGTCATTGCCTTTGTAGTTATCAACCAAATCATTAAGGTAGCTTTTGTTACCACCTTCCCAATCGTCTCTTGATGCAGGAACGCCCATCCAGCCTTTCTTTTGCAGAAATTGCAGAAACACCAATCTGCCAAGTAGTTTCTTTACATAGTCGCGATTTTGTTTTGTGTCGGTAAGCGTCTGGAGGAATTTGGCATATTGAGCCTTATAACCATTGAAGAACTCTTTGTTGAGACGTTCAACAGAGAATGCTTCCGTAACATCTGCAAGATACACCGAGCCGCCGTTTTTCTTGGTGACAAGTTCGTGCAAACGACGGGCGGCCGTTGTACATGGTTCATGCTCTCCTAACAGGAACGTATATCTTTTTGGAGCAGTTGATTGGGTTACAAGATTACCGTTAGAATCAAAATAAGTCTGTTTGGAAATGTGAGTCAAACGGTAATCCGCCTGATTCTCGGAATAATAAAAAACGAGTGCGCCGTGAATAATGTCTTGGTCAACATGTCTAATTGCGATGTCACGCAGTCCACGCCTATTGCGTGCTATCACAATGTTGTCGGCGACCTCAAACTTGAACAATCCCAACGAACGACCATCATCCAGGCGTATTGTGCCGACCTGTCCACCACTCTTTACCAAGTCGCTGTCTATGATGGTTACTTTTGCCAGATAGTCAATCTTTGGGAACATCTGGGCAAGAATGTTTTTCCATTCGTTGAAATCGAACGGTGCGGATAATTTATGTTTCAAATCAGTCTGATTCATTGTTCTGCGTTGTTAAATGTTGAAACTTTCCGAAATGATAATCTCAGGATGCAACTCTTTCTTTTGTTTTGCTTTTACCGCCTGTCGGTCGTTCTCGAACATCTTTACGCTTTCGAGCGGATAGGCTGTAATAATGCTGATTAACTGCTCCAATAGAACAACGGGATTTATTGGTGTCTTTTTTGTTGCGTTGCGGAGTTTGTTCACATCGCGCTGCAATTGCTGGAACCTGCCTGTAGTTATGGCTCGTTTCGCTTTTCCTATCAAATCGCGTTCCTCGTCAGTTATATTTGCTATGCTAAAGAAACCATCGAGATAGGCAATCGCTTTTTTCTCGTTTGGTCCTTGTGTCGGATTCACTTTGTTCACCGTCACCTTGTCTTCCTCTTCTTTTTCCGAGAAAACTTCAAGCGCTTTCGCTACTTGTTCGTGGTGCTTGTCGTGCAACGGAATAGCCTTTTCCTCCAGACGCGCTTCAAATTCTTTTACGGCCTCCAAGAATGTGAGTTCTTCAATGGTTCCGTCTTCACGAATGAAAGTGAAAGCGTCTCGGCGTTTGTTACGGATAAAGGTGATGGTACTCTTGGGAATGAGTTTGCTTTTTCGCCCAACCCTTGCACGCATTGGCAGTTTGCTGATACGCTTTATCAGTTCCGGATTTTCTTCTTTGAGTTGTCTGAGCCACATCAGATAGCGCAGTTTCTCATCTCGTTCCTCATCAACATTTTTGTCGAAAAGTCCGAAACTTTCAGGATTCTCATCAGTAGAATAGATTTGACTGTCTTCTCCCAACGCTGCATGGAAAGCGAAGAGTTTCATCTTTGCTTTCTTCTCCAGTTCGATGTCGTCATTGACTTTTGCCGTAGGAAAAAAGTTAAAGATGTGTACTTCTTTGGCAATGCTACCAATACGATTGACACGACCGATACGTTGCATCAGTCTTGTTGAGTTCCAAGGCGTGTCATAGTTTACAATTACATTGGCTCGATGCAGGTTCACGCCCTCTGCCAACACTTCGGTGCAGATAATTATGTTATAGTCGTTCTTTTTCTCGCCTTTATAGTTCGCATCAAAGTTTGCTTCCAAAATCGGCATTTTGTCGTTGCGGTTGTCGCTGTAGATAGTTAGGATTCTGTCAAAACCTTTGCCTTTCAGCGTCTCGGAAAGATATTTTGTCGTTTCCTTACTTTCTGAGAATATAACAAGCTTTCCTTCCTGGTTGATGGACTTGTCGAACAGGATTCCATTGAGATAATCAGTAATGAAAAGTTCCATTTTAGGGTCTGCTGTTATCTTTTCCCAATCGGCAACCAACTCCGATAGCAATTTGTCATCGTGTTCAAGTCCCGACTTGAATTTTTCATCAAAATCCTCTGGTGTACAAATCTCAATCGTAGGGTCAGCATATTTCGCTTCTTCAATCAATTTTATAAGTTCCTCTTCTTTGCCTTCAAGTAAATATTCGTTGACTTTCAGATTCGGAGCGATGTATATTGTTCCGTTCTCAAACATATCAAGCATAACCTTGTTGGCATCGTAGTATCGACGCAACGATTGCTTGAAAGCGAAGAAACTGCTGTCAATCCTCTTTACGAGCAAAGTCTTCATGATGCTTGCCAACTGCATGGAAATCATGTCGGCTTTCTTGTACTTTTTTTTCTTGTTACCGTTTAAGTACTTTATCGCCTGATAACGATAATATTTCAGTCCCCGTTCCTTGTCGCTAAGATATTTGATTGTCTTGTCATACAATGCCTCTAACTCTGCATCCAGCTGATAGTAAATCTTGTGCGGAGCCTTGACATTTGGGAAATGAACTCCTTGTTCTTCCAAATCTTTTCGATAAGCATCGTTTTCCATCAGGTCGGTACGGGTCCGTCGTACAGTCAATGGTTCGACAACCTTTGTACGAATTTTTTCGTAGAGGACTTTTATTTGCTGTGATATATTTGCAATGTCACTCTGCTGTTTGAGTTTTTTGTATTGGTCAATTTGTTCTCGGAAGAAACGTTGCAAATTGCCTTCTTCCAAAGTGCTGTCTTTGGAATCTTGAAAAAGGTAGACAAGATTGGCGATATCTTCGGGCTTGTTGTTCAAAGGTGTAGCAGAAACGAGAATGACTTTCTTGTCATAAACACTTCCATCGCTGTGTTGGCATTGTGTCTTGCACAGCTTCTGAAGCTCGTTATACATAGATGCCGTATCGCTTCTGAATTTGTGCGCTTCATCCACTATCACCAAATCGTAAAGGGTAGGATTCTTTATCTTGTGCAAACTGCCATTATTCACGATGGTATAATTGTCCAACTTAAATTCATCAAGTGTGCGTTCCCAACCGTCTCTTAATGCAGGAGGAACGACAATCAGTGTATGAGAGCGGTGCGTTGGGAAACCATTTGCGAAGAAAAATTTTTTCGCTATGAGAGCTGACACAATGGTTTTTCCCAATCCGACAACATCCGAAAGAAAAAAACCGTTGTATTTCATCATCTTCGAGTATCCATCGTTCACAGCATCTATCTGATATGACAGTTTCTTGTAACCTTTCGGCAAGTCGGAAACAGAATTGGGGTCAAAGTCAATGTTCTTCCCAAAATACTCTAACAAGAATTTCAAGTAAACTTCGTAAGGTGTGAAGTCTGGATTCAAGTAAGATTCTTTCTTTATTCTGTCAATATGGGTCAAATCAATCTCCACTGCTTCTTTCCACAATCTTTCAAATGTTTCTGTTGCGAACAGAATATCATCGTCATAACGCAGTTCTACATTGAACTCGAAGTTCTTTTCAAGTCCAGCCTCGGTAAGATTGCTTGAGCCGGTAATCACCGAGCCATAGCCGTGTGGATGGTATTCCTCTTCACGGAAGATGTAGATTTTGGCATGGATATTTTGTTTGGGATGTATGCGCATGACTATTTTACCAGTCATTATGTCTTCAATGAACTGGCACATTCCGTCTTCAACTTCTTTGTCGTATTTTGCTTCTTGGATATTGCTTTTTATTTCATTGAAGAATTCTTCCTGTGTTTGCTTTTCGTTGGGATTGAACAACAAGCCTTGTTGATTAGCTTCATACGTCAATTTATCCACATTAATGCCAACAAGAAAGCGAATCTTGGGAGTCTGCGTTATGAATTTCCTGATTCTAAAATACCCGGAAGCTCTAAAATACCCTACAAGTGCATCGAAGAAATGCACTTTCTTATACATGAAAACTCCTTCTATTTTTTCAAGAAGAGTGTTTCCTTTTTCATTTGTGAAAAAATTTGTTCCCATAATCAAGCGTCTTTCAGAGTATTTATTAAGTCTTTAGGCTCTACATTTAAAACAGTTGCAATTTTAACAAGCATTTCTAATGATGGTTGTGAAGTATTGGAACACCATCGAGAAATGGTAGCTTCATTCTTTTGGAGTTGTTCTGCCAACCATTTCCCTGTTCTGTTTTGTTCAACCAAGACAACTTTTATTCTATTTATTCTTTCTGTTTCCATGCTTGTTTTGTTTTAAAAAATAGCAATAAATTGACTATATCTGCAAAGGTAGTGATAATTTCTGAAAAATGAATATGATTCTAAGGTAAATATCACTCATACTTTAGGAAAACTGGGGCAGCGGAGCAAGGCGCATCATGGATGCTTGTAAAGCACAAGGTGTGGAAGCACCTATATGGTGTTCAGACGGTGGTTTTGTGACTGTCACTTTCAAGCGACCTGATTTCACATCCGGCACAATAAAGGCTGACAAGGAGGACAAGCAAACAAATAAAGAGGACAAGTACCCCCTAAGTACCCCTCAAGTACCCCCTAAGTATCCCCTAAGCACCCCACAAGTGGAATTACTCATTCAGAAAATGAGCGATTCGTATATGTCTATGAGGGATATGGCAAATGTATGTGATATTAAAGACTTAAAGTATTTTCGTGAAAGCTATATCACTCCTGCATTAGAAGAAGGATTAATCGAACGGCTTTATCCCAACCAACCGAAGCATCCGAAACAGCAATATAGGCTGACAGAAACAGCTAAAGAATGGCTAACGGATAATACAAAATAGGATTGTCAGTATGCAACCGCAAACGGAATAAAACCGCCATTCCGTTGCGGTTTTTTATTGTTGAAATACATGTTTGACAATATCTCAAGTTAGTAGTTACCATGTTGTTGTGTCTGTTGTTGCCACTTAGCCTGCATTTCCCTTGAAAGTTCCACAATCTCCCGGCTCAGCTTTACAAGGTCAATGGTACACTTCTCCAACTTGTAAAGCAATGCCATCGCCTTCTTCTCCGAAAAGTGGATGCGCAGCTCCTTGACGACCTGATTGTAGTTCGTGCCGACAGCACGGAACTGGGCGTGGAAATCAGACAGCTTGGTGTAGTATTCCAGCATCGTCTTGTCTACCTTCAGCACCTTGAACTTCTGCCCGAAGAAGTGTGCCTTCAGAAAGACGGCTTTCGCGTACACGTTAGATTCCTCGTACATCGTCAGGAACCTGTTCCATTCCACATCGTCGAAGCGCACCATCACGCAGTGCGTCTTCGGGTTCAACTTGGGATTTCTCCCGTACTTACTCTTCTTTTTCATTCTTCTTATTCTTTCAATTTTATGGCTTGTCCATTGTTTAATCTTTGATTAAGGAACCTTGAAATTATCCGACTGCGGAGGATAATTCTGCCCACGGCGGTGAAGGCATTTTCAGTTACTTAGAATTATTCGGGTAACTGAAAATATATCTTGCTGTGTCTTTGAAGACACAAAAATCCTCCATCTGTCAGATTTGTTTCCGAGTATAATAACTCATCTTGGGTATCGGTTAAGCCGATGAAGTATATCCACCGACCTAACTGACTTTCCATAATCCCATCAGAGCTTGCGCCACTGCTCAATGTCATCCCGATAGGCATCAAGGTGCAGGCGGACAAGGTTCTCAATCAGCCCTGATGCGCTCATGCCCTTTCCTCCGAGGTAGCGGACAACCCTGTCCAGTTCGTCACGCACCGTCTCACTGACGAACACGGGCTTGCGGTTGACAATCTTGGGGACTTGGAGATAAGTGGTGCGGTATTCCTCCAGCGACAGCTTGCGCTGCTTGCTGCTGACACGTTTCTGCGGCATTACTGCCTCCTCGACCGCCACACCAGACGGTTCATCCGTCACAGCGGTCTCTGTTTTCTCCGTGACGGTATTGCCGGGCTGCCCCGGCTCATCCGGTTCCAGACCGATACGCCTGTAGAGGTCATCCATTGACTTGGGAGTGTAGGATTCCCTGCGTCCCATTTTTTCCGCAATTTCACGAGCCTGCTGCTCTGTAATGTTTGGTTCTCTCTTCATTGTAAATAAATAGATTAAGTTATTGAATGTGGTCTTGGTCAGTACCTCGACCGATTATCGGGAGCAAAGTAAGATGCTTTAGTGCAGTCAGTCAAGTACTTGGATTCTCTTAGGCAATTTTGTGTGATTCTGCTTTATGGCGGTTGACGAAGCGGTGCGGACTTCACCGATTTGCCGGATATATATACCAGAAAGGGCAAAGGCTTAATTACGGGCGACTTTGAATTAAGCCCTTATTGGGTTTGTGACTTCCTTATTATATATGGGAATTAAGGGCTAAGGATTGGAAGAATTAGGCAATCGGTAAGCTATGCCAACCTCTACCACCCTGTTCCACATACTGCCAGTAATCTCAAAAAACATTGCAGGGTGGGAGATTATGTATTTCTTTGCGACAAAAGGAATGATGACTGCTAAAAGAAAAGCGGCATCCCGGACAATGACCACCATATCGGCGCAACACGCTACCACTTTCGGAGAATCCATTGTCAGGTAACGAATTGTATATTCCTTTGTGACAAAAGAGACAGTAACAACTAAAAGAAAGACAATATGGAAATCGTATCAATCGAGAGAAAGACCTTTGAGGCGATGGTCGCCAAGTTCGACCGCTTCGTCAGTCGTATGGATGCCATCTGCCATCGGCATGGCGAAAAGAAAATGAGTGAGTGGATGGACAATCAGGACGTGTGCCGGATGCTGAACATCAGCCCACGCACATTGCAAACCTTGCGTGACAACGGGACTTTGGCATACAGCCAAATCAACCACAAAACGTATTACCGTCCCGAAGACGTGCAGCGTATCGTCTCCATAGTGGAGGACAAGCGGAAAGAAGCAAGGTTCAAAGACAGGACAATCTGACAACCGAATAGAGTCATAACAATAATTCCACTAAATCCAAAGTAATATGAACGAACTAATTAACAAAGACAACGAGTGGATAATCCACTTCATGGGCAGCCTCGACCGTCTGCTGGACAACGTAGAGCATCTGACTGCCAACTACCGCCCGACACTGAACGGGGAGCGTTTCTTCACCGACAAGGAAGTGTCGGCACGGTTGAAAGTGAGCCGCCGGACACTTCAGGACTACCGCAACGAGGGACGGATAGCCTACATCCAGTTGGGCGGTAAAATCCTCTACCGTGAATCCGACATCGAAAGGATGCTGGCTGACAGCTACCGTTCCGCTTACCGACAGACGGCAATCTGATTTTCTTGAAGGAGCGCAGTTTGCCGTCTGCCTTATAATTGCGACAGCAATGGTACAGCAAAAAGAAAAAGGAACGGCTTACGGATGAAGCATCAATGTTTAGCTTCGTCTGTAAGCCGTTCCCTCTTTTTCTTCTGATTTTCCGTCAGTCGCTTGTTTCCGTTGCCGGATGCCTCAAATGCGTGTGGCTGGCAATGGTAAGGTTTTAGGGCTGAATACGCTCAAAACTGTTTGAGGAAGATTCTGCCCGAAACGGCTCTGCCGCCCGACCTTTCCAATGCCGTCAAAGCCACATGCTACCTTTGCATCCGAACATCGGGAACAGGTGGCTGGTGGGATGAACCTCAACTATACCATAGGTTGCTACCCTTGCCACAAGAGAAGAACAACATTATCGGATTCCCTTTCTTGGTGGCGCAGATTTCATTTATTACAAACCGTCTGAACAGGATACTTTCTTTACTGCATATCCTAAATGCAATAGCTATAATCATTTCAATCCGTTAAGCATCATAACTGATGCCGTCCGGTTGCTTGACATACTTCATCGTATCACATTCGTTCAACTCCTTATTCTTATATATAGAATGAATAGCCTTGCGAATGTGGCACGAGAGCACCCCGAACAAGTCGGCAATCTCAAATTGAGTCATCCATACAGGTGCAGTCGGTATGATTACTGCACCCGTTTCACTGATTGTTATTACTCCCCTATCCATAATCAAAGACTTTTTGATAAGACACTTCTAACATTCATCATGTCTTTGAGAATAGAGGAATCCAACACATGGGCATAGTGCTGCGTCATTTTGATATTGGAATGACCGAGCATTTTTGCCACATTTTCAATGCTTACGCCATTGGCGAGGCACACGGAGGTCGCATACGAGTGCCGGGCCGTGTGCGTGGTCAAGCACTTTGAAATATTGCATAAATCGGCAACCTCTTTCAGATAGCTGTTCATCTTCTGATTGCAGGGGACGGGGAGCAACACATTTTTCTTTTGGCAAGTCGGATGGCTTTTGTATTTCTCCAAAATCTGCATCGGAATATCAAGCAACGGAATGTTGCACATGTTCTTCGTCTTTTGGCGAGGCTTGCGAATCCAATAATTGCCGTTGTTGTCTTGAACGATATGTTCAGCGGATAGTTGCTGTACATCTATGAACGCCAATCCGGTGAATGCCGCAAAGATAAAAACATCTCGTACAACCGTAATCCTGTCAAGGGAAAACTCCTTGTTGTAGATACGATGCAACTCATCCAAGGTTAAAAACTCGCGGATTACTTCCTTCTCGTGAAACTTGATTCCGATAAACGGGTCTTTGGTTATCCATTCATTGGCAAGTGCGAGGTTGGTTATTTTCTTCAGGCACTTCATATAGCGGATGACCGTATTTTGCTGGCACTCCTTTTCCGTCTTGAGATAAAACTCAAAGGCACGAACCAACTCACCATTGACTTCCGGCAAGGGTAAATCCTCCTTATCGTATTTCAGTCTGATAAGTTCTGCCAGATAGCGTTTGCAGCTTTCATAACGGCGGACGGTAATCAATGCATAGTCCTTGCCTACAAGTTCACGGCATTGGTCGTTATGCTCCTGTATGGTTTGGATGAGTGTGCGGACTCCCTTCGCTTCTTCGTTTGCTCCGAAGAATTTTTCTTGCAAGATTCGGGCAGTAACAGGATGATTCCGTTCCTCCAGTTCATCGAACAGCTTGCGTAACTTGATTTTGGCTTGCTCGATGTAGAGGTTCAGTTCACAAGCCTTTCGGCTCTTGCCCTTGGCGCACTCCTTTGCCTGACTCCACAGAGCAGGTTCAATGCTCATGCGGATGTTGTTTTCCACTCGCGCACCGTTCACGGTGATGCGCATACACACGGAGGCTTCCCCGTTTTTCAGCAGTTTGGCTTTCTTGATGAAGAAAAGCACATTGAATGAGTTTCGTTTCATGTTCCTACAGTTTTTCGTTGTACAAAAGTAGGAAACCATGCACGCTTTCTTGATACGCAAAATGTTGCAAATCAGAGATAAGTAATCTTATTCGGTGGAGATTCGCGCTCCACCTATTTTGCTCCACCGATTGGAACACTGGCAATCGTAATATTCTGCCGCCTTTTGCGTTCCTCCGGAAAACAAAAAATCCTGATTTCCAAATGAAATCAGGATTTTACTGTATTTTGCTTTTCTTCAAAGTGGTGCCACCAGGAATCGAATATATAAATTCAAAATCCTAAATTACAGCACTTTAATATCTTTGGAAAAATCCCCGAACCACTGAATCTGAAGTGCCCCCAAAAAGTTGGACGGGTTAAATATTATCCGTATTGAGAAAGGG
>ENA-ORNB01001323-ORNB01001323.1-human-gut-metagenome-genome-assembly--contig:-NODE-1323-length-18517-cov-3.023399_pt1 | contig 18517 bp, 13 predicted proteins | sample MGYA00242112_ERZ509016 | MGnify/ENA primary metagenome ERZ509016 (study PRJEB26280, sample SAMEA2338705) | human gut metagenome | biome: human gut; feature: human-associated habitat; material: faeces...
TCGGCATGAAAGACGAAGAGATGCGTGCAAGAGACCATTCTCCGGAAGAGCTGTGCTTCTACAGCAAGGGAACAACCGATATCGAGTTCCTGTTCCCGTTCGGATGGGGCGAGCTGTGGGGAATCGCAGACCGTACCGATTACGACCTGACCCAGCATCAGAATGTATCCGGACAGGATATGACCTATTTCGATCCAGAGAAGAACGAGAAATACATCCCGTATGTTATCGAGCCGTCTCTTGGTGCTGACCGTGTCGTTCTGGCATTTCTGTGCAGCGCTTATGATGAGGAAGTTCTCGACGCAGAGAAGAATGATGTTCGTACCGTGATGCATTTCCATCCGGCACTGGCACCGGTAAAAATCGGTGTGCTTCCGCTTTCCAAGAAGCTGAACGAGGGCGCTGAGAAAGTCTTTGCAGAGCTGTCCAAGAAATACAACTGCGAGTTTGATGACCGTGGAAATATCGGAAAACGGTATCGCCGTCAGGATGAGATCGGTACTCCGTACTGCATCACCTACGACTTCGATTCCGAGACCGATGGTGCTGTTACCGTCCGTGACCGTGACACCATGGAGCAGGAGAGAATTAAAATTGAGGATCTCGATGCTTACTTTGCAGATAAATTTACTTTCTAATCTGGCTTTTTAGTCCGGAAAAAGAGTAGAAAAAAAGGATTCCCACTCGAGGGAATCCTTTTTTTGTATACTTTGTATTACTCGATAATCGTACCTGTTTTTCCCTGGAATCCGGCGAGTGCGGAATCAATGGAAGTGATGACTGCGGTACGGCCGATGCCTTTCTCGAGGAAAGAAACAGCTGCTTCCATCTTCGGCAGCATGGAGTTTTCTCCGAACTGGCCTTCTGCGATGTATTTCTTCGCGTCAGCAACGGTGATGTGCTCCAGCGGTTTTTCGTCCGGGGTACCGTAGTTGATGGAAACGTTTTCCACGCTGGTCAGGATCATCAGCATGTCTGCGTTCAGCATTTCTGCCATCAGGCCGCTGGTGAGGTCTTTTTCGATGACTGCGGATGCACCCTTTAACTCTTCATTCTGTGGGAGAACCGGGATTCCGCCGCCGCCTGCTGCGATTACTACCTGGCCCGCATCTACAAGTGTGCGGATTGTTTCAAGCTCTACGATTTTCTGCGGTTTCGGAGCTGCCAGGATTCTTTTATAAGTGCCGTCAGCCAGTTTAGTGACAAAGTTTCCCTTGCTTTCTTCAGTTTCAGCCTCTTCTTCTGTAAGGACACGTCCGATGATCTTCTCAGGTTCAGCGAAAGCATCATCATATGGATCAATGACAACCTGTGTAAGGATAGTAGCTACCGGTTTATAAATACCGCGGGAAATAAGTTCTGCGCGGATTGCGGTCTGGAGGTCATATCCGATATAGCCCTGACTCATTGCCGAACATACGGACATAGGTGCAAATGTATAGTCAGGATGTGTTTTGCCAAATTCATTCATGGCTGTGTGGATCATTCCAACCTGTGGACCGTTACTGTGGGAAATGACTACACGATTTCCGGCTTCTACAAGATCTGCGACAGCTTTGGCTGCTTTTTTTGTAGCGATTTTCTGCTCCGGTAAGGTGGTTCCTAATGCTCTGTGGCCCAGTGCAACTACTGTAATTTTTTCGCTCATGGGAATTACCTCGATTCTTTCATGTTCTGTAAATATGATATCAGCGGGGTGATCTTATATATAAAGATTTTTGAAATTTTTTATCACTGATATCATAAATATTCAATCATATTGATATCCTACATTATAAAAGACTGCCAGTAGAATTGCAATAGAAAATAACTCAAAAAACACCTCGCGGGATATTACCAGTGAACAGTAACAAAAAACAAACAGCTCTCACATTTGTGTGAGAGCTGTTTTGTTTTTTTGAGGGGGGAGATAGAGAGTGGTTTTTCATCTATCCAAGACCTATTATATGGGAAAATTATGTTCAAAGTATGTCGAATTTCTGAAACAATCGGTAAATTTATAAAAGAATTATAAACAAATACGAAAAATAAAAAGTGGTATCTTGTTTTTATAGCATAGACATGCTAAAGTAGATTCATCGGCAACAGCCGTTATCAGTATTCTTATTTTCACGCACCGGTCCGGTGCAAAAATTTCCAATTATTTATTGATAGTCCGGGAGATGGTTTTGAATCCTGAGCAGAAACTCTGAAAATCTTATTTATTGTGCAAAACAGAGAGGAGAGATGCGTATGTCTGTGGATATGAACTTATAATCTCGAAAGATACTGTACCGATATCATTCTGACAGTGGAAGTACCTCAGATGACATAGAATAAAAATTCAGGAGAATGAGAGAATGAAAAAAAGAATATGGAATCAGTTAAAAAAAGCAGTCATGATAACGGCTGCTGTCGGGATTTTGGGAGCAGGAGCAGTATCAGCAGCAGAATTTGAAGCTGCAGAGTTATATGTTCCTGCTGTGGGTTTAAAGCAGAGTGCACAGTGGATCGATGAAGAGAAATTTCAGGCAGAACTGACACTGGAAGTGAGCGGTCTGAAAGAACTGTACAAAAGTCAACAGGAAAATACTGCTTCGGAGAACGGACAGTTGCAGATGGAAAATAGTACATGGGATGGCGAAGTGAGAGAAGCAGAAGCAGCAGAAAATACGACAGATGAAGTGGATTCCGAAAATACAGAGTGTGAATCAGAGAGTGCAGTAATAGATATAGAAGATATAGAAAGCGAAGAATACCGGAAGGCAGAAGAAAACGCAGAAGGATCTGACACAGAAACCGGACAGACACAACAGAGTGAGCAGGAGAACCAAAATGAGATCAGGGAAGATAAAACCAGATATTTTCTGACTGTATATATTTCAGAATATTTTCAGGTAAATGCAGAAGCGTTAAAGAATGATCTGCAGGCTGAATCCGTACAGATACAAAATAAGAAAGGTGAGACAACCCAGATTACAAAGCTGACCTGTGAGACTGCACTTTCAGATGCGGAAACAGATATCTTTACCATGAAAGTGCCGGTGTCTCTGCGTGAAGAATATCGTATTTCTTCTGTAAAAACAGATTATCCTCTGTGCCAGGATGCACCGCTTTGCAAAGATTGGGAGGGGACAGGTGCGTATTTCTGGATGAAATCAGGGGATGAAACCCGGACTGTTGCAGAAACTCCTTCAGCTCTGCTTTCCGTACAGGAGGCAAAAACAGGGATCACAGCCCGGTTACAGCAGGAGACGAAAGAGGTACGTGCAGGGCAGAACTTTACTTATATATTGTCTGTAGAGAATACAGGAGAATTACCTCTGGAAAATATAGAGATATCCAGTGTTTTTTCTCAGGATAATATAAAAGCCGAATGGAAACAGGAAGAGGGATTTACTGCAAATGGTATGCAGGGAATTATTTCAGGTCTTAAGGCAGGAGAAATCAGAAATCTTCAGATGACAGTACAGCTTACAGAAGAGCAGGCAGGAGAGCTTATTCATACAGTAACTGTAAAAGCGAAATATCCGGGAAAGGAAGAAAGTATTGGATGTCAGAAATCAGTCGAAACAGAAGTCATTGCATTAAAGGCGGCTTTTGAGGTGGAGAAAACTGCGGACAGAACACAGGCATATCCGGGAGATACGATCACATATCAGATCTGCATCAGGAATACGGGTGAGCGAACACTTCATTCGGTTCTCAGTACAGAAAGATTCCAAAATGCCGGTATTCAGGCAAACTTTGTCAGGAAAGAGGGCGTAACATTAAACAGCACAGGCACACAGGCTCTGATTCCGCAGATCGCACCGGGAGAGGCTTTTGCACTTTACGCCACAGTGACTGTTCCACAATATATGGCAAGTCAGGAATTGATCAATGAGGTAATCGTTACATCTGATGAGACTGGTACACAGGCAATGACATCTAAGGCAAACGTAGAATTAAAGGAAACTGATAATATTGTTACAGTTACGCCGCAACCGGCATCTCTGGCTTCCCAGAGTTATGGATATGACTCAAAGTCCGGAAGTGCTTATACTACTGCTTCCAAACCACGTACAGGAGATGAGACAGAAACGGCTTTGTATATTGTACTGGGGATTTTTGCAATCATGTCCGGAGTCAGTGCATTCTGTTACAGGAAGACAAAAAAACAGCAGAAGTAGAGAAACAACGTTGAAACGACAGGGGAGGTGTGCTATTCTTATATAGAATATACGCTTTAGTAAAACACCTCTGCCTGACTTTAAAGAAATTGCGTTACTGTTCACACATCACTATCCCGCGAGGTGTTTTGGCATGAATATGCCAAAATCCCGAGACATACAAGCCAAAATTCCATTGCCGCAGGCAATCTGGAATGAATTTTGGCTAAGTTACTGTGAACGGAGTGAACAGTAACGAAATGGCCGTAGAGGCTGTATAAAATTCAGGCAGGCAGGAAATGATATGGAGGATTAAAATGAAATTAATATCCTTACTGGAAAAGCTGGAATATACATGTCTTCAGGGCAGTACAGACCAGGAAGTAAAAAATGTGATTTATGATTCCCGGAAAGTAGAAGAGGGCTCTCTTTTTATCTGTATCCGCGGTGCAGTGGTGGATGGCCATAAATTTGTGCCGGATGTAGTTGCAAAAGGAGCAAAGGTTCTGATCGTGGAAGAAGCTGTGGAAGCACCGGAAGATGTGACAGTCATTCTTGTGAAAGATACACGATATGCAATGGCGTTTATTTCTGCCGCATATTTCGGATATCCCGCAGAGAAACTGAAAACAATTGGTATCACAGGAACAAAAGGAAAAACAACCACTACGTATATGGTAAAATCTATTCTGGAAAATGCCGGATATAAAGTGGGACTGATCGGAACCATTGAAGCGATCATCGGTGACAAAGTGATTCCTGCAAAGAACACAACACCGGAGTCTTATGTGATTCAGGAATATTTCCATGAGATGGCAGAAGCCGGCTGTGACTGTGTGGTTATGGAAGTTTCCTCCCAGGGACTGATGCTTCACAGAACTCAGGGATTTGTTTTCGATTTTGGTATTTTTACAAATATTGAGCCGGATCATATCGGACCAAATGAACATAAGGATTTTGATGATTATCTCAGATGCAAGTCCTTACTTCTGAAACAGTGCAAGGTAGGAATTGTAAACAGAGATGATGAACATTTCGAGAAAATTATTGAAGGTCATACATGCAGCCTGGAAACTTATGGATTTTCACCGGAAGCAGACCTTCGTGCGGAAGATGCAAAGCTGGTCGGAGGTAAAGGATATCTGGGTATTTCCTACCATCTGAAAGGACTTCTGGATTTTCATGTGGAGATAGATATTCCCGGTAAATTCAGCATCTACAATTCATTGACAGCAATCGCGATCTGCCGTCATTTTAAGGTTTCGGAAGAAAACATTCTCAAAGCCTTAAAAGTAGCTAAGGTAAAAGGCCGTATCGAAATGGTAAAAGTATCCGATGATTTTACTCTGATGATCGATTACGCGCATAATGCCATGGCTCTGGAGAGTCTTCTGACCACTTTGAAAGAATATCATCCCCACAGACTGGTATGTCTGTTTGGATGCGGAGGCAACAGATCAAAGCTTCGCCGCTATGAGATGGGAGAGGTTTCCGGAAAGCTTGCAGACCTTACCATCATTACCTCTGATAATCCACGTGATGAAGAACCACAGGCGATCATCGATGATATCAAGATCGGTATGGCGAAAACCGATGGAAAATATGTAGAGATTCCGGACAGAAAAGAAGCCATCGCCTATGCGATCCATCATGGAGAGCCGGGGGATATTATAGTTCTGGCAGGTAAGGGACATGAGGATTATCAGGAAATTAAAGGAAAGAAATATCCTATGGATGAACGTGTCCTGATCGCAGATATTCTTGCTGGTAAATAGGTAGCGGGTCAAACAGGAATAAGTTCATGATATATGCTGATATAATAATTGATATTTCCAGTGATAAACTGGACCGGAGTTTTCAATATCGTGTACCGGAAAGGCTGGAGAAGAAAATAAAGGCAGGGATGGTGGCAGCCATCCCTTTTGGAAATGCCGGCCGGGTGCGTAAAGGATATGTGATCGGATTGTCAGATAAACCGAAAATTGCTCCCGAAAAGATTAAAGAAATCAGTGAAATCTGCAGTGGAGAAGAGACTACGGAATCCAGACTGATCGCCCTGGCAGCCTGGATGAGAGAAAATTATGGTTCCACCATGATCCAGGCTCTCAGGACAGTACTTCCTATCCAGGAGAAAATCAAGGCAAAAGAGAAAAAATATATATGCCTGGATATTTCCGAAGAGGCGGGAGCGCAGTTGCTGAAAGAACTTGAACAAACAAGGGTTAAAGCCAGAACAAGACTTCTGAGGGAACTTCTGGAGAAAAAAAGACTGGATTATACACATGCGGCGAAAGAACTGGGGACAACTTCTGCTGTTGTAAAGAAATTTCAGGAGCAGGGGATTATCCGCATAGAATATGATGAGATAATGAGAACTTCACTGAATACAGGTGATATTTCCGGAGAAAGGCGAATGCCGCTTACAGATGAACAGGAAGCGGCAGTAAAGCAGATACAGAGAGAGTGGAAAAAACCATCGCCGAAGCCTGTACTGATCGAGGGAGTGACAGGGAGCGGGAAAACCCAGGTGTATATAAAGCTGATCGAGCAGACGCTTTCTCAGGGAAAAGAAGCAATCGTGCTGATCCCGGAGATTGCTCTGACATATCAGACGGTACGCAGATTTTATGCCAGATTTGGGGATAAAGTATCAGTTATCAATTCCAGACAGTCTCAGGGAGAACGCTATGATCAGTTTAAACGTGCGAAAAAGGGAGAAGTCCAGGTGATGATCGGTCCCAGATCTGCGCTGTTTACGCCATTTGCCAGTCTGGGACTGATCATTATTGATGAAGAACATGAATCAAGCTATAAAAGTGAAAGCACACCCCGTTATCATGCAAGGGAAACTGCAATCAGGAGAGCTGTTTTAGAACATGCAAATGTGGTAATGGGTTCAGCTACTCCATCAGTGGAAGCCTACAGTAAGGCAATGAATGGGGAATATAGTCTGGTCAGGCTGACAACAAGATATGGAAGCAGACCTCTGCCCCGGGTTTCTATCGTAGACCTGCGTGAGGAATTAAAAGCAGGAAACAGGTCTGTACTGAGCAGAGAACTCCGGCAAAAGATGAAAGGCCGGTTTGAGAAAAAAGAACAGGTAATGCTTTTTCTGAACAGAAGAGGATACGCAGGTTTTGTATCCTGCCGGTCCTGTGGACATGTGATGAAGTGTCCGCATTGTGATGTTTCTCTTTCGGAGCATAATAATGAAAGGCTTTTATGTCATTACTGTGGATATGAGACAGGAAAACCCCGGATATGCCCGGTGTGCGGATCGCCTTATATTGGCGGATTTAAGGCAGGAACACAGCAGATCGAGAAGGTAGTGCGGGAAGATTTTCCAGAAGTCAGGACTCTCAGAATGGATTTTGATACAACAAGAACCAAGGGCAGCTATGAAAAGATCCTTGCAGCTTTTGCTGCTCATGAGGCAGATATACTGATCGGAACGCAGATGATCGTTAAGGGGCATGATTTTCCGGATGTCACACTCATGGGAATAGTAGCAGCGGATCTTTCGCTGAATGCAGAGGATTATCGATGTGCGGAACGTACCTTTCAGCTTCTCTGTCAGGCAGTCGGCCGGGGAGGACGGGGGGAAAAACCGGGAGAGGCAGTGATCCAGACCTATCATCCGGATCATTACAGTATTCAGGCGGCGGCAGTGCAGGATTATCAGGCATTCTATGAGGAAGAGATGAGTTACCGTATGCTTCTGGATTATCCGCCTGCGGCACATATGCTGGCAGTTCTGGGTTCAGGTCCGGAAGATGAGAAACTGGTTCAGGCAATGTATTATCTGAAACTTTATATAGAAAGGATATACAGAGAAAATGACCTGCATATCATTGGCCCGGCATATGCGTCAGTTGGAAAAGTTAAGGATATTTACAGACAGGTTATCTATTTAAAACATAAAGATCATAAAACGCTGGTACATATCAAAGACCAGCTGAAGAAATACATAGAGATAAATTCCGGTTTCCGGAAAATATACATACAATTTGATTTCAGTTAATTATGGCAGATTTTTTCAAAATCTCATTACTGAAGTAATCTGCTGCAGAAAGGAAATCCGGAAGGCAGTAATTTCTGAAATCGTGATATAACAATAATCAAGATATCAGGTTAGGGGCAAAATATCTTTTGATTCTAACATCATAATCAAAGAAGAGGAGAATAAAGAAATGGCACTTAGAAAAATCAGATTACAGGGCGACGAAGTACTTGCAAAGGTCAGCAGACCGGTAGAAAAAATGACACCACGTATTCATGATCTGATCGGGGATATGCTTGAAACCATGTATGATGCAATGGGAGTTGGCCTCGCTGCACCACAGGTAGGTATGCTGAAGCGTATTGTTGTGATCGATATAGGAGAGGGTCCTATCGTGCTGATCAATCCTGAAATCCTTGAAACATCAGGCGAACAGACTGGTGATGAAGGATGCTTAAGTGTACCTGGAATGGCTGGTCAGGTAACACGTCCGAACTATGTAAAGGTAAAAGCTCTGGATGAGGATATGAATGAAGTAGAATATGAAGGGGAAGGTCTTCTTGCGCGTGCTTTCTGCCATGAGATCGATCATCTGGACGGACATATGTATACAGAACTGGTAGAAGGAGAACTTCATCAGGTTTCCTATGATGAGGATGAGGAGTGATAATCAAATGAAGATAGTATTTATGGGAACACCGGATTTCGCAGTGCCGTCATTACATGCACTGACAGAAGCCGGATATGCGGTGGCAGCAGTAGTGACCCAGCCTGACAAACCAAAAGGCAGAGGTAAGACATTATTGCCAACACCTGTAAAAGAAGAAGCCGTTATGCACGATATTCCGGTATATCAGCCGGAGAAAGTGAGAAATAACCCTGAATTTCTGGAGATTCTGAAAGAAATCAATCCTGAGATCATAGTTGTTGCTGCATATGGACAGATTATTCCAAAAGAAATCCTGGAGCTTCCGAAATTTGGATGCATCAATATTCATGCGTCTCTTCTTCCGAAATACAGAGGAGCAGCGCCTATCCAGCAGGCTGTGATCGACGGGGAAAAAGTATCAGGTGTAACGATCCAGCAGATGGGAGAAGGTCTTGATACCGGTGATATGATTTCAAAGATAGTAATTCCGATCTCTCCGACAGAAACAGGTGGAAGCCTGTTTGGAAAACTTGCGCAGGCCGGTGCGGATCTGCTGATCAAGACACTTCCATCTATTGAGCAGGGAACTGCGGAGTTTGAAAAACAGCCGGAGGAGAGTCCTACACCTTATGCGGCTATGATCACCAAACAGATGGGACTGATGGATTTCAGAAAATCTGCAGAAGAACTGGAACGCCTTGTACGCGGCCTGAATCCATGGCCAAGTGCTTATACATTTCTTAATGGAAAAACTCTGAAAGTGTGGAAATGTAAAGTCAGCACTGAGAAAACAGATGCTGTTCCGGGAACAATCTTCCTGGCAGATAAAGAGGGGATCCATACAGCATGTGGAGAAGGAGTGCTGATTCTTACAGAGGTACAGCTGGAAGGTAAGAAGCGTATGGAAACAGAAGCCTTTCTCCGGGGATATCACATTGAAAATGGAATTGTTTTTACAGATCATAAGGAGTGATTAGATGTACGGATATTATTATTTTGATCCTACGTATTTACTGCTCATTATCGGAATGGTGCTGTCTTTACTGGCATCTGCAAAGGTAAAGAGTACGTTTTCTGTTTACAGCAGAGTGCGCAGTGCATCGGGGCTTACAGGCGCCGATGCTGCCAGACGGATTCTTCGTATGTCGGGAATTACGGATGTTACGGTAGTACCCATATCCGGCAGCCTGACAGACCACTATGATCCGGGAAGTAAGAAACTGGCACTTTCCCAGGATGTATATGATAAAACATCTGTGGCTGCAATCGGGGTGGCTGCGCATGAATGTGGACATGCTATTCAGCATGCGACTAACTATGTGCCATTGAATCTTCGCTCTGCAATTGTGCCTGTTGCAAACATCGGTTCAACACTTTCCTGGCCATTGTTTCTGGCAGGACTGATTTTCTCAATCCGTCCACTGCTGACTGTTGGAATCATTTTGTTTACATTTGCGGTTCTTTTTCAGCTTGTAACTCTTCCGGTAGAATTCAATGCTTCTTCAAGAGCGTTGAAAATGCTTGGAAGTTCAGGAATGCTTGGAAACGATGAGGTAAAAGGTGCAAGGAAGGTTCTTACAGCGGCAGCACTCACCTATGTTGCAGCACTTGCTTCATCAATCCTGCAGCTTTTAAGACTGATCATACTTGCCGGAGGAAGAGACCGTGACTAATGGAATAAATACAAGAGAACTGATATTACAGATATTACTGGAAATCGAGGAAGAGGGAAAACACAGCCATATCGCTATCCGCAATGCTCTTTCCAAATATCAGTTCCTTCCAAGACAGGAGAGAGCTTTTATTACCAGAGTCTGCGAAGGAACACTGGAATATCGTATTTTAATAGATTATATTATTGATTCATATTCAAAAGTATCTGTAGATAAAATGAAGCCTGTGATCAGGGAAATCCTGAGAAGTGCAGTTTATCAGATCAGGTTTATGGACAGTGTGCCGGACAGCGCAGTGTGTAATGAAGCGGTGAAGCTGGCACAGAGAAAAGGCTTTTACAGCCTGAAACCTTTTGTAAACGGTGTTCTTCGTACGATTGCCAGAGAGTGGAAAAATCTGAAACTTCCTTCAAGGGAAGAAAATCCGGTCAGATATCTGTCTGTCAGATATTCTATGCCGGAAACACTGGTAAACCGTTGGCTTGAGGATTACGGGGAAGAAAAAACAGAAAAGATCCTTACAGATTTTCTCACTGAGAAACCGATTACAGTACGCTGCAGAACTCATAAATATCCACAGAAAGAGATTTATGAGAGCTTGGTCGATCAGGGAGTGGAAGTGAAACCTGCACCTTATCTTCCCTATGCATATGAAATTTCAAATTATAACCATATTCTTGCACTGGATGCATTTATACAGGGGAAAATCCAGGTGCAGGATGTAAGCTCAATGCTGGTGGCAGAAATTGCAGATCCGCAAAAAGGGGATTATGTGATAGATATGTGCGCAGCACCTGGTGGAAAGAGTCTCCATGTTGCAGATAAAATGGGAGATTACGGAACAGTAGATGCACGCGATATCAGCCAGTACAAAGTGAATATGATCGAAGAGAATATTCACAGAACAGACTGCATTAATGTGCAGGCTCATGTGATGGATGCTACGGTATTTGATGTAGATTCAGAACTCAAGGCAGATGTCGTTCTGGCAGATGTCCCATGTTCCGGATATGGAGTAATTGGAAAGAAGCCGGAGATCAAATACAGGGTGACAGCACAGAAGCAGGAAGAGATTGTAATCCTTCAGAGAACAATCCTTGACAATGCGGCAGAATATGTGAAACCGGGCGGAGTGCTGGTATTTAGTACCTGTACTATCGCAAAGGAAGAGAATGAAGAGAACATGTTGTGGTTTATGAATAATCATCCGTTCAAACTGGAGAGTATTGATCCGTATCTTCCGGAAGAACTACATTCTGAGACAACAGCTCTGGGTTATCTTCAGCTTCTGCCGGGAGTACACAAAACAGATGGCTTCTTTATTGCAAAATTCAGGAGAAAATAAGTAATGACAGACATTAAGTCAATGACGATCGACGAATTAAAGAAACTGATGACCACTCTGGGAGATAAGCCTTTTCGTGCGAAGCAGATTTACAGCTGGCTGCATGAACACCTTGTTACTTCTTATGATGAGATGACAAATCTTTCCAAAAGCCTGAGGGAAAAACTGAAAGAATATCCTGTCACAGCACTGAAGATGGTAGATGTACAGACATCCCGGATTGACGGTACACAGAAGTATCTGTTCCGTCTCAGTGATGGAAATGTGATAGAGAGTGTTCTCATGCGGTATAAACATGGAAATTCTGTCTGTATTTCTTCTCAGGTGGGATGCCGCATGGGATGCAGATTCTGTGCATCTACCATAGGAGGACTGACCAGATGTCTTCTCCCGTCAGAAATGCTGGATCAGATATACAGGATACAGGCTCTGACAGGAGAAAGAGTTTCCAATGTTGTGGTCATGGGAACGGGGGAACCTCTTGATAATTATGAAAATCTTCTCAGGTTTATACATATCCTGACAGAAGAAGGAGGACTTCATATCAGTCAGAGAAACCTGACTGTATCTACCTGTGGGTTGGTTCCGAAGATTTATGACCTTGCAAAAGAAAAGCTTCAGATGACACTTGCACTTTCCCTTCACGCACCTAATGATGTGAAGCGACGGGAACTGATGCCGATCGCAAACAAATACAGCATGGATGAGGTTCTGGAAGCTTGCCGTTATTATTTTAAAGAAACCGGGCGCAGGATCACATTTGAATACAGTCTGGTAGCCGGAGTTAATGACAGCGATGAGGATGCAAGGGAACTTTCCGGCAGAATCAGAGATATGAACTGCCATGTAAATCTGATCCCGGTAAACCCTATTAAGGAACGTTCCTTTGTGCGTTCAACAAGACAGGCTGTGGAGAATTTCAAAATAAAACTTGAAAAATGTGGAATAAATGTTACTATTAGAAGAGAAATGGGCAGTGATATTGATGGTGCCTGTGGACAGTTAAGAAAAAGTTATATGGAAAAAACAGAAAGCGAGAAGTGACATGAGGATATATTCAGCTACTGATGTCGGGCAAAAGCGGAAGATGAACCAGGATTATGTGTTCGCAACTGCTGACCCGGTTGGAAATCTTCCGAATCTGTTTGTTGTTGCAGATGGTATGGGTGGTCATAATGCAGGTGATTATGCATCCTCTCATGCGGTTACATCTATGGTGGAGGAAATCCGGCAGGATGCGGATTTTAATCCGGTAAAGGTAATCCGTCATGCCATTGAATGTGTAAATACCGAGATTCTTGCCCAGGCACAGCAGGATGAGAAACTCAGAGGAATGGGAACAACGATAGTGGCAGCTACTATCGTAGGACATTACGCTTATGTGGCAAATGTAGGTGACAGCAGACTTTATGTGATCGGAGAGAAGATTCAGCAGATAACAAGGGATCACTCACTGGTGCAGGAGATGGTAAGAATGGGAGAACTTGACCCTGAACAGGCAAGGAAGCATCCGAAGAAAAATATCATTACAAGAGCACTTGGAGCAGAGAAAACAGTGGATATTGATTTCTTTGATCTGAAACTGGAACCCGGAGATGTAGTTTTGATGTGTTCGGACGGGCTCAGCAACATGGTTGAGGACAGCCAGCTGAGGGAAATCATTTCTGACACATCTACAGATCTGGATGAAAAAGGCAGGATACTTATAAGAGAAGCAAACCGCAATGGCGGCAAGGATAATATTGCAATTGTATTGGTAGAACCATTCACAGACGAGGTGAAAGCATGTTAAAAACGGGAATGATCATAGCAGAACGCTATGAGATATTAGGAAAAATTGGTACCGGCGGAATGGCGGACGTATACAAGGCAAAAGACCATAAGCTGAATCGGTTTGTTGCTGTAAAAGTTCTTAAGCCGGAATTCAGAGAGGATACGACGTTTATCCGCAAGTTTAAAAGTGAGGCTCAGGCTGCAGCAGTCCTGACACATCCGAATATAGTGAATGTATTTGATGTTGGTGACGATAACGGAGTTTATTACATTGTTATGGAGCTTATTGAGGGAATTACTCTCAAGGAGTACATTTCCAAAAAGGGAAAGCTTTCTGTAAAAGAAGCAACCAGTATTGCAATCCAGGTCTCCATGGGACTGGAAGCTGCACACAGCCATGGGATTGTACATCGTGATGTAAAACCGCAGAATATTATCATTTCCATGGATGGAAAGGTAAAAGTAACAGATTTTGGTATTGCAAGAGCCGCTTCTTCCAATACCATAAGCTCAAATGTAATGGGATCTGTTCATTACAGTTCACCGGAACAGGTCAGAGGCGGATACAGTGATGAGAAGAGTGATATTTATTCACTGGGTATCACAATGTATGAAATGGTTACAGGGAAGGTTCCTTTTGACGGAGATACCACAGTAGCTATTGCTATCAAACATCTTCAGGAAGAGATTGTTCCTCCAAGTATTTATACACCGGAGCTTCCCCACAGTCTGGAGCAGATCATTCTGAAATGTACACAGAAAAGCGTGGATCGCCGTTATCAGAATATGGAGGATGTGATCGCAGATCTGAAGCATTCTCTGATCGATCCACAGGGAGATTTCGTAACGCTGACGTCTGTGGATAACGAAGCAAAAACAGTTGTGATCTCAGATAAGGAGCTTGGCGAGATCAAACATATGCCGAAGCAGATCGCAAAGTCAGAACCTGAGGCTCTGGAAGAAGAAATCAATGAAACAGATTATGATGATGAGCCGGAAGTGAAAAAGCACGGGAAGAAATCAGATAAGCCTGAGAAAAAGAAAAAAAGAGGCGGACATGGGCTGACTATTGTAATGCTTCTGATGGGGGTTGTAATCCTGATAGCAATCATTCTGGTCGCAGGAAAGGCGTCCGGACTTATTGGAAGTAACAATGATACAGACAAAAAAACTGAGGCCTCAGATACATCGGAATCAGATGATGACGGAATGATAACTGTGCCGAATCTGGTAGGAAAAACAGAGGATGAAGCAAAGAATATCACAAAAGATATGAAACTGGGTATTCAGCCTATGGGCGAGGAGGCTTCAAATCAGGCAAAAGGAACCATTTCTTCACAGGATATTCCAAAGGGAAGTAAAGTAGAGCAGTATACGACCATTAAGTATTATATCAGCAAGGGTGCGCAGAAGATCACAATTCCGGATGTGGATGGACAGACCGGGGTAGATGCACAGCAGACTCTGGAAGATATGGGATTAACTGTTGAGATACAGAAAGAATACAGTGAATTAAATGATGATGGTACTCCGGTTACAGATCCGGGATATGCAGTCTCCACAACTCCGGCAGCCGGAAACTCTGTTTCAGCAGGGGACAGCGTAACACTGATTGTCAGTCGAGGCGTGGACTATGGAGACAGTGTGGAGGTTCCAAGTGTTGTCGGAATGACAAAGAATGATGCAGTTACTACTTTTGGTAAGTTCCTCAATGTGGAAGTAAAAGAGGAAAAGAGTACAGAGGTGGCAGAAGGAGAAGTAATTTCACAGGAACCGGAAGCCGGAAACTGGGAAGATCCGGATAATGTGAATGTTGTGATCACAGTAAGTACCGGAGATCAGGAACCTTCGGCTCAGAGTGACAGCGCAGATACTGCTGCGTCATCTGATGCTCCGGCACAGACAGCAGATAACAGTGCGGCGGCAGCAGCCGGGGAAGTATGGAAATGTACACAGACTCTGAATACTCCGTCAGGATATTCCGGAGGTCCGGTTCGTCTGGAACTGATCCAGAATGTAAACGGAACACCGACAGCTTCAGTTGTTCTGGAAGATCAGGTAATCCAGTTCCCGTATGATCTGGATATCACAGGTGCACCTGGTATCAGCGAGGGTACTTTGTATCTGTCTGAACAGATCAGTGGAACTTATCAGGAACTCGGAAATTATTCTATTACATTTGCTAAGGCTGAATGATCCATGCAGGGAAAGATAATAAAAGGAATTGCAGGATTTTATTACATCTATGCAGAAAATGATGAGATTTATGAATGCAAAGCAAAGGGAATATTCAGAAAAGATAAACAGAAACCTCTTGTAGGGGATAATGTGGAGATAGAGGTTTTGGATGAACAGGAGAAGGAAGGCAGTGTGACTGCCATCCTTCCCAGAAAAAATTCATTGATCCGTCCGGCCGTTGCCAATGTGGATCAGGCTTTTGTGATTTTTGCGATGGAGAATCCGAAACCTAATTTTATGCTGCTTGACCGTTTTCTGATCATGATGGAGAAAGAGAATGTTCCGGCAGTCATATGTTTTAACAAGAAAGATCTTGCAAAACAGGAAGAACTGGAGCTTTTATATGAAACTTATAAGAGTTGTGGATATGATGTGATTTTTTCCAGCACTTTTAATGGAGAGGGGCTGGATGAAATACGTGAGATCCTGAAAGGAAAAACAACTGTAGTTGCAGGACCTTCCGGTGTGGGAAAATCTTCAATTACCAATGCACTGCAGGAAAATGTACAGATGGAAACCGGGGAGATAAGTAAGAAGCTGAAACGTGGAAAGCATACCACGCGTCATTCTCAGGTGATACCGGTGGGACATGATACTTATCTGATGGATACACCGGGATTTTCTTCTTTATATCTGACAGATATAGAAGAACAGGAACTTAAGGCGTATTTTCCGGAGTTTCGCAGATATGAAGAACAGTGCAGATTTCAGGGATGCAGACATATCCATGAACCGGACTGTGGCGTGAAAGCAGCATTGGCTGAGCATGAGATCAGCCAGCTTCGCTATGAAGATTATCTGGGACTTTATAATGAATTAAAAGAGAAAAGGAGATTCTAATTATGTATCAGTTGTGCCCTTCTATTTTATCGGCAGATTTTAACCGTTTGGGCGAACAGATCAAAACCCTGGAAAAAGAGGGGATTGAATGGCTTCATATTGATGTTATGGATGGAGATTTTGTACCGAGTATTTCTTTTGGAATGCCGGTGATAAAGTCTATCCGAAAGGAATCAAAGTTGTTTTTTGATGTACATCTCATGGTTACAGAGCCTGAGAGATATATCAGAGATTTTGTGGAATGTGGGGCAGATTCCATTACAGTACATGCGGAGGCATGTGAAGATCTTGAGAGAACTATTGAACAGATCAGGGAAGCAGGTGTGAAGGTGGGAGTTTCCATCAAACCGGCTACACCTGTAAATGATATAAGTCATATGCTCAGCGATGTGGATATGGTTCTGATCATGACTGTACAGCCGGGATTTGGCGGTCAGAAGTATATGGAAGAATGTACGGAAAAGATCAGGGAAGTACGTGAACTGATCGAGGCCGAGGATCTGGATGTAGATGTTCAGGTTGATGGTGGCATCAATGATGAGACAATGGAGACAGTGCTCACAGCAGGTGCAAATCTGCTGGTAGCAGGTTCTTATGTTTTCAACGATGATCTGGCAAAAAATGTAAAACATGCCAGAGAACGAATGGATGAGATCATAAGAAGGATTGACTGAGGAAGAGCATGATAGATACGATAATTGTAAGCGGGGGCAATATCCACAGTGATTTTGCCCTCGATTTTTTAAAAAAGAATGAAGCCTGTCTGATCGCAGCTGATAAAGGGCTGGAATTCTTTCTGGAGCATCAGCTTTTGCCGGATGCAGTTATTGGAGATTTTGACAGTCTGTCTGAAGATGGAAAAAAATTCCTGGAAATTCATGAAGAAAGAAGTATGGACAGTGAAATTCCCTATGGTGGAATGACTGAGTGGAAATTGCAAAAAGGCTTTGGAAATGAAAAAAAAGAAATAAAAGTTATCCGCCTGAGACCGGAAAAATATGATTCATATACACAGTCTGCCATGAATTATGCGATCAGGACCGGTGCAAAAGAGATAGTGATCTTTGGTGTGACAGGAAACAGAGTAGATCATCTGATGGCGAATTTCGGACTCCTTGTCCTGGCACAAAACCAGGGGGCAGAAGTAACACTTGTGGATCGGTATAATTATATGAAGCTTATTTCAGACGGAACAGTTCTGAAAAAGTCAGAACAGTTTGGAAAATATGTGTCATTTTTTCCATTTGGAGGAAATGTGACAGATCTGACTCTGGAAGGATTTAAATATCCCCTGAGTAACTATTGTCTGACAGCAGCAGACAGTGGACTTACTGTAAGCAATGAGATAATCAGCGAACATGCCAGAGTTACATTTAGCTCAGGAGAATTGCTTATGATAATGTCAAGAGACTAAAACACAAGACACGTTTTTTTGATGAGTTTCCCAGGGAGGCACTGGAGCTTGCAGATGAGCTGAATTTACCGCTTTTTTTACTTTATAGGAAAGACCGCCTGCGGTGCTCTGCTGAATTAAAAAATGCCCGCACGGAGGCGGGCATGATAACAAGAAAATTCCTGGATTAGAAAATATAAAAATTTTCCTCGCCAAATTGTTATCAGATTCGTCATCATTTAGAAGATAATCCATATCTGGAAGTCCATTCTCGTTTCTCCTGCTATATAATATTTTGTAAATCATTTTGCATGGATGTTCGCTGATAATAAGTATTTATGATATCCTGTAAAGTAATTGTATTCATCTTTTCTTCAGTGTTTTTTTGAATTTCATTATAGAATCCCTGCAAGGACAACTGAATATTAATGCCAACGCCACAATCAGGGTTGGGATGAGTATCTAAATGAAGTAGC
>ENA-ORNB01001324-ORNB01001324.1-human-gut-metagenome-genome-assembly--contig:-NODE-1324-length-18509-cov-2.938116_pt1 | contig 18509 bp, 11 predicted proteins | sample MGYA00242112_ERZ509016 | MGnify/ENA primary metagenome ERZ509016 (study PRJEB26280, sample SAMEA2338705) | human gut metagenome | biome: human gut; feature: human-associated habitat; material: faeces...
ATATTATGCTCACGAAATAAAGGGAAAATACTATTAGAGGTTCCCTGTGTTTCCGGTTTGCATTTTATGTTAAAGCGTGCCGCCGGGCGGGGAGCAATTGTATTTGAAATGATATGGAAGGGAGTAATCACAAGCATGAAATATCAGAACATCATAGATAACATGACCTTGAAAGAAAAAGCCGCATTCCTCAGCGGAAAAAGCGAGTGGCAGACAAGAGATTTCCCGCGTCTGGATATCCCGGCGATTTTCTGTTCAGACGGACCGAATGGTGTGCGTAAACAGGCTGGAGCAGGAGATCATCTGGGAATCAATCCAGCAGTACCGGCAACCTGTTTTCCTACAGCGGCAGCTATGGCAAACAGCTGGGATGAAGAGCTGGAGCAGAGGGTAGGCGTTGCCCTTGGTGAAGAATCCATGGAAGAAGACGTAAACGTTCTTCTTGGACCTGGACTGAACATTAAGAGAAATCCTCTCTGTGGACGTAACTTCGAGTATTTTTCCGAGGATCCTTATCTTTCCGGAAAAATGGCAGCTGCTTTTATCCGCGGTGTGCAGAGCACAGGAGCAGCAGCCTGCGCAAAGCATTTCGCTGTAAACAGCCAGGAGCTTCGCCGTATGGCAATGAACGCAGTGGTAGATGAGAGAACTCTCCGTGAGATTTACCTCACCGGTTTTGAGATTGCCATCAAAGAGGGTGGCGCGAAAACGGTTATGAGCAGCTACAACGAGGTAAACGGTGTTTACGCCAACGAAAACGAGCATCTGCTGAAAGACATTCTCCGTGACGAGTGGGGCTTCGAAGGCTCTGTTATCACTGACTGGGGTGCTTCTAACGACCATTCTCTCGGTGTAAAGAACGGTTCTACCCTGGAAATGCCGACTCCGGGACTTGATGCAGCAAGAGAGCTTCTTGCCAGCGTAGAAAGCGGCAAGATCAGTGAGAAGGACATCGACGAGCGCGTAGACGAGCTTCTTGATCTGGTACTTACCACCACCGAGAATGCAAAGCATTATAAAAAAGTGGCAGACAAGAAAGCCCTTCATGAGGAGCACCACAAGCTGGCACGTCTTGCCTGCGAGAACAGTGCAGTTCTTCTGAAAAATGAGGACGGAATCCTTCCGGTTGGAGCGAAGGTTCAGGCAGCCGTAATCGGTGACTTTGCTTTTGATCCAAGATACCAGGGCGCAGGTTCTTCCATGGTAAACTCCACAAAAGTAGATTCCATCAAGGACATGCTGGAGACCAGCGGAATCTCTGTGACTGGAATTGTACGCGGTTATCAGCGCGATGGCAAGGAAGACGAAGCTATGAAAAAAGAGGCCGTAGATCTTGCCCGCCGTTCTGATGTGGTTCTGTTTTTCTTCGGATTGAACGAGAAAAGCGAGACAGAAGGTCTTGACCGCAAGCATCTCCGCATTCCGCAGAACCAGATCAACCTGATCCAGGAGCTGGCAAAAGCCAACGCAAACATGATTGGTATCATCAGTGCAGGTTCTGTTATTGAAATGCCATGGCACCATCATTTCAAAGCCCTGCTTCACACCGCTCTCATGGGTCAGGCTGGTGCAGGTGCAGTGCTTGATATTCTTTCCGGTAAAGTCAACCCATCCGGAAAGCTTGCTGAAACTTACATTAAGAAATATGAGGATACTCCTTCTTACAATTACTATCCGTCACAGGAGCGGAACTCTGAGTACAGAGAGGGAATTTACGTAGGATACCGCTACTTCGACACCGCAGGTGTGCCGGTAAACTATCCATTTGGATATGGTCTTTCCTACACTACATTTGAATATGACAATCTTCAGGTGAAGCCGGATGGGGCGACGTTTACCCTTCGCAACACCGGAAAGTATGATGGTGCAGAGATTGCCCAGCTTTATGTAGGACTTCCGGGAGCAAAAGTTTTCCGCCCGGTCAAGGAACTGAAAGGTTTTTCCAAGGTGTTCTTAAAGGCAGGCGAGGAGAAAACCGTTACCATTAAGTTCGACGACAAGACATTCCGTTACTGGAATATGAAGACAAATAAATGGGAAGTAGAAGGCGGCGTTTACAGCATTATGATCGGTGCAAGCTGTGCGGATATCCGTCTTCAGGATTCTCTTGCCATTATCGGAACCACTGAGGTAATGCCATACTATACTAACCGCGTTTCTTCTTACGTGGAGGGAAAAATCCAGCAGATCGGAAATGAGGAGTACGAGACGATCCTGGGACATTCCATTCCGGACGGAAGCTGGAGCGGCGAGCTTGGCATGAACGATGCCCTTTGCCAGATGTATTACGCGAAGAGCGGAATTGCCCGCTTCATCTGTAAGAAGCTGGGTGAAAAGTTGAAAAAGAGCGAGGCAGCGGGAATTCCGGATCTGAACACCCTGTTCCAGTACAACATGCCATTCCGTGCAATCGCCAAGATGACAGGCGGTATGGTTTCCATGGAAATGGTAGAGGGACTTCTAAAGGTTGTAAACGGTCATTTCAGCGGACTTGGAAAAGTAATCAGCGGATTTTTCAGAAACCAGAAGCTGAACAAGCAGTATGAGAAAGATCTGGAAGAGCAGAAATAGGAGGAGTATCATTATGGGAAAAATCAAACAGTTAATCGAAGATCACCCGAATATCTGGGAATTTATTAAATTTAACGTATTATCCAACTGCGCAACTATTACAAACTTCATTATCATGTGGCTGTGCACCGGTTTTATTTTCAAAAGCTTTGCAAATACACCATTTAAGTTTCTGGTGTTCAATTACGCAGATAATATCGAGTCCAATCTTGGTTTATGTGGATTTTTAAGCTTTTTGGTTGCAACTGCAGCAGCTCAGACCGTAAACTTCTTTGTACAGAAGAATCTGGTTTTCAAATCCAATGCAGCGTTTGAGAAGGCTGTACCGAAATACATTGTACTTGCAGTTGTGCTGGTGCTTGTATCCGCAGCACTTCCGGCTTACAGCCAGAGCTTTTTCGTAAACATCGGTATTTCCGAAGCACTTGCACCTACACTCGCAAATGTTCTGAACATTCTGGTTCAGGTAGTTCTCAGCTACCCGACCATGAAATTCTGGATCATGCCGAACAAATAAAGATGATTGTTCTTTACCCGGATTGCCTTGCAGTCCGGGTTTTTTAATGCTAGAGCGTGTTTGAAAAAGGCTTTCTGCAAGATGTGCGTCACAATTTGTGGGAGATTTCGCTCGGATGAGGGCGCCGTAGCGGGCTACGGCAACCGAATTCGGGTGAAATCTCCCGCAAAGTGGGGCGTGCAGATTGCGGGAATGATTTTTCAAACACGCTCTAATATTAAAAGGCGGAATTTAACAATTTAAACACATTTTTCCCACAAAGAGAACACAAATTGTCTCTATACTGTGAACTATCAAATGAAGAGAACATAAAGGAGTTTCTAAAGGAGGCTTTTATCATGAAGAATAGAAATGAAGAATTAAAGAGAAAACTTAAAAAGGCAGCAAGCATTAGTCTTTGTGCAGTACTGGCAGGCGGCCTTGCAGCAGGAACATATACAGGAGTTAACTATCTGACAGGCTATGAGCAGAGCGTACAGGCAGCAAGCGAAGATAAGGTTGAGCTGCTGAAATCCGAGAAGAAATCGGATGATTCCAAGGATGACAGCAAAGATGAGAGTACAGCAAAGGGTAGCCTTGATGTATCTGATATTGTAGAAGCGGCAATGCCAAGTATCGTTTCCATTACAACTAAATCTGTAGAAGAGGTTCAGAACTACTACGGAATGTTTGGCCAGTACGGTGCTTATTCACCATCCCAGGAACAGGAGGTTCAGGGAAGCGGTTCCGGTATTATCATTGGTAAGAACGATTCCGAGCTTCTGATCGCAACCAACTATCATGTAGTAGAAGGTGCGGAGACCTTATCAGTTGGCTTCTGCGACAGCACAGCATGTGAGGCTAAGGTAAAAGGCTATGACAGCGAGAAGGATCTTGCAGTTGTAGCAGTTTCCCTGGATGATATTGACAGCGATACAATGGATGCCATTACGATTGCAACTATCGGTAATTCCGATGACCTGAAGGTTGGTGCACAGGTTGTTGCAATTGGTAACGCACTTGGTTATGGTCAGTCCGTAACAACCGGTATTGTAAGCGCCAAGAACCGTCAGCTGAATTCTGATGATACAGTCGGCGATTATGACAGCGACAGCAATTCCGCTACAAACCTGATCCAGACAGATGCAGCAATCAACCCAGGCAACAGCGGTGGTGCTCTTCTGAACATGAACGGTGAGGTTGTTGGTATCAACTCTGCAAAGCTTGCTTCCACAGCGGTTGAGGGTATCGGTTATGCAATTGCAATTTCTGATGTAACAGATACGCTGGAGAGCCTGATGAATGAGGAGACCAGAGATAAAGTTGATAACCACGGTGTTCTGGGAATCACAGTTCGGAGTGTTGACAGTGCAGTAAGTGAAGCATACGGTGTTCCGGAAGGCGTTCTTGTAAGAGACGTAACAGAAGGCGGTGCAGCTGATGAGGCTGGTATTGAAGCAAAATCCATCATTACAAAATTTGCAGGCAAGGTTGTTACAACCAAGGAACAGCTGGTTGATTTCCTTTCCTACTACGAGCCTGGTGAGGATGTAGAGCTTACCATTGAGGTTCCGGATGGAAAAGGTTACAAAGAAGAGACAGTAACTGTAACTCTTGGCGAGAACACAAATACACAGAGTACGGATTCCAAGGACAACGGTGACGGTCAGGGAAGCAGCCAGGATGATAATCTTCTGGAAGACTGGGAGAATAACGAAGGCGGCTCAGGTCTCCAGTACGGCGAGGGCTGGAATTAAACACTTGGGCGAATACGCTCTAGTAAGGCATACAGATTGCCGGAATGCTTTTTAGACACGCTCTAAGGCAGGAGAACCGGGATTGATTCAGCCACGGAAATGTAAATAATAGAATGAGAGAGGTTCATCTGTAAAAAAGGTGAACCTCTTTTTTCGGGCAAAATTTCCCACAAAGCGAGGCATGCCGGTTGCGAAACAGATTTTTCAAATATACTCTGCTTTGAAATAGTTAGAAAACACATAGAAAACTGAATAATAGATTGCGTAACCTACCTTAAAAAGGTATAATTATTTTATTGTCTGCAGACTGCGGCATAATATTTTTTAGAGTTATACGAAAAAGGAAAAGAGTCAGCAAAATGAACAACGAAAGATTTCTGGTTTTCGATATAGATGATACCTTATACAGCCAGATGGAGCCGTTGCTTACAGCTTGTGAGTTCAGTCTGGGCAGGAAGCTTCCGGATCCGGAGCTGTTTTACCGGATTTTCGGGAAAAGAAGCGCTGAAATGTTTCTGTTCAGCGAGAGTGGACAGGTTTCCATTCATGAATCCCGGATTTACAGAATTGAAAATACTATGAAAGACCTGGGAATTCCCTTTACCAGAGAGCAGGCAGAGCTCTTCCAGAAGAGATATAAAGAGAATCAGTCCCATCTTCATGTTTCAGGGGTAATGACACAACTGCTGGACGAATGCGAAGCTGCCGGAGTGAAAATGGGCGTGATCACCAACGGACCTTTTTCCCATCAGGTTCAGAAGTTCCACACACTGGGACTTGATAAATGGTTTACAGAGGATCAGCTGATCGTGTCTGCAGGTGTGGGCGTGGTCAAGCCGGATGTGAAGATCTTCCGCATGGCAGAAGAAAAATGGGGAATGAAGCCGGAGAATACTTTTATGATCGGGGATTCTCTGGAGAATGACATTGCAGGTGCAAAAAATGCCGGATGGAAGACCATCTGGATGAACCATCACCGTTATACGGTTCCGGAAGGTATGGAAAAACCAGATTATATTGCATATACAGAGGAAGAGTTGAGAAAGCTTATTGTCCAAATATGCTTTACAACGAAGAAGGATGGATAAAGTATGGTATCAGATTACAAAATCACCATGGAGCAGGCAGAATACGAGATGGTCTGTTACCGTAGGGTTTTTAACTTTGTAAGGCTTCTTGACCAGGAAAAACTGGAGAAATTGAATGCAGAAGGTCTGTTGGCAGCAGAGGGCGGACAGACAAAAAAAGCAGATTTGTGCATAGGACATTTTTGCCAGGGCTGTGTGGCAATGGAAGCCTTTTTACGGAAGGCAGAGCTGTGCAAGCTGGAATTTATTGGAGATGACATTTATCAGATCATGGCTAAATATCTGGAAATTGACGGTAATCCTTATGTAATGGAGCTTTTGAAGAAAATGGACAAAAGCAGCCTGATCGACCGGAAAGATCATGAGCGCCTGATCAGCAGCCTTACTGGATATAACGAGAGACTGTACCAGGATGTTCTTACGAAGGCATACAACAGACGTTATTATGAAGAAGAATTGAAGTCCAAGATGGGACCGGCTGGAATTGCCATGATCGATCTGGACGATTTTAAGCTTTATAACGACACATATGGACATAATGCCGGGGATATGGCACTGACTGTTGTTGCAGAAACCATATGCAAGCATATCCGTAAGGATGATATTCTGATCCGCTATGGAGGGGATGAGTTTCTTCTGGTGCTTCCCGGAGTAACAGAAGTGAAATTTGCCGGAAGACTGCAGGAAATCCATGATAAGATTCATCTGGCTGCGGTGCCGGGATATGCAGGAATTCAGCTTTCTGTGAGTATTGGAGGAACAATTGCCGGGGCAGATGAAACGATCGGAAGTGTGGTAGGAAGAGCTGACCGCTTTATGTACCAGGCGAAAACCCGTAAGAACCTGGTGGTAACCGAGTCTAATGAGATAAAAGCTGGAAATGCAGATGGCGCAGAGGTTAATCGTGATGAGCTGAAACAGCAGATTCTGATCGTGGATGATGCTGAGCTGAACCGTGATATTCTTGCGGAGATTCTGCACCATGATTTTAAGACTATGGAAGTAAGCAATGGGGAGGAATGTCTCTCCGTGCTTCGGGAGTATGGTGCAGGAATCTCACTGGTGTTGCTTGATATTGTAATGCCTGGCATGGACGGCTTTGCAGTTCTTGAGGAGATGAACCGGAACCATTGGATTGAGGACATTCCGGTCATCATGATCTCCAGTGAGGAGACAGAATCATATATACGCCGGGCGTATGAAATGGGAGTTTCAGACTATATCAGCCGCCCGTTTGATGCCAAGGTTGTTTACCGGCGTGTATATAATACTATTAAATTATACGCAAAACAGAGGCGCCTAATCACACTTGTAACGGATCAAATTCGAGAAAAAGAAAAAAATAGTCAAATTTTGATAGATATTCTCAGCCATATCGTAGAATTTCGTAATGGAGAGAGTGGTCAGCGCGTTCAGCACATAAAGATGTTGACCGGATTTCTGCTGGACAGACTGATGCAGAAAACAGACAAATATGATCTGAAATGGTCTGACCAGTACATGATCACAATAGCATCTGCCCTTCACGATATTGGTAAAGTGGGAATCGACGAGAAGATTTTGAATAAACCAGGCAGACTGACAAATGAAGAGTTTGAGGAAATGAAAAAGCATACCCTGATCGGTGCTTCCATGCTGAAGAGTCTTGGGGTATATCAGGATGAGGAGCTTGTGAAGGTGGCTTACCAGATCTGCAGATGGCACCACGAGCGCTATGACGGCAAGGGCTATCCGGATGGTCTGAAGGGGGAAGAAATTCCGATTGCAGCCCAGGTGGTTTCTGTTGCGGATGTATATGATGCACTGACAAGTGAGCGCGTATATAAGAAAGCATTTTCCCATGAGAAGGCTATGGAGATGATTCTGGCTGGTGAGTGCGGAACCTTCAATCCGCTGCTTCTGGAGTGTTTGCAGGATATTCAAGGCAATATCCAGGTGGAAATGAAGAGAGCAGCAGAACAGCCTATGCTTGTGCAGAATTCTTATGTGGGGAAGATGATTGAGACGGTGCAGTAGGCATGGATTATTATAATGTATTATATTGCGGTATTGTTCGGCGAAGTGTTTTTGGTAAAGAGCGTGAACAGGAGCATTTGCAGGTCGGGGGACCTGCGGGAGTGGGGGTAAGTTTTACTTTATGAAAAAGAAAATTCTTACACTGGCGGCAGTGGTAACACTGCCGTTTATTCTTCTTGTGATGTATCTTCTTGCCTCGATGGCAAGCTACAGCAATACCTACGATGAGATCGTAAGCAACATGACTGTAGCGAACAATTACAATCTGAATTTCAAAGAAGAGATGGACGAGAGCCTGTATAAGCTGGTTGTTGGCTACGTCACTCTGGATACCATCGAAACAGACAAAAGTCTTAAGAATCCATATACTTTAATAGATGAATTACGCAGCGAGTTTACCAGACTGACAGCCATTACCACAGAATCTGAGAGCAAGCTGTGGCTGGAGAGCCTTCTTCGCAATATCGATACCCTGGAAAAAAGGGTGGACGATATTGTGGACAGCATTTCTGCCGGTGGCAGATATAATGAGAATATTGAGAAGCTGGACAACAATATTTACATTCTGACAGAATTAATCCAGGACGATATTCAGTATTATATTTATTATCAGACACGTTATATGGACAAGGTCACGGATACCCTGCAGGATCAGATCAGGCGGTTTATGGTGGTGTGCAGTGTGCTGATCGGCGTGCTGATCATTGTGGTTGCAGTCAGCGCGGTGATGATCGTTTCCGGTATTATACAGCCTATCAGTCAGCTGAACCAGGCTACGGAGAAAATCGCTCAGGGTGATTTTAATGCCAGAGCCCAGGCGGATTCCGAGGATGAGGTGGCTGAGCTTGCAGTGAGCTTTAACAAAATGGCAGGAAGCATGCAGTCTCTGATCGATAAGGTGAAGGAAGACGAGCGGAAAATGCGAAAAGCAGATCTGCGCCTTCTTCAGGAGCAGATCCAGCCTCATTTTCTTTATAATACGCTGGACACCATTGTGTGGCTGATCGAGTCCAATGAGCCGGACGAAGCGGTGACCATGGTTGTTACCCTGTCAGACTTTTTCCGTGAGATCCTAAGCAAAGGGAAGGAATTTATCTCCATTAAGGAAGAAGAGAAGCATATCAGCAGTTATCTCCAGATCCAGGAAATGCGTTACCGGGATATTCTGGAATATGACATTCAGCTGGATCAGGTAATTTATAAATATCAGATTCTGAAGCTGACTCTTCAACCGGTAGTGGAGAATGCGCTTTATCATGGCATTAAGTATAAGCGTGCTAAGGGATGTATTCACATTCATGGGGAGAAAGAGGGAGATATTATCCGTCTGACTGTCCGGGATGATGGTGTGGGCATGGATGAGGAAGAGCTTGAACAGCTTCGTCAGCAGATTGAGAAGCCCTGCCAGGAGACGGAGAAGGGGTTTGGTCTGGCAAATGTAAATGAGCGTATCCACATGTATTTCGGACCGGAGTATGGAATGAAGATCCAGTCACAGAAGGGTAAGGGAACTACAGTGGAGATTGTAATTCCGGCTATTCTGGAAGCTCCGGTTGAGAAAACAGGGAATGATACAGCAAAAGTGGCTGAAGGCGGCAACAGCGTGAATTTTGACGCAAATAAAAAAATAAAAAGTAATCCGAAACAGCAGAATGCCAATAAGATAATTGAGGGTGGACGGCCACAGCAGGAGGAGACAGGCGTATGAGACAGTTTATAAGAAAAAACATCTGGGCTGTGGCACCGGTTGTGTTTGTGCTTGTGGCACTGGTTCTTCTGGGAAGTCCTTTGAGCAGCAGTAAAGTGCAGGAAACTCCTGCGGAGGACGACAATCTGATCGTAGTAGGTGTTTCCCAGGTGGGAAGCGAATCTGTATGGCGAAGTGCCCACACTCAGTCCATTCAGGACGCTTTCACCAGGGCAAACGGCTACATGCTGATTTTTGACAATGCCAGACAGAAACAGGCCAATCAGATTAAGGCCATCCGAAGCTTTATTTCCCAGCAGGTGGATTATATCGTACTTTCTCCTATTGAGGAATCTGGCTGGGACACTGTGCTTCAGGAGGCGAAGGATGCCGGGATTCCGGTAATTCTCATAGACCGTAAGGTTTCTGTGGATGATGACTCCCTCTATGCTTCCTGGGTTGGTTCCGATTTTGTCCGCGAAGGACAGGATGCCGGTTACTGGCTTGAGGATTACATGAAAAAGCAGGGCAGGGAAGATGACGGAATTAACATTGTAGTGCTGAAAGGAACCAAAGGTGCCTCCGCTACCATCGGCAGAACCCGTGGGTTCAATGAAGTGGCAAAGGTGCAGCACAATTGGAACATTTTGCAGCAGGTAGACGGAGAATTTACCACAGCAAAAGGAAAAGAAGAGATGGCAAGGCTTCTGGATCAGTATGAGGACATAGATGTGGTGGTTTCACAGAACGATGACATGACTTTTGGTGCTCTTGAAGCCATCAGAGAAGCAGGAAAAACTGCAGGAGTGGACGGCGATATTACGGTAATTTCCTTTGACGCAGTGGATGCGGGCGTGGAGCTGGTGAGAAACGGGGAGATCAACATTGATGTCCAGTGTAATCCTGACCAGGGAAAATACGTGGAGCAGATCATTCAGGATATGGAAGATGGCAAAGAAATAGAGAAAGCATATTATGTTCCGGAGCGGGTGTATACCCAGGAGAACGTTAGGGAGGAAGAAAATGTTACGGAAGGTATTTCTGGTTGAAGATGAGACGGTGATCCGCGAAGGGCTCAGAGACAGGATTCCCTGGGATCAGTTCGGATACCGTTTTGTAGGGGAAGCAGCAGATGGGGAAATGGCTTTGCCCCTGATCCGTAAGACGAAGCCGGATGTATTGATCACGGATATTAAAATGCCTTTTATGGATGGGCTTTCCTTAAGTAAAATTGTGAGCAAAGAATTTCCGCGGATGAAGATTATTATTATCAGTGGTTATGATGATTTTGAATATGCAAGACAGGCAATTGAAGTTGGTGTTGACCAGTATCTGCTGAAGCCGGTTACCAGAATGAAGCTGAAAAATGTACTTCTTGAACTGAAAGATAAGATCGAGCAGGATCAGGAGCAGGAGGACTACCGCACCCAGTTTCAGAATGAGATCCAGGAGTATGAGCAGTTTTCCAGACGGCGTTTTATGGAAAAAATTCTGGAGGGGGAGCTGTCGGTTAAGGAGATTTATGATGAGGCAGAGCGTCAGTCTATAGAAATTACGGCAGCAGGATATAATCTGCTTTTCCTGTATTTACAGGAGAAAAATAAGGACAAGATGGCAGGTTTTCTTCGGAAACAGGATGAAGTGCTTCATTATTTTCTCCGCTATCCCCAGTATCTGCTTTTCCGCTGGAATGTAAACAGTTACGGAGTTCTGGTAAAGGGGGAATTGTCCCGGCTTCCGGAGCTGACAGATAATTGCGTGGAGTATGTGAAGCGGACCTGCGAAGGGGAAGAGCAGATGGACTGGTATGTAGCTGTAGGAAAACCAGTGGAGAGATTGAGCTTGCTTTCCCAGTGTTATCAGAGTGTGAATCATTATTTTGCATATCGTTTTATGGTGCCGGGGCTTCATGTGCTTACAGAAGAAACTTTGGAAAGTTATGTAAACTCGCAGGGGGAGAACCGGCTGGCAGCAGTGGATTCTTCACAGCTGAATCCTGAGATCATCAAGGATTTTCTCACAAAAGGAAGCAGCAGTGAGATCCAGGAGTTCGTTCAGGGATATCTGGGTGGAATGAGTAAGGCACTGGAGTCCAGAATGTTCCGGGATTATGTGGTGCTTCATATTCGGTTTACAACTATTATGTATCTGGAATCCATTGGTGTGGAAAAAGAGGGTTATACAGAACGGATCGAGGGAAAATATCAGGATACCAGTATCAAGGCATCGCAGGTGGCAGGGTATTGTGTGGACATTCTTCAGAGTGCCATTGATATCAGGGATGAGAAGAATGAGTCTCAGGGCAACAGCGCCATGAGGAAAGTGCTGGATTATATTGATGAGAATTACTATAAAGAGACCATTTCCCTGAATGAAGTAGCGGATGCGGTGAATATGAGTGCCAACTATTTAAGCGCAATTTTCAGCCAGAATATGCAGAAGACGTTTGTAGAGTATATTACCTGCAAACGTGTTGACAGAGCGAAAAAACTCCTGCGCGAGACGGACAAGTCGTCCGGAGAGATCGCACAGGAGGTGGGATATAAGGATCCCCATTATTTCAGTTATGTGTTTAAGAAAAAATCCGGGTGCAGCCCAAGGGAATATCGGAGTAAGGGGACTGCATGATATTCAAAATTAATTATGTGATTTCGGCAGTGATAACTGCCATGGGACTTCCTGCGAAGAGACAGGGAGTCCTTTTAATTTGTTTATGCTCATTTGGGCGGCCAGAGTACCAGGCTGGTGTGTCTGGTGTGTCAGTGTTGTGGCGCGGAGCAGACCAGATGTGGTAAGGTAGCTGGTATTGAAGGCGGCTAGTGCTATTGTGGTTTCGAAACTATGGTCGGCGGAAGTAGTCTTGAATCCAGTGCTTTGAAGAGAGGATGAAAGGGAAGCATGAGTTGCTATCTTTTTCTCCTGTCCAAGCGACAGCTCTTCCCATAACAGCCATGCAATAAAGTCATCCTCACAAATAAACGCAGTGCAGTCGGGGGTGATCCGTTCTAGAAATTTTTTTAGGAAGCTGATATCCTGGCTCTGACGGAAATCATCCAGTTCCTGTGTGGTGTACCAGCAGATGTTGCGGTCTGGTACAGTCAGCCCCTGATTTTGCATAGCATCCAGAAATCCCTGGTAGCGTTCAAGTCCCCGCTGATCGTCCATCTGGAAAATACCGGCGATAGAAGAGTGGCCTTTTTCCACAAGACTTTGCACCAGAAGACCAGCCCCATATAGATTATCTTCATAGATTACTGGAATCTGAGACAACTGGGGATAAGCACATTCCAGGAACAAAATGGAAGTTCCCCTTTGTATCAGCCTTTGATAAAGCTCTGTATTAGGTGATGGTAAGGCGCTTTTTACAGGCTCCACAATAAGTGCCCGCAGCGGACTTTTCAAAAGAAACTGAAGGATTTGCCGTTCCTGGTCCACATGATTGTGAGTGGGGTAAACCTTGCAGGAAAATCCCTCCGCAGCCAGCGCCACACGAATATCATTTATCAGTGCAGGATATTCATATTGCTGTTCATCGGGAATCAGAATTCCAACTATATTCCGGTCTTCCAGGCTGGAAAGTCCGGTAATGTAAGCTCCGCTCCCTTTAATGCGGCGGATTTCCCGCTCATCTTCAAGAACCGCCAGCGCAGCCCGGACCGTTTGTCGGCTGACACGGTATCTGACAGCCAGCTCCTGTTCGGTGGGAAGCTTGTTGATTCCCTTTTGAATAGAATCTGAAATGATTTCTCTTAGCTGTTCAACCAGCCATTTATATTTGATCGCCATATATTTTAGTTCCTCTTTCTTAGGTTAGAGCGTGTTTGAAAAAGCATTCCTGCAATCTGTCGCGCCACTCTGGTTTTTTTATTTTGCTGGGATAGTTATTTCATAAAATTTTCACATGAATTATTTATGATTTCCCAATAAATCTTCTGCTTTTTCACTTCTAAAACCCAAAATATTATACCTTTTTTCAAATGATCAAACCTTTTTTTTCCAGCTTAGACAGTTTGCCAAATCGAAAAACATAGAAAAAGGTGTAATATTTTTCACAAAATCATAAGAAAACAAACTTTCTAAATGAGAAATCATAAAATATCACCCCTTTTCCTGCCTGAAATTCATTATAATATAAATTTGTCTGTATTTCACTATGAAAACCAACAAATTTGTATTGTTTGAACTGACGAAACAACCAAAAGACGGGAAAACAATATTGAAATTTATGTTGATTTTCGCTAAATTATAGACATCAAGAAGAACACGGATTCAAAGAACGGACGGAAAGCTAAGACAGCAAACGGATCAGTGTTGAACGAGAAACCAATGGCAGGCGCGACCTGCAAAAGTATTTTTTCTAAAAGAAAGAGAGGAATAATCACTATGAAAAAGAAATTAGCAGTTATGGCACTCGCAGCAGCAACACTCAGCATGATGGCTATGCCGGTTTACGCTGACGATCTGGTAACAGTTGGATACGCTCAGGTTGGACATGAATCAGACTGGCGTACAGCAAACACCCAGAACTATCAGGATGTTTTCTCAGAAGATGCCGGATACAGCCTTGATCTTGTAGACTGCGACAATGACAATGCTGCACAGCTTGAAGCAGTTCGTACATTCATTAGTAAAGATATGGATTACATCGTAATCGCTCCGATCCAGTCCGCTGGCTGGGACACCGTCCTTCAGGAAGCACAGGATGCTGGAATCCCTGTAATCATCGCAGACCGTGAAATCGAAGCAAGCGACGATTTATATGATGCATGGGTTGGAACAAACACAACAAACGAAGGTATTACAGCTGGTAACTGGTTAGCTGAGTACCTTGGCGATAAAGACGCTAACATTCTTGTAATCGAAGGTTCCGTAGGAGCTTCCGCAGCACTTGGACGTACAGAAGGATTCAATCAGGTAGCTGGCGAGCATGATAACTGGAAGATTCTTGATTCTCAGTCCGGTGATTTTACACAGGCTGGTGGTCAGGAAGTTATGGAATCCTTCATCAAATCCTATGAGGGACAGTTCAATGTAGTTGTCTGCCAGAACGATAACGAAGCATACGGCGCAATGGATGCAATGGATGCAGCAGGTATCACCTACGGTGTTGATGGCGATGTAACTCTTATTTCCTTCGATGCAACACATGATGGACTTCAGTATACATTAGATGGAAAGATCAACTGTGATGTTGAGTGTAACCCGATCCAGGCTGAAGTTGTTAAGGGCGTAATCGAGAAAATGCAGGCAGGCGAAGAATTTGAGAAGACAACACTTGTTGAGGATCAGGCATTCGTAGCACCTGGAATCGAGAGCGAATATGCAACAACTATGACTGATGAAGTTCTGGCTGGACGTGCTTACTAATCAGAAAAATCAATCGGAGAGTGTGAAAACAGCAGAGCTGTGAAACAATCCGTAAACATCGAAATTGGTTATCAGCAAGCAGCTGAAAAACGATAAAGATGAACAAATAGGGGAGGAAAGTCCCAAGGCGGATTTTCTTCCCCTTAATTTTCGCGAGCAACGAGGAGAATGAAAAATGAAGTTGATAACGGGAAGGGAGGAATCGCGTTGGAAGCAGGAGTAGTATTGAAAATGCAGGGAATCTGCATGACATTCCCAGGTGTAAAAGCACTGGAAGGCGTGGATCTGACATTGAAAAAAGGTGAAATCCGCGCGCTGATGGGAGAGAATGGCGCGGGTAAATCCACATTGATCAAGTGCCTGACCGGCGTAAATAAATTTGAGGCTGGAGAGATTTATCTGGAAGGATTTGATCATCCCATCGTAAATAAAGATACCATGGACGCCCAGAAGAAGGGCATTTCTACTGTATATCAGGAAGTAAACCTCTGTCCAAACCTTTCGGTGGCAGAGAATCTTTACATAGGCCGCGAGCCGCTGACAAAGCTTGGAACGGTCAACCGAAAGGCAATGAACCGTCAGGCAGCTGCCCTTATGAAACAGCTGGAGCTTGACGTTGATGTAACACGTAATCTTGAAGAATATTCACTGGCATTGCAGCAGATGATCGCAATTGCCCGTGCTGTAGATATGGACTGTAAGGTGCTCATTCTGGATGAGCCCACATCTTCACTGGATGATCGTGAAGTAGAAAAGCTTTTTACCATGATGCGCAGACTGAAGGAGAAAGGTGTAGGAATCATATTTGTTACTCATTTCCTGGAACAGGTTTATGCAGTATGTGACGGAATTACCGTTCTTCGAAATGGTCAGCTGGTTGGCGAGTATGAGATCGCAGATCTTCCGAGAGTGAAGCTGGTAGCAGCTATGATGGGAAAAGATTTCGACGATCTTGCTTCCATTAAACCGGAGAGCACAGGAGATAAGAGAAAAGAGCCGATGGTAATCGAAGCCCGTGGCTTAAGCCACGCAGGAACCATCAAACCATTTGACCTTGATATCCACAAAGGAGAGGTTATCGGTCTTACCGGACTTCTTGGAAGCGGACGAAGCGAACTGGCACGTGCTATTTACGGTGCTGACCGCGCCCAGACTGGTACTTTGAAAGTAAAAGGCAAGGAAGTTAAGGTGAAAAATCCTATTGATGCCATGCATCTTGGAATGGGACTTCTTCCTGATGACCGTAAAGCAGAGGGAATTGTTGCAGATTTGTCCGTAAGAGAAAATATCATCCTTGCAATTCAGGCAAAACAGGGAATTCTGAAAAAGATCCCTATGGCAAAACAGTGTGAGATTGCAGACAAGTATATTGATCTTCTCCAGATCAAATGTGCAAGCCGTGAGACCTTGATCAAACAGCTTTCCGGTGGAAACCAGCAGAAGGTTATCCTTGCAAGATGGCTTGCAACAAACCCGGATTTCCTGATTCTGGACGAGCCTACTCGAGGCATCGATATCGGTACCAAGACAGAGATCCAGAAGCTGGTTCTGAAGCTTGCGGATGAAGGAAAGAGTCTGATCTTCATTTCCTCTGAGATTGAGGAAATGCTCCGTACCTGCAACCGTATGGCAGTTCTCCGTGACGGTCAGAAGGTTGGAGAGATTGATGAGGCAGATATGAATCAGATGAACGTAATGAAAGCAATCGCAGGAGGTGAGCAGTAATGGGTAATTTCAAAAAACTGGCGCAGAAACGTCTGTTCCTTCCGGTTTTCAGTATGATCCTGGTCATGCTGATCAACGTAGTATATGATATTGCAACAGGAAGTGCACCGCTTTCCTTCTTTATGATTTCCATTAAGAATGGTGTACTTTACGGACGTCTGATCGACATCCTGAACCGTGGAAGTGAAATCGCCATACTGGCAATCGGTATGACACTTGTTGTATCTGCTTCCGGTGGTACTGATATTTCCGTTGGTTCCGTAATGAGTCTTTACGCAGGTGTCTGCTGTATGATCCTTGCAGGATACGGAAATGTAAATGTGCAGGAATATGCGCAGCCGCTGCTGGTTGGCATTGGAGCCGGACTTCTTGTCACTTTGATCTGTGGCGTTTTTAATGGATTTCTGGTTGCCTATATGAATATTCAGCCTATGGTCGCCACCCTGATCCTATGGTCAGCAGGCCGAGCAGTGGGACTTCTTCTTTGCAACAGCCAGATCGTTTATGTTCGTGTTCCGTCCTTCCAGAAGCTTGGCGCTTACTGCGGAATCATTCCAACACCGATCATTGTGGCTGGTGTGTGTGTGTGGCAATTGCTTCTATCGTACTTCGCTACACAGCACTTGGAACCTACATCCAGAGTGTTGGTATTAACAAAAAAGCTTCCCGTATCGCAGGCTTTAATTCCGCAAAGATCATCCTTATGTGCTATGCAATCTGCGGTCTTTGTGCAGGTCTTGCAGGTATGGTTGCAACCTCCAGAATCTATTCAGCAGATACCAATAACATCGGTCTGAACATGGAGCTGGATGCAATTCTTTCTGTAGCACTTGGTGGCAACAGCCTTGGCGGCGGTAAGTTTTCCCTGGCAGGTTCCATCATTGGAGCGTACACCATCCAGGCGATTACCACAACTCTGTATGCACTTGGTGTTTCTTCTGCACAGGCACCGGTATTTAAGGCAATCGTAGTTATTATCATCGTAGTAATTCAGGCTGAGCCAGCCAAAGCCTTCTTTAAGAAGCTGACAAAGAAATCAGGAAAGGAGGCAGCTCGGGCATGAAAAAGAAAAAAATAAACAGCAATAACCTGTTGCTGCTGATCACCATTGTATTATTCTTTGTAATGTATGCTGCAGGATGTATCGTATATGCGGACAAAGGCTTTACCCGTTTCCAGACATTTCTGAACATCCTGATCAACAATGCAGGTCTGATCTGCATCACAGCTGGTATGACATGCGTTATGCTTACTGGCGGTATTGATATTTCCGTAGGTTCCCTGGTTGCTATGGACTGTATGATCCTGGCAGTGGGAATTGAGCAGTGGGGATGGTCCAGCCCGGTACTTATGCTTCTGATCCTTGCAATTGGCATTATATTTGGTATTGTTCAGGGCTTCTGTATTTCCTACCTGGAAATCCAGCCTTTCATCGTTACTATGGCAGGAATGTTCTTTGCCAGAGGTATGACAGCTGTGATCTGTAAAGAGCAGGTAAGTATTGTTTCTGACAAGATTTTTACCACTCTTTCCAGCTTTAAGATTTCCCTTCCATTTGGAGGGTATCTGAACAAAAAGGGAATCATGCAGTTTCCATACCTTCGTGTAACTGTTGTAGTTGCATTGATCGTAGTTCTTGCTATTTATCTGATGCTGAAATACACACGCTTCGGCCGCAGTATTTACGCAGTAGGTGGCAATCAGCAGTCTGCAACCCTGATGGGACTTGATGTTAAGAAAACACAGATGAAGGCATATATTCTTTCCAGTTTCCTTACTTCCATCGGCGGAATCTGCTACTG
>ENA-ORNB01001326-ORNB01001326.1-human-gut-metagenome-genome-assembly--contig:-NODE-1326-length-18491-cov-8.998373_pt1 | contig 18491 bp, 9 predicted proteins | sample MGYA00242112_ERZ509016 | MGnify/ENA primary metagenome ERZ509016 (study PRJEB26280, sample SAMEA2338705) | human gut metagenome | biome: human gut; feature: human-associated habitat; material: faeces...
ATCTGCCTTACAAGCAGAGGGTCGGCGGTTCGAATCCGTCAACGCCCACACAAAAAGAAGTCTTACGGATGAATTCGTGAGACTTTTTTTTATTTCTTACCTCTTTTATACAAACTTTCTTTCTCCTTTTACCTTATAACTCAGGAAAAAGAGTTAATTTTGCAGTCTGATAATTATCTAAGAAAACGTATGGAACTTGATGTATTGACGGCCATATCTCCGATTGATGGTCGATATAGAGGCAAAACTAAAGCTTTGGCAGCTTATTTCTCTGAATTTGCACTGATTAAATACCGTGTACAGGTAGAGGTGGAATACTTTATCACCTTGTGCGAACTCCCTTTGCCGCAATTAAAAGGAATCGATAGCAACGTGTTTGAAACTTTACGGAATATCTACCGTAACTTCTCTGAAGCAGACGCACAGCGCATTAAAGATATCGAAAGTGTAACTAACCACGACGTGAAGGCCGTAGAATACTTCCTGAAAGAAGAATTTGACAAGATGGGCGGAATGGATGACTATAAAGAATTTATCCACTTCGGACTGACTTCTCAGGATATTAACAATACGTCTGTTCCTCTTTCTATCAAAGAAGCATTGGAACAGGTTTACTATCCGTTGATTGAAGAGTTGATTGCGCAGTTGAAAACTTATGCAACAGAATGGGCTAACATTCCGATGCTTGCCAAAACTCACGGTCAACCGGCTTCTCCTACTCGTTTAGGCAAGGAAGTGATGGTATTCGTTTACCGTCTCGAACGTCAGCTGGCCATGTTGAAAGCATGTCCGATTACCGCTAAGTTTGGTGGTGCTACCGGAAATTACAATGCGCATCATGTAGCTTATCCTCAATATGACTGGAAACAATTCGGTAATCGGTTTGTTGCAGAAAAACTGGGGCTGGAACGTGAAGAATATACTACGCAGATTTCGAACTATGATAACCTCTCTGCTGTTTTTGATAGCATGAAGCGTATCAATACAATTATGGTCGATATGAATCGTGACTTCTGGCAGTATATCTCTATGGAGTACTTTAAACAGAAGATCAAAGCCGGAGAAGTGGGCTCAAGCGCCATGCCGCATAAAGTGAATCCGATTGACTTTGAAAATGCGGAAGGTAACCTGGGTATAGCAACGTCTATCCTGGAACACTTGGCTGTGAAACTTCCTGTTTCCCGTTTGCAGCGCGACTTGACAGACTCGACAGTGCTGCGTAATGTAGGTGTGCCTTTCGGTCATATCGTGATTGCCATTCAGAGTTCTTTGAAGGGATTGCGTAAACTGTTGCTGAACGAACCGGCTATCTATCGTGACTTGGATAACTGCTGGAGCGTAGTGGCAGAAGCTATTCAGACCATTCTCCGCCGTGAGGCTTATCCGCATCCGTATGAAGCTCTGAAAGCTTTAACCCGGACCAATCAGGCTATTACAGAAAGTTCTATTAAAGAGTTTATCGAAGAATTGAATGTAAGCGAAGATATTAAAAAAGAGTTAAGAGCAATCACTCCCCATACTTATACGGGGCTTTAATTGTTTACTTATATAATAAACGTGTTTTTAAATAGGCCGTGAGGCCAAAGTCTAATTTTATTCGAATAAAAAAAATGAGCACAGAAAACGAAGAATGGCGCGAAAATTCTTTCAATGAAGAGAATACAGGTGCCGGCCGTGATGGTAACAGGTCTTACAACAGAGAAGGTGGAGAACGTCCGTATCGTCCTTCTTACAACCGTGAAGGCGGGGATCGTCCGTATCGCCCGCGATTTAATGCCAACAATGAAGGAGGCGAACGCCCGCAGCGTTCGTATGGTGACCGCTCTTATGGCGACCGTCCCCAACGTCCTTCCTACAATCGTGAAGGTGGTTCTTATGACCGTCCCCAGCGTCCCCGTTTCAATAGCGGCGAAGGTGGTGACCGTCCTCAACGTCCTTCTTACAACCGTGAAGGTAGTGACCGTCCGTACCGTCCCCGTTTCAATAACGGCGAAGGTAGCGACCGTCCTCAACGTCCTTCTTACAACCGTGAAGGTGGTGACCGTCCGTATCGTCCCCGTTTCAATAACGGTGAAGGTGGTGGCTATCGTAGCAACAACGGTGGTGGCGGCTATCGTCCGAGATACAACAATGACCGTTCACAAGGAGGCTATCGTCCTCGTCCGCGTACCGGCGATTATGATCCGAATGCTAAGTATAGCGTAAAGAAACAGATCGAGTACAAGGAACAGTTTATTGATCCGAATGAACCGATCCGTCTGAATAAGTTCCTGGCTAATGCCGGTGTTTGTTCACGTCGCGAGGCTGATGAATTTATCACGGCAGGTGTGGTTTCTGTAAACGGTGAAATAGTAACGGAATTGGGTACAAAGATCAAACGTTCGGATGTGGTTAAGTTCCACGATGAACCGGTAAGCATCGAACGTAAGGTATACGTATTGTTGAATAAGCCGAAAGATACGGTTACTACATCGGATGATCCGCAGGAACGCCGTACGGTAATGGATCTGGTAAAAGGCGCTTGCAACGAACGTATTTATCCCGTAGGACGTCTTGACCGTAACACGACTGGTGTACTCTTGCTGACGAATGACGGTGATCTGGCTTCCAAGCTGACACACCCGAAATTCCTGAAGAAGAAAATATATCATGTTCATCTGGACAAGAACCTGACAAAAGCGGATATGGATCAGATTGCAGCTGGTATCCAGTTGGAAGATGGCGAAATCCATGCAGATGCAATCAGCTATACAGATGATTTCAAAAAAGACCAGGTAGGTATCGAAATTCACTCCGGTAAGAATCGTATCGTTCGCCGTATTTTCGAATCACTGGGTTACAAAGTAGTGAAACTCGACCGTGTGTTCTTCGCCGGACTGACCAAAAAAGGGCTGCGTCGCGGAGACTGGCGTTACCTGTCGGAAGCAGAAGTAAACTACCTCCGTATGGGATCGTTTGAATAATAAGTCAATAAATAACAACTTGACAGAGGACGAGGAAAGAGAGCAGGAAAGAATGAACCCTGTAATTGAAACCTCGTCTTCTTGTATCTAAAAAGAAAAAGTTAAATGGAAAAGATTGGTAGAACAAAAATTGTTGATCTGTTGAAGCGCACAGATATTGGCGCGATGGTCAATGTGAAAGGATGGGTTCGCACCCGCAGAGGTAGCAAACAAGTAAACTTTATCGCACTGAATGACGGTTCTACAATAAATAATTTGCAGGTCGTAGTAGATTTGGCTAATTTCGATGAAGAGATGCTGAAACTGATTACTACCGGCGCTTGTATTAGCGTGAACGGAGAAATGGTAGAGTCAGTAGGTTCCGGTCAGAAAGTGGAAGTACAGGCTCGTGAAATCGAAGTGCTGGGTACTTGTGATAATACATATCCATTGCAGAAGAAAGGTCACTCTATGGAGTTCCTGCGCGAGATTGCTCACTTGCGTCCGCGTACGAATACGTTTGGTGCTGTGTTCCGCATCCGTCACAACATGGCGATTGCTATTCACAAGTTCTTCCATGAAAAGGGCTTCTTCTATTTCCATACGCCGATCATTACGGCTTCCGATTGTGAAGGTGCCGGACAGATGTTCCAGGTGACTACCATGAACCTGTATGACTTGAAGAAAGACGAGAGAGGCTCTATCTCTTATGAAGATGATTTCTTCGGTAAGCAGGCAAGTTTGACCGTTTCCGGTCAGCTGGAAGGTGAGTTGGCTGCTACTGCTTTGGGAGCTATCTACACATTCGGTCCTACGTTCCGTGCCGAAAACTCCAACACTCCCCGCCACTTGGCAGAGTTCTGGATGGTTGAGCCGGAAGTTGCTTTCAACGATATTACAGACAATATGGACTTGGCGGAAGAGTTCATCAAATATTGTGTGAAATGGGCGTTGGATAACTGTGCGGATGATGTGAAGTTCCTCAACGATATGTTCGACAAGGGCTTGATTGAACGTCTGCAAGGTGTATTGAAAGATGAGTTCGTACGTCTGCCTTATACAGACGGTATCAAGATTCTGGAAGAAGCTGTTGCGAAAGGCCATAAGTTCGAGTTCCCGGTTTACTGGGGCGTGGATTTGGCTTCTGAACACGAACGCTTCCTGGTGGAAGAACACTTCAAACGTCCGGTGATTCTGACTGACTATCCGAAAGAAATCAAAGCCTTCTATATGAAGCAGAACGAAGATGGTAAGACTGTACGTGCAATGGACGTTCTTTTCCCGAAGATCGGTGAAATTATCGGTGGTTCCGAACGTGAAGCGGACTATGACAAGCTGCTGACCCGTATTGAAGAAATGCACATCCCGATGAAAGATATGTGGTGGTATCTGGATACCCGTAAGTTTGGTACGTGTCCTCATTCCGGTTTCGGACTTGGTTTTGAACGTCTGTTATTATTCGTTACAGGTATGGCGAACATCCGTGACGTGATACCGTTCCCGCGTACACCGAGAAATGCTGATTTCTAATATTTCGGTATATTTATGTAAAACTCGCATAATCTTTGGGTTATGCGAGTTTTTTTATGTCTTTGATAGTTATATTCTCAAAATAAATATTTATATTTGGACATACGCCTTCGAGAGTGTTAACTAAAATCATACGACAATGAAAAAGCTCTTTTTCTTTACCATGCTTTCAATGATGTTGTTAGCGGTAACAGGTGCGATGGCCCAAAAGAAAACAAAATTCAAAGCGGCCGATTTAAAAGGTATTTGGCAGCTCTGCCACTATGTGTCGGAATCTCCCGATGTTCCGGGAGCATTGAAACCCAGTAATACATTTAAAGTGTTGAGTGATGACGGACGGATCGTGAACTTTACCATTATCCCCGGTTCGGATGCCATCATTACAGGATATGGAATGTGGAAACAACTGACGGATGATTCTTATAAAGAAAGTATCGAGAAGAATATTCATCTGCCAATGTTGGATAATCAGGATAATATCCTCGAATTTGAAATAAAAGACAATGATTATCTGTGTCTGAAATATTTCATCAAGAATGATTTGAATGGAAACGAGTTGAATACCTGGTATTATGAAACTTGGAAACGGGTGGAGATGCCGGCTAAATTTCCGGAAGATATTGTGAGATAAGCAAGGTTCGCAGACTGAAACAAAATTGCGCACATCCTCTTTTTTAAAGAAGGTGTGCGCAATTTTTGTATAATAATATGAGAATAGACAAAAACAAAAGTGTTTTGGACGAAATCTACATTGACGCATATGGAATCAAGGGTGAAAAAATAGATATATAAAGCCTTTCTTTTCGGCAATCCCTAATTTTGCTATCGGTAAAGATGAGACATTAAATCTAAAATAAATCATTAAAACTATAAATATGGAAATGAAAAGAGAGTTGTATATGGCGGTTTTGGGAATAGGTCTGCTGACCGCTTGTGATATTCCTAAAGCGGGTACGCCGGAATGGTTTGAAACTGCGGTGAAAACATCCGGTCATCAGTTACTTTATATGGCGGATCAGTTGAAAAATGTACCTGACACAGTTTGTTTTCCACGTTCTACCAAGGCGGATGGAAGTTACCGTCTGGAAAATGCCAAAGACTGGACAAGTGGTTTTTATCCCGGTTCCATGTGGCTGGCCTATGAGATGACAGGGGATGAGGCGTTGGCGAAGGAGGCCCGTAAATATACGAACCGTCTGGAAGATATTCAATATTATACAGGAAACCATGATATTGGCTTTATGATGTATTGTAGCTACGGACAGGCGCTTCGTTTGAAACCGGAACCGAAAGATAAACAGGTTTTGGTGAATTCTTCCGAGAGCCTTTGTGCACGTTTCAGTCCGGAAGTCGGCTTGATTCGTTCCTGGGATTTTGGGGATTGGAGTTACCCGGTGATTATTGATAATATGATGAATCTTGAGATGCTTTTCTGGGCATCCGAACAAACCGGAAATTCTAAATATCGTGATATTGCGATGGCTCACGCTGACAAAACCTTGAAGAATCATTTTCGTGAGAACATGACTTCCTATCATGTAGTCAGCTATTCCGTACCTAGCGGTAAAGTGGAGTCTAAAGGAACTTTCCAAGGATATTCCGATTCTTCCGCCTGGGCACGCGGACAAGCATGGGGAGTGTATGGTTACACGATGTGTTACCGCTTTACGAAAAATTCCGCTTATCTGGAAGCTGCGCATAAGATTGCCCGATTTATAATGGAGAACCGTCCTTCGGAAAATGATTATATTCCTTACTGGGATTATGATGCACCGGATATTCCGAACGCCCCGCGTGATGCTTCCGCCGCGGCTGTTACCGCTTCCGCTTTGCTCGAACTATGCGGATATACAGATGATAAGAATCTAAGTAACAGTTATATGGAGTATGCGGAAAATATATTAAAACAGCTTTCTTCACCGGATTATCTGGCGAAGGAGAATGAAAATAAAGGATTCATCCTGAAACACTCGGTGGGTAGTTTTCCACATGATAGCGAGGTGGATGTACCGTTAAACTATGCGGATTATTATTATCTGGAAGCATTAAGACGATATAAAGAATTGAAGAAGTTCGGCTAAACAAGAATGAATATAGAATGAAAAACGCTTAACTGCTAGATTATAAATAACAAATACCATGAAACTTACTTTATATACTCTTACAATTTGTTTATTGGCATCCGGACTGTATGCTCAACAGTCGCCTGTTAATATCCGGCTGAAAGATGTCACTTTGATGCACGAAATGCGTGCTACTCCCTCGCCGTCGGACAAAGCAGTGGTTGCCGACCGTATCGTTTCTTTTCAATGGCCGTTGCAGGAAGGGCTTTATGTGGTAGAGAGCGGGCTGGACGGGCTGGATACTAAGCATAAGGTTGACAAGAGTAAAGTCCGTTATAGCTTGCGCTACTCTCAAGATCCCACTTTCAAGACCGGGGTGGTACAGGTGGAAACCCGTTGGCCTTTTTACAATCCGGAGAAAGACTTGACACCCGGCGTGTGGTACTGGCAATATGGCAACGTAAAGGATGGCAAGACAAAATGGGCTACGGTTCAGCAATTTACGGTGGAAACCAATCCTGACAAGTTCTGTCCGCCTTCCCTGAAAGAAGTCCTCGCCAAAGTTCCGCATGAACATCCCCGCGTCTGGCTTGATAAAAAAGAGTGGGAGCACTTTATCCGTCGTAGCATTTCCACTCCGGAACGCAAGATTTATATCTCGGCTGCCAACAAGGCGATGAAGACACCTATGAAGTCTATCAATGACGTCAACACCAAGCTGCTCGCAAATTTGAACAGCGAAATGGAGCGCAACGCAATGCTTACTCGTGAAAGTCGCCGTATTGTTGACAGAGAAGAGTCGAACCTGGATGTTATCATACGTGCTTATATGCTGACTAAAGAACGTCGCTATGCCGATGAAGCCATCAAGCGTATCAAGGAAATTATCACTTGGGGGGAAAGTGATAATGTGAAAGGCGATTTTAATGACGCTACTTTCGTATCACTTGGCACATTGGCTTATGATGCTCTCTATGACCTTCTGGATGAAGATACCCGAAAAGACCTGCTTGCTTGCATCCGGAAGTATGGAAACAAGATGTATGACCATTATAATAATTATCTGGAAAATCATATCGCCGAGAATCACGTCTGGCAAATGACGCTCCGGATTCTTACAATGGCGGCCTTCACTGTTTACGGTGAACTGCCCGAGGCTGATACTTGGGTAGATTACTGCTATAACGTGTGGCTTGCCCGTTTCCCCGGTCTGAATGAGGATGGTGCATGGCATAATGGTGACTCTTATTTCACTGTAAACACACGTACATTGATAGAAGTTCCTTATTTTTACAGCAGGCTGACCGGATTTGATTTCTTCTCTGATCCCTGGTATCAAGGTTCGGTGTTGTACACTATCTATCAGCAACCCCCATTTTCAAAATCGGGCGGAAATGGTAGTTCCCATGAAAAGGTGTTAACGCCCAGAGGAGTAAGAGTCGGTTACGCGGATGCTGTCGCCCGGATGACAGGCAATACGTATGCTGCTGATTATGTGCGTACTATCCGGGCACGTCAGCCGAACATTTTGAATGAAGGCAGTACGTCCAAAGCAGGCGGACTGGCATGGTTCCGTTTGCAGTGTGACAAACCATTGCCTGTGGGGGCTGGTCTTGCCGACCTGCCTGTGGGACACGTTTTCCCGCAATCCGGTCTGGCTTCATTCTCCACCCGTTTATCGCAGACAGAAAACAGTGCCATGATTAGTTTTCGTAGCAGTCCTTACGGTGGCACATCCCATGCACTAACCAATCAGAATGCGTTCAATACCTTTTGGGGCGGACAGTCGCTCTTTTATAGCTCAGGTCATGGTACTTCTTTTATTGATAAACATTCTGTTTATTGTTACCGTGCAACTCGTGCTCACAATACGATACTGGTTAATGGTATGGGACAGCGTATCGGTACCGAAGGTTACGGATGGATTCCCCGTCATTATATAAGTGAAAACATAGGTTATGTGGTAGGGGATGCGTCTAATGCATATGGAAAAGTAATCTCTCCGCTTTGGATAGAACGTGGCAAAGTTGCCGGGCTGGAATATACCCCTGAGAATGGTTGGGACGAAGTCGGACTGAAAACTTACCGCCGTCATATCGTGGAACTCGGAAAAACAGGTCTTACCTTTATCTATGACGAATTGGAAGCTGAACAGCCTGTCACTTGGAGTTACTTGCTGCATACGGTTACTAATCCGATGAATGTGGATAAAAGCAATCCGGATTGGGTACACGTACAGGCTACCAACAAAGAAGGAATCTCTGATGCTTACCTTTTTTCCACCGGAGTATTGAAAACCGATACGACCAGCCAATTCTTTACGCCTGCCGTCAATTGGCTGATTGCTGACGAGAAAGGTAATTTTAAAACGTACGCAAATCATTGGCATTTCACAGCTACGTCAGACAAGCAGAAAGTATATCGTTTTGCTACAATTATCGATACTCATGCCAAACTGTCCCCCACCGCGCAGCCACGAATGTTGAAAGATGGCTGTATTGAGATAGGTGACTGGAATATCAAGGTTAATTTATCCTCTAAAGGTGCTCCCTCTTTCTTCGTTCGCAATACGAAGAAAGGTGAGAACGTAAGCATCGACTATAAAGGTAAAGCTACCATTATCAAAGAAAACGGTACTGAAAAAGTCTTGGTTGATAAAGTTCCCGAACTGGAAATCTAATCAGATAAAGACATTAAATATCAGGTAAAAACATTAAATATGAAAACAATCAACTATATCCTACTAACTGCGATAGCACTTTCATTCAGTAGCTGTATGCAGCAACTTAAAGAAAAAAAAGAAGCGGCGGGAACTATTCCGCAGAAAGCATATGAGTATATGACAACCGCACGGTTGACGGTCAGTGAAAGCAAACGTCTGATAGCTAAGGGTATTGCGGCAAATAAAGATGTCAAGGACAGATTGGAGAACGGCATTGTCATCATAACTTTGGGAACAACTAATACTTATCTTGCAGAAGAACTTGCCGGACTGTCAGCTCCCCGGGGGAGTTTCGTCACAGGACGAATCTTCCCGAGTTCGAAAGAAGATTTTGCTAGAGGGATGAAACGTCAGTCGGAAATAGTATTAATGAAAGGGAAGCCTGCTGACATATCTTATGCCGATGCTTTAGCACGTATGAATGCGAAGGACATCGTGTTTAAAGGTGCTAACATGGTGAACTACGCCAAACGTCAGGCAGCCGTATGTGTAGGAGCACCTGACGGAGGCACTGTAGCGAAGCTGCGCAAATACACAGATGAAGGTAAAGGACGCTGGATTGTGCCGGTAGGCCTCGAAAAAGAAACAACGCAAGACCTGTTTGAAATTCAGAAGATAACAAATGGTGATATACAACGCGGTAAGGGTACAGTGCGTCTCAATGTAACGCAAGGCAATATCTATACTGAAATCGAAGCCATGAAAGAATTTGCCGATGTAGATGTTCACGTCACGGCGAAAGGTGGTGTGGACGGTGCTGAAGGTGGCGTGTCATTACTAATTTGCGGCACAAAAGCAGAAGTTGAGAAAGCGGAAAATATCGTGAAGCAATTGCAGGGCGAACCTACTTTTATAGAAAGCGTTTCTGACTCAAAGAACTAAAATATCTATTACTAATGCAATAACAAGAATTATTTATGAAAAAAGTTTTATCACTCGTTGCGTGTATCGGTCTGTCGCTGGCACTGAATGCGCAAAACAAAAAAGTTTTCGGAACGAAAGACGGAGAACTGATACACGAAAGTTCGGAAAGCTATGAATGGCCTACGGATGCGAAAGTACTGGAAAAACTGGATAAATGGCAAGACGTGAAATTCGGTATCATGTACCACTGGGGCATTTACTCAGTGCCGGGTATTACGGAATCATGGTTGCTTTGTTCGGAAGACCGCTTTACCAAGCGCAGAGAGAGAGTAGCTCCAGACAAACCTTACGACGAATTTAAAAAATGGTACTGGGGATTGGCGGATTCATTCAATCCGGTCAAGTTCGAACCTTCCCGTTGGGCAGACATTGCGGCAGATGCCGGATGCAAATACCTTGTCTTCACCACTAAGCATCATGATGGATTCTGTATGTACGACTCTAAATACACGGATTACGGCATTACAAAAGGGCCGTATAAGAATGGAAAATACAGTGATGTCACCAAGCACCTGTTCGATGCTTTCCGGCAGAAAGGTTTCATGATTGGTACTTACTTTTCCAAACCGGATTGGCATCACAAAGATTATTGGGATCCGTTTTGGGCTACTCCCACACGTAACGTAAACTATGACGTAAAGAAATACCATAAGAAATGGGCGAACTTCCAGAAGTTTACCGCCAACCAGATTGACGAACTGATGAGCAATTACGGCAATGTCGACATTTTGTGGCTTGATGGAGGATGGGTGCGTAAACCGGAACAGGATATCAAGATGGATGAAATCGTAGACAAAGCACGCCGGAAACAACCGGGTCTTATCGTGGCGGACAGAACCGTGCCGGGACGTAACGAGAACTACCAGACACCGGAACGTGTCATTCCTGAAAAACAGATAAACAACCCCTGGGAAACTTGTATCCCTTTGGCTAAAACTTGGGGCTGGAGTCCGGACTCTGAATACAAATCCTGTTCATGGGTAATCAATATGCTGGCTGAAATTGTAGCCAAAGGCGGAAACCTGGCATTGAACATCGGACCTACTCCGGAAGGAGAGATTGAGCAAGGCGCTATCGACCGCTTGAAAGAAGTTGGTGATTGGTTGAAGCAGAATGGTGCGGCTATCTACGCCACCCGTACTACACCAAACTATAACTGCGGTAAAGTATGGTTTACTGCCAATAAAGACGGTAAAACATTATATGCCATCTACGCCCTGCCCGAAAAAGAAACATTGCCTGCCACCATTGAGTGGGAAGGTAACGAGCCGACAGGCAGAATGACTCTGTTGCAAAACGGCAAGAGCGTGAAGTATTCCTGTAAGGATGGCAAGGTGACTGTTACTCTGCCCAAAGGGTTGAAGAATGAACCGTTAGCCTTTAGCTTTAAAGTAAAAAAATGATAGTTTACAGTAAGTTTTATGAATAATTTATCAGTCTTATGTTTGGCTGTTGCAGGATTATCCGCCTGCAACGGTTCAAACTCAAAATCATCTGAAACAGCGAATGCTTCTTCAAGAAGCAACGCTGCAGAAAAGCCCAACATCGTTATTATACTGACTGACGACCAAGGCTATGGAGACATGAAGTGTTACGGCAACTCTCGTTTGCAAACTCCCAATCTGGACCAACTGGCGGCGGAGGGTATCCGTTTCACTAACTTTTATGCAGGTGCGGCAGCCTCTACTCCATCGCGCGCCGCCTTACTGACAGGGCGATATGCCGAACGGGCAGGCTTACAGGGAGTTGTAGACGACCTGTCCGTAAACGGATTGGAAAGCGATGAATTTACCCTTGCCGACTACCTGAAACAGAATAATTATGCTACCGGCATTTTCGGCAAATGGCATTTGGGATGTCTTCCCGAACACCTACCGCTCCGACACGGTTTCAATGAGTTTTTCGGTTTGCCTTATTCCAATGATATGTGGCCTTTCCATCCTCAGCCGGGACATCCGTACCGGGCATTGCCGCTTTACGACAATGAGCGCGTGGTGGAATATAATCCTACAGTGAATCACATGACTACCCGTATCACAGAACGTGCAACGGCATTCATTGACAAGCATAAGAATGAACCTTTCCTGCTTTATGTTCCTTATACACAGCCTCATGTTCCTCTGGGCGTATCGGATAAGTTCAAAGGAAAATCCGGAGAAGGGCTATATGCTGATGTAATTATGGAGATAGACTGGTCGGTAGGTGAAATAATGAAAACATTGAAAGAAAACGGTTTGGACGATCATACCCTGGTATTGTTTACATCCGACAACGGTCCGTGGCTGAGTTACGGCAATCACGGCGGTTCTACAGGCGGACTTCGTGAGGGAAAAGGTACTACTTTTGAAGGTGGGCAGCGTGTGCCGTTCATAGCCCGGATGCCCGGTCGTATTCCGGCAGGTAAAGTTTCCGAGCAGTTCCTGTCGGCTTTGGACATTACCCCTACCATTGTAGAACTGACCGGTTCACAAATGCCGCGGATGAACGAGTTCGATGGTGAGAACGTATGGATGACACTTACCGGACAAGCACAGAGTCATAAACCGTTTTACTTCTTATATGACGGTAAAGTAGAAGCGGTGAGAGACGGGAAATGGAAATGTGTGGCTCCTCACGAATATCGCATCGTGACAGAACCGGGCAAGGATGGTCTGCCGGGCGTGCAGCTTGCAAGGGGAGGCAAAACCGGCCTTGCGCTTTTCGATTTGGAGAAAGACCCCGAAGAGACTGTAGATTTGGTTGGGCAATATCCGGAGATAACACAAAAAATGGTTGCCATGATGAATGATTTTCAGGTAAAGATGGCGGAATGTATTCAATAAATATAAAAAAGAATTTATAGCAGATAGATAGTTAAGAGTATCATGAAGAATAAAATCAAAGTATGGCTTGGCGCAACGGTGGCGGTAATGTCCGTTTCCGTGCAGTCAGTATTCGCGCAGTCGGATGGAACGGTTCAGCAGGTATTCAGCGGTTTCCATCAGTTTGCCGACGGTTTCAAGGTGAATGAAGAGGAGGCGGATGATAGTAAGAGTGGCATTACCCCATTGACTATGGGATGCATCCGGCAAAAGGGAAACCGGGAGTTTCCTTACCCGGTGAAGGGGCACGAGGTTATAACCAATCCGCCGGTTTTCACTTGGCCGATGGCTGATTACGAGTATCCTAAAGTCTTTCCTGTAAAAAAAGTAAGCGGAAAAACGGATCGCTGTTTGCAGTATGACTTCCAAATGGGACGTACAAGAAACTTTTCAGATAAAGATGTACTTACCCGTACAGGGTTGAAACTGGCCTTTTATAATAACCACAAGCCTCTCAAACCGGGTACGTGGTATTGGCGCTATCGGGTGTCAGGGAAATCCTGGTCGAAGGTTACGAAGTGAATATCCCCGAAAATCTTCCTAAATTTCAGTCACCGAATGCCGAAGAAGCGTATGATATGATACCGGAGAAGCATCCTCGTATTTTCGGAGAGGCCATATCCGGCAAAGTGCTGACAGCCGATCAGAAACAATTAAGGGCATCTTACCGGAGAGCTGCGAATGCGGCTTTGAATAAAGAGGTGGCGAGTTATAAGGTGAAAGGCGACCCCATACCTGCAACGGCTTCTGAAGTAGAACGAAAGCAAATCATGCAATTCCGTTTGAGATACGAAGTAGAAGGAATCAACAGAGATATTGAACACTTGTTGAATGGCTATCGGCTGATTTCGAACAAGGAATATCTCGATAAAGCTGTAGCCTTGGCAGATTACATCGCGGCAAAGGAACCGGCTGCAATGTATGCGGCTGCCGACTTTACGGGTGCCAAGTCCATGTCCGCCTTGAGTATGACCTATGACGTGGCCTATGCCTATCTGAACGAACAACAGAAAAAGAATTATAAGCACTTCATCACGACCGTCATTGGGCTGATTATAGACGATGCCATGCAGGAAAATGTCGGGTCGGCGGATGGCATACTATGCGCCCATTTCTTTCAGCATACCTTTTATAACGCATTTACTTCCGCTATCGTCATGAAAGGCCATGATGTACAGGCAGAGAAGTGGTTCGGTATGCTTTATGACATCTGGTTATCACGTTCACCGGGCGGCGGCTTCTTGTCGGACGGTGTCTGGCCTAACGGAAACATGGGCTATATCCATGTGAATATGGAATCGATGGTGAATAACTTCATCTTGTTTCGTAATCTTTTCAACGTGAATATCTTCAAGCATCCATGGTATGCCAATTGTGCCAATGCATTGGCTTACACGATGCCTGTACATTCTGCCGGTGACGGCTTCGGTGACGGGAGCGACAAGGTCTATGAAGTAAACCGGCTCCGGGCAGAGTTTGCATACATTCTGGGGCAAGAGTTGAATAATCCGTTTGCTATCCATTACGCTTATGAGCTGTCCGGCCAATCGCCTGCCGCTCCATTCGCTTTTAAGAAAACTGACTTTGACACCTATCGTTTGCAGCATCGTCCGCGGAAGGTAGAGGCAGTGAATCTGGCGAACATTCCCCAGTCTGCCGTATTTCCTCAAACCGGTATCGTCGTCATGAATACCGATGTGCTGAATGCTTCGGACAATCTGTTTGTCTCGTTCCGCAGTTCACCTTTCGGATCCGGTTCTCACGGAATGGCAGAGCAAAACAGTTTCAATGTGTCCTACAAAGGGAAACCGATATTTTATCCTACAGGATATAAAGTGACGACACAAGACAAGCATTACTTGCTGGCACACAAGCATAGCCGGGCGCGTAATACCATTACCGTAGACGGAAAGACGCAGGCCTATTCGCATAGCGGTTACGGATGGATTGCCCGTTATCTGGACGGCAACGATATTACCTATGCTTTGGGCGATGCTTCAAACGCATATGTACCTTTTGACCAAAGTGCCCTCAACTGGACTACTGTGTTGAAGAATGCACAGGCTTACACCTCCGAAAACGGTTTTATACTGGATGATAATGATAATCCGCAAGTCCGTAAATTCCGTCGTCACTTGGTGATGTTGCGTCCTAATATCATCGTACTATATGATGAACTGGAAGCGGAAAAAGAAGTAACCTGGACTTTTCAGCTTAATGGGCTTGAACGTGCAGGCATGAAGATTGGCGATGCCGGGAATTCACTGATAGCCGATACGGATAATTGTGATGTGCTTGCCCGGATTTTCGGAAGTTCCGAATTGACTACTTCTCTGGTTGATACGTCGTACGTCAAACCGTTCGACTGGCTGAACCCGCAGCGTGGAAGAAAAGCAATCGAGTTTGAAAAAAATCAATATCACGGTAAATTCGAGAACGTCCGTAAATGCAAGGATATGAGATTCCTGGCAGTTATTCAGATAGATGAATCCAACTCCATGTCATTTGCTGATGCGAAGCCGGATGCAGATAACACAATTGTCATCGGCAACTATCGTATCAAAGCGCAGATGGACACCAGTCAGGAAGCCCGTCTGGAAATTGAAAACAAGACGACGGGAGAATACCTGCTTTATGGCCCTGCCAACGGAGCAGTAAAAGCGAAAGGACGGAAGTTCTCGCATAGCACTTTATTGATTAATAAGACTTCCGGTTGTCAGGAGACAATCGACCGTTACCCTTTGATGGTACCTTGTCAGAAAGGATATTAAAAATGAAACAGGAGAGAGGGCTGAATATTATTCAGCCTCTCTCTTTCCTTGGTTTTTCACATAGTCGGAAGGCAGACAACCCATGTGTTTCTTGAAGCTGGTAGAGAAATAGGAGGGCGAGCTAAAGCCGACCTTGTTACTGATTTCGGAAATCGAATACCTTCCTTCCAGCAATAATTTGCAGGCTTTATTAAAACGGATACGACGGATAAAGTTAGCCGGCGGTTCCCCTGATATCGAGTTCATCTTGAGGTACAAGGAAGAACGGCTCATGCAAAGTTTCTCCGCCAAATCATCCGCCGTGAAATTTTCATCGTCAATATTTTCCTCGACTATCTGTATCGCTTTGCTCATAAACTCTTCATCCAGCGCATTGGACGTTATTTTCGCCGTATCAATGTCAATCGTGTTGGAATAGTAGTGCCTCAACCGCTGCTTTGCTTTCAGTATATTACTGATTTTACCTTTTAGCAGACTCATCGAGAAAGGTTTGGGGATATAGTCATCCGCACCGGTCTGGATACCGGTTGTCTGGGCTTCGATACTACCTTTGGCCGATAAGAGAATGACAGGAATATGGCAGGTCTGCATATTCTTTTTTATCAGTTCGCACAACTTTATCCCGTCAATACCCGGCATCATGACATCGGACAATACAATGTCCACTTTCTGTTCTTTCAGGATGGCCAGTGCCTCTTCCCCGTTTCCGGCGGTCAATGTGATGTATTTGGATTTAAAGTTATTCTTCAAATAGTCCACCATCTCTTTATTATCATCCACCAGCAGGATTGTTTCTGTAATCTCATCCGATGACTCATTTTCCGTCGGTGCGGCAGATTCCTCTACTGCCCGGAACTCTCCGTCCTCCACCATTGTTTCAGTGGCTAATGAAGCCGTTTGTAGTTCGGGGATATGCTGTTCATGTGGGTTCTCTATTTCTTCCGGAGCATATACTGACAGATCGGACGGCAACTCGATACGGAATTCACTGCCTTGGTTCGGCTTACTCTCCACACTGATACTTCCGTGATGCTTTTCGACCAGGCATTTGACTAATGAAAGTCCGATTCCGCTTCCCTTCCTGCCTTCGCTCGCCTGATAGAAACGCTCGAAGATGCGTGCTAATTTCTCCGGCGCGATTCCGACGCCGGTATCTTTGACCGTGAATCCGAAACAATTCTCTTTCTTCCAGACAGAGAGCGTTATCTCTCCACCGTCCGGAGTGAATTTGAACGCATTGGAAAGCAGGTTGGTTAGTATCATCTCCACATATGTTCTGTCTATCGGGAGCAGGCTCGCATCCAGTTCCGACCGGTACTGATAGGCAATGTTTCTTTTCTGCGCGTTCTCCTTGAACATCGTAAAGACATTTCCGGCCAGTTCATCCACGTTATTCATGGCAACATGAATGGGAAGCGCTCCCGACTCTGCCCTTCTGAAATCCAGTAACTGGTTGACAAGGTGAAGTAATTTGCGTCCGTTTCTGTACACATACGAAAGTTTCTGCTGAATCCGGTCGTCAAACTTATTCTTCTCTTCTACCAGTTCTTCCAGAGGAGCCAATATTAAGCTCAACGGAGTACGCAGTTCGTGGGACATATTGATGTAGAAGCGTACTTTCTCTTGGCTGATTTCTTCAATCTTATTGCGTTCCAGATGTTCAATCTGCATCTGCATTTTCATCTTCGCGCGGGCAATGAAGAAATAGAAGATGAAAGTAAGTCCGCCCAATGTAAATAAGACATAGAGCATCTTTGCCCACCATGTCTGATACCACATAGGAGTGATATGTACAAAGAATTCGGTCGGAGTAAGACTCCAGCGGCCATTGTTGTTGCAGGCTTTTACCTTGAATACATATTTCCCCGGCGGCAGATTGGAATAGGCGACACCTCTCGACGGAACAATCTGCCTCGAATAAATCCAGTCCTCATCAAATCCTTCCAGTTTGTAGGCAAACAGATTCCGTCTGCCGGAAAGATAATTGATTACGGAGAAATGGACGCTGAATAACTTGCGGTTGGAAGGAAAGGACATTCCTAATAGTTTCCCGTCATCTGCCTGGAAAAACTTGGAAACGCCATCTTTTATTTTTGCCACAGGCTGGTTCTGGATGCTGGCTCCCGTAATGACAGCATTCGGAGAATACGGATTGTCTACAAACTCATACGGATTGAAATAGGTAATTCCTTGCAGGCTTCCCAGAAAGAAGATGCCGTCCTTGGTCTTACACGCTCCGTAAGTGTTAAACTGCCCGTGGCTCAATCCGTCTTGTACGGTATAATTGAGGAACGTCTCTTCGGCAGGGTCAAAACAGGATAAACCTCGGTTGGTCGTGAGCCAGAGCCGTCCCCGTCCGTCTTCCAGTATGCCATAGATGAAATTGTTAGGCAATCCGTTCTGTGTAGAATAGCGGACTTGCTGTCCGACACTTCCGTCATCCGACTTATACAGGCCGTCGGAGGAGCCTATCCAGATACGATGATTGCTGTCTTCCTGTATGCAGAAAGCCTGTATCAGAGCCGGAACGCCGGATGTGCCGTCTTTCCATTCTTCCAGTTTGCCGTTGGCATATACGAACAAGCTTTCTTCCGTTCCAATCCATATCCTACCTTTCGAGTCACGGAACAATGTATATATCAACACGTTCTCCAGTTTGTTGTGCTTTTTAGCCAATG
>ENA-ORNB01001335-ORNB01001335.1-human-gut-metagenome-genome-assembly--contig:-NODE-1335-length-18342-cov-3.011812_pt1 | contig 18342 bp, 10 predicted proteins | sample MGYA00242112_ERZ509016 | MGnify/ENA primary metagenome ERZ509016 (study PRJEB26280, sample SAMEA2338705) | human gut metagenome | biome: human gut; feature: human-associated habitat; material: faeces...
TAAAGTGGCTCCCATCTCCGTTGGCGAAAATGTAAAAATTAAAGGTCAGACCAGCGTCGGGCAGGTAATGGAAATCAGTGGCAAGAATGCAATCGTCGCCTTCGGAAGTATCAAGACAACCGTCAAGTTGGACCGTCTCGAACGCTCCAACGCGGCCCCCAAGACGGAAAGCATGGCCAAAAGTACCTTTGTCAGCAGCCAGACACATGACCAGATGTACGAAAAGAAACTTAGTTTCAAACAAGATATCGATGTGCGTGGGATGCGCGGAGACGAAGCATTGCAAGCAGTCACTTATTTTATTGACGATGCTATATTGGTCGGCATGGACCGTGTACGTATTCTTCACGGAACAGGAACAGGAATCCTTCGTACACTCATCCGCCAATATCTGTCCACCGTACCGAGTATCCGCCATTATGCCGACGAGCATGTGCAGTTCGGAGGTGCCGGAATCACAGTAGTAGATTTTGATTGACCCGGATATAAGACATATTGTAAACAAAACGTCGCAAGAACTTGTTCTCATTTAGAAAACCACTACCTTTGTTGCGGTGGTTTTCTAAAACGAGAATAAAGCATGAAAAATAACCTATTAAGCGAAAAGCTCATTTACACAGGGGACAGCCTTACTCCTACCCACATTCATCTCTGCACCTACAATGCCACTGAGATGCAGGAAAGCTCCGGCGACACCTTCCAATCCGTCAAAGCAACATTAGACAGTGCGCGAATCAACTGGTTGCAAGTGCACGGTTTAAAAGATACGGAAACAATCCGCGAGATTTGCGCTCATTTTGAAATAGACTTCCTTGTTTTGCAGGATATCCTGAACGCAGACCACCCGACTAAAATCGAAGAACATGATAAATATATCGTTCTCATCCTGAAATTATTCTATCCCAACACCCATAAGGAGGAAAACGAACTGGACGAACTGCTCCAACAGCAAGTCTGTGTCATTCTGGGAAGCAACTATGTGCTGACCTTTCTCGAACAGGAAACCGACTTCTTCGATGATATTAACGCTGCCTTACGCAATGATGTACTGAAAATACGTAGCCGTCAGACGGATTATTTGCTCAGTGTACTGCTGAACAGTATAATGACCAATTACATCTCAACAATTTCTTCTATCGACGATGCCCTCGAAGATCTTGAAGAGGAGTTGCTGACTATCACCGACGAAAATGATATAGGTATCCAGATCCAGTCACTCCGGCGTCAATATATGCTGATGAAGAAATCCATTCTCCCCCTAAAGGAACAATACGTAAAACTGTTACGGGCGGAAAACCTGCTTATCCATAAAGTAAACCGTGCGTTCTTCAATGACGTGAATGACCATTTACAATTCGTTCTCCAGACTATTGAAATCTGCCGTGAAACGCTTTCTTCATTAGTCGATCTATATATATCGAACAATGACTTACGCATGAACGACATCATGAAACGTCTGACCATTGTATCCACTATCTTCATCCCTCTCACCTTTTTAGTCGGAGTATGGGGAATGAATTACAAATGGATGCCGGAGCTTGATTGGCGATACGGATATTTATTTGCATGGATTTTAATGGGAGTTATCGGTATTGTTGTATATTTGTATTTTAGAAAAAAGAAATGGTATTAATTAAGCACACATAACTCATGAAATCAATTAAAGAGCTATATCGAATCGGTACTGGTCCTTCCAGCAGTCACACAATGGGTCCACGCAAAGCTGCAGAAATGTTCGTAGAACGTCATCCGGATGCAGCCTCTTTCAAAGTAACACTCTATGGAAGTCTCGCCGCTACCGGAAAAGGGCACATGACGGATGTAGCCATTATAGACACACTCAAAACTACCGCCCCGGTAGAAATCATCTGGCAACCGAAAGTCTTTCTTCCTTTCCACCCGAACGGAATGACATTTGCCGCTTTCGACGCTAACAACAAGATTCAGGAGAATTGGACAGTTTATAGTATCGGCGGAGGCGCACTAGCTGAAAACAACAGCAATCCGACAATTGAAAGTCCTGAAGTATATGGGATGAACAGTATGACGGAAATTCTGGAATGGTGCGAACGTACCGGAAAGAGTTACTGGGAATATGTGAAAGAGTGCGAGAATGAAGATATCTGGGATTACCTCGCTGAAGTATGGGATACAATGAAAGAAGCCATTCACCGCGGACTGGAAGCGGAAGGAGTGCTCCCCGGCCCATTGAACCTGCGACGGAAAGCTTCTACCTATTATATACGTGCTACCGGATACAAACAGTCCCTTCAATCGAGAGGACTCGTATTCTCTTATGCACTGGCGGTAAGCGAGGAGAACGCTTCGGGGGGAAAGATAGTAACTGCCCCCACCTGTGGTTCCTGCGGTGTCATGCCTGCCGTACTTTATCACCTGCAAAAGAGCCGTGATTTTAGTGATATGCGTATTTTGCGTGCATTGGCTACTGCCGGACTGATCGGAAACATCGTCAAATTCAATGCGTCTATCTCCGGTGCGGAAGTAGGTTGCCAAGGTGAAGTAGGCGTTGCCTGTGCCATGGCATCGGCAGCAGCCAACCAATTATTCGGAGGTAGTCCGGCACAAATTGAATATGCAGCAGAAATGGGATTGGAACATCACTTGGGTATGACTTGCGACCCTGTATGCGGATTGGTACAGATTCCCTGCATCGAACGGAATGCCTACGCTGCCGCCCGCGCACTTGACGCAAATCTTTATTCCGCCTTTACGGACGGTATGCATCGTGTCTCTTTCGACAAGGTAGTGCAAGTGATGAAACAAACCGGACATGACCTTCCCTCACTCTACAAAGAGACGAGTGAAGGAGGATTGGCCAAAGATTACCAGCAAATGTAAACCTACAATTATAGTGACGCTATCTTATCGGAAGACCGTCACTATACTAACAAAAGAGTGACGCTATCCTGACAAGATACCGTCACTCTTTCCATTTCAGTTAAATGGATAAGAAATTATTCTGCCGGAGGCCAAATCGTATCATCCCCGTTACTGATATCCTTTTCGTGCAGCAATCCACCATCCTGCGAGAAAACCAGTGAATAGCGCCGGCTTCCCTGCTTCACCTGAATGACAGATTCCGTAGGATTCTGCGGATAAACGAGTACATAGACATCGGTCACCACCCAAGAACTATATTTGGTATTATTGAAAGCAGTATATACAGCCGGAACTAAACTATCTATACTTTCCAGTTCATTTTCTGTCATCAGCCAATTCGCATTCCCGTCAAACCAGCCTTCCAGTTCGTCATCGGCCACCCAGCAATCGGCCACATAATACACATCTTTCATTTCCCATTCTATATTCTGAGCTGCCGGATATAATTGTTTCAAGGCTTCCGTAATATTGGAAGGCGGATTGAAAGCCGGATCATCATCTTCATCGGAACAGGCGCCGAATGAAAGGGCAGCCAACATCAGAACCACCGCCCAGGCGCCAAACTTAAATCTCAACATAGTTACTTTTTTGGTTCAGGTTTATTATTATACTATCACTTATACTTAATCGTCCGCTTTAACAAACTTCCCTTTCTTGTCAAACTTGAAAGAGACGCCTGTGGACAATTCAACTTCATATCCCTTACGGTCACGCTCTACTTTCGTCACTCCTTCAGCAGCAAAATTATGTGCTTTCAGATAATCAACGGCAAAGTTCGGAACAATACTTGCAGGAATCACCTGTCCTTTCCGGGCACTTACTTCTTCCCAGTTTCCCTTGCTGTCGAATTCTATTTCCGTACCGTCTGTCAGTAACACCTCATATTTGGTAGCCTCCAGCATTTCCTTATCAATCTTGATATGAGACACTTCGGGTTTAGTAAAATGACGGTTAATAAAATTGCGTGCCGGAAGCGGTAACTGATTCATGTCTTTAGTTATCACATCAGCAGCCCATGAAAACTGTACGGCAACAATAGCCAACACGAGTAAAGATAGAATTTTCTTCATAATCATTATTTTTTTAACGTTAATACTATACTTTAGTTTTATACAGCAAATAACGATACAGATTTAGGAAAGATTTGGGAATAACCGAAGAACAGTCTTTTTTTTGTGTTCTTTAACTTTCAGTCCTCGGTATACAAATAAAAACAGGACAGCAAATTTATCAACGGTACAAAAATATGAAAGGCAACCTTTTTCGGTTGCCTTTCGTTTGTCTCAAATGCTTTCACATTTGTACTATTCTACTAAAAAGCCTGTTCACAGGCTTAATCGGGTGTTTCTTCTTCATACGCGTCTTCCAGCATATCAACTTTCTGAATACTCATCTTTCCGTCGGCGTTTATCGTTATGGAAAGCGGGACATACAAATCCGTCTGCGGATAGCAAACACTCGCTGCATATACAATGCCTTGCGGAGTTGTTTTATCATATACGATTCCTTCGAGCACGGACTTTGCCAGGAAGTCGGCATCCACTACCGAAGAAAAATCATTCTTGGTGAAGGTCTTGTTGAACACTGATTCACCGCCGCGCGTCAGACGCAGCACGATTTTATTATCCATATACGTATCCCCCATTTCATTGGTAACATGAGGCAGGCTCTCGTCCGGTGTACGGGAAACGAAAGAACGATAATCCTTCCCTTTGAATTTGATGTCTATTTCACTTTTAGAAGTCTGCATCCGTTGTATTCCACGAGCGTCTACGCTATCCTGCGTTGCCAATACCGACTCCTTTTTCGAGTTTACTTTACCGCCACAAGCAGTCACAGCCACAACCAGCGGCAACAAAAGCAGATAAATAAGCTTTTTCATCCTGAAGTTTTCTGTTTATAAATAGACGACAAAGGAACAAAAAGACGGTGAGATTTACAAGAGTAACCGGCATTTTTCCTACATTTGCAATAAAGAACAAAGTTATTTGCAATAATTACTGATTTAAAAACCTGCAAACCTGACAATATGTGCCAACGAATGATAACGATTCTTTTTCTTGTCTGTGCATTCTGTATAGGCGGCAGTGCATACGGGCAGAAAGTGAATTATCAACAATTCGAGAATATCTACCTCGGTGCCGAAGCATCGGTCATCAGTTGCTTCCTGCAAGACAGCGAAGGGTTGATATGGATAGGTTCCAACAAAGGGTTATTCAGTTACGACGGATATTCCACACAGCAGCACTTCACTTATGGAGAACGCAATAACACGCGCATTTACTGCGGAATAATAGCAGACAATACTTATTTATATTTAGGGACAGATAACGGAATCCTCGTCTACAACTACCGGACGGACAAATACGAACAACCGGAAACGGATTTCCCGACAGATGTACGGACAATGGCGCTTCAAGGAGACACCTTATGGATAGGTTCGTTGAACGGTCTGTATACGTATCAACTCAACACAAAGAAACTGGCTTCACTCGACAGTAAGAGCAACGGACTTCCCCATCACACTATTTATTCTATCATCCGCACAACGGACAATCAGATATATGTAGGCACCTACAATGGTTTATGCCGATATATAGAGGAAAGCGGAAAGTTTGAAAATATCCCGTTGCCCGTCAACCGGAGCGTGAGCAATCTCTTTGTCAACTCTTTGTTGGAAGATACGTCCCGCCAATGTATCTGGATCGGAATGGAAGGATCTCTTTTCCAATATACTCCGGCCACGGGACTAATGAAACCGATAGATGCCTTCCACAACAATTCCATTAAATCACTGGCTTTGGACGGGGATGGAAATTTATTAGCGGGTACCGATAACGGACTTTATGTTTACCAGAACGATAATGGGACACTGCAACACATCGTACACGACTCCCGCAATATCCAGTCGCTAACCAACAATATTATCTGGAATATATTTGCCGATCAGGAACAGAACATCTGGCTGGGAACGGATTACGGCATCTCCCTTTCACGCTACAACAGTGCATTGCAATTCATTCCTATCTCGCAAATCACGGGTACAGGAGACGGGAACCAGTTTTATTCCCTGTTCCGGGATTCCAAAGGGTTCTACTGGTTCGGAGGAACTAACGGAGTCATCCGTTTTACCAACCCCACCGGTAACAAGCACGACGCTGTCTGGTACAGAATGGGAGATAAGCACCATCCGTTGTCCCACAACCGTATCCGACACATCTACGAAGACAGAGAACAACAACTCTGGATAGCCACGGACGGCAGTATTAACCGTTACGACTACAAGACTCACCAATTTGTACACTACAACATCGTAGACAGCACAGGAACAAACAACACCAACTGGGCTTATTACCTGTTTGAAGACACCGACGGAAAACTCTGGATAGCAACCTGCCTCGGAGGTATTTTTGTAGTAGACAAACAAAAACTGGTACAATCTTCCGGCGGAACCTACATAGCCGAGCAGAACTATTCCACTCGCAACGGCCTGTCAGGAATGTTCATCAACCAAATTGTTCCCGATGCGGAAGGTAATGTATGGGTATTGCTCTACAACAGCAAAGGAATAGACAAAATCAATCCGCGCACGCAGCAAGTAACCAAATTGTTTGCCGAAGAGTTGAGCGGTGAAAAGAGCCCGAATTATCTCCTACGAGATGAGGACGGTATGCTCTGGGTAGGATTTCACGGTGGGGTCATGCGCATCAATCCCCAAGATTCCGGTCAACAAAGTATTACCTTCGGCAGCTTCAGTAACAATGAAATTCTGTCTATGACTTCCGTAAAAGAGCATATCTGGATTTCTACAACCAACGGGCTTTGGATTGTCGACCGGAAAACAATGGATGCACGCCAACAGAACATGACAGACAAGCGTTTCACAAGTCTTTTCTTTGACCCGAAAGACGAAAACATCTATTTGGGAGGTGCGGACGGATTCGGTATTTCCCGGCCGGACATACAGGCTATGAATCAACCGGAACGCCCGATCCTGCTGACTGCTTTATATATCAACAACCAGTTGATGTCTCCGCACACCGGAGAAAGCATACCTAATATCCGTTATACGAACTCTATCGAACTGGCATATAACCAGAATAATCTGGCTTTCGAGCTTTCCGACCTCCCCTATTCGCTAGAGGAAAAGCATGAATTTGTCTATCAGCTGGAGGGAATGGACAAAGAATGGAATTTCCTGAAATCGAATACAAACCGCATTACATACAGCAATCTCAACTACGGAGATTATCAATTAATTATCAGTAAGGTGGAAAAGAGTGGCCACCCGTCCGAACATCCTTATATTTTGAATATCAAGATCCTGCCTCCGTGGTATTATACGGTTTGGGCAAAGGTGATTTATGTTCTTTTGTTCCTCAGCCTCATCATCTGGACAATCAATTTCTTCCGCGTCAAGAACCGGTTGAAAATGGAACGTATGGAGAAAGAGAAGATTCTGGAACAGTCACGCCAGAAAATGGCTTTCTTCAGCAACCTGTCCAATGAGCTAAAGACACCGCTTAGCCGGATTATTGCACCCGTGAGCCAGCTACTCCCTGCGACGGAGGAAGCGCACGAGAAACAGACATTGGAAGAAGTGCAACGCAATGCGATGAAGATTAATTCGCTGATTCATCAGGTGCTCAACTTCAACCGTATAGAAGATAACGAAGATTCACTACTAATACTGTCGCGTATCGAACTTGTGTCATTCAGCCACAGTCTGTTCTCCGTCTACGAAGAAGACAAGCGGCTGACTTTCCTTTTCGAGACAAACAAAGCGAAGATTTATGCCGATATGGACGCTATCAAACTGGGAGTGATACTAGACAGTCTGCTTTCAAATGCAGTGAAATTCACTCCGGACGGCGGCAGTATCCGGTTGTCTCTTTTCTATCGCGAAGAAACCGGCTTAGTGGATATCTGTGTATCGGACACAGGATCGGGAATCCCGCCGCGGGACATTCCTTACATCTTCCAACGTTTTTTCCAATCCCCCCACTCCGGCAATAAGGAAGGTACGGGTATCGGGCTTTATCTGGTAAAAACTTACACAGAACTGCACGGCGGACACATCACCGGCGTCACCTCCGAAGAAGGAAAAGGGACTTCCGTCGGATTGAATATTCCCGTCATAGCAGTGGAGGAAGAGGAAATCCCCGCGACACAGGAGAAGAAGCGACTGGAATCGTTGCCTGTACTCAAACCGATTGAAGCGGAATCGCAGGACGAGAAATTCCTGTCGAATATAATTCGCCTGATTGAAGACCATCTTTCGGAGTCGGAACTGAATGTGAATGCTCTTTGTGAATTATCCGGTATCAGTAACAAACAGATTTACCGGAAAATTAAGCAATTGACCGGAATGTCTCCCGTAGAATACATCAAGTCAATCCGGATGAAAAAGGCTGCCATGTTATTGCAGCAAAAGAAGTTCACCGTTGCCGAAGTAATGTATATGGTGGGCTTCTCCAACCATTCTTATTTTTCCAAATGTTTTCAGGCTGAGTTCGGAAAAACGCCGAAGCAATATATGCAGCCTGCTGTTGACGAAGAAAATCACAATAAATAAAGCACTTGCGGGTGAGGATGAGGCATTAATTGCTGTGTTTTTACCTTTCATCATGTAGCGCTTTGTCCATTGCAACCTATTATCTTTCTTCCGGTCTATCGTTAGATAAATCCTGTTGCATTAGAAGTTAACTTTTTCCGGTCTAACGGTTAAGTTGTTTTTGATAGTATATAAACTATAAACGCAAGTTCTAATTATATAAACGCAAGCTTCATTTTTATAAATGCAAATTGTATTTATAAAAATGAAGCTTGCGTTTATAGTTTACAGCAGACGGAAAGAAAATTTGCAAAGGAGGGAAAGAAATTTATCTATAAGTAGATTGCATGGAAGAACGGTAGCAACCTGTTCATATCCTACGGTTATTCTGTGCAAGAGGTGAAATAGACGAACCTCATAAAAGCACATATTGGAACTAATTATGGCCTAATCGCGGCTGAAAAGCACCTTTCGTCCTATTTTTATCCTTATATGTCCAATCTGTGCTTTCATCAAATCAGCACCTATCTTATCTTTGCCGGTATAAATAACCCGCCAAATTTGATAGCATGAAAAGACAGTTTATTCTTACCTTTATTTGTCTGTTGTTTACCTTCACCGGTATGCAGGGGAAAGTAACTACACCTATAATATATATAGATGGAAACGGAGTGATGCGCTGGAGCGACACCCACGAAGAGGCCTCTTTCTTCGGGGTAAACTACACCCTGCCTTTTGCCCATGCCTACCGCGCACTCGGCTATTTGGGACTCGACCGCAAAGCTGCCATAGATAAAGATGTATATCATCTCTCCCGCTTGGGACTGAATGCTTACCGTATTCATCTATGGGACGTGGAGCTGACCGACGGGCAAGGTAATCTCCTTGAAAACGAGCATATTGACCTCATGGATTATCTAATTGCCAAACTTAAGGAGCGCAATATCCATATTGTCATCACCGCACAGACTAACTTCGGAAACGGATACCCCGAACGGAATATACAAACCGGCGGTTTCTCTTATAACTATGATAAATGCGATATGCATTCTAATCCGGAAGCGATTGCCGCACAGGAAACTTATCTCCGCGACTTGGTGAAACATACTAATCCTTATACAGGACTGGCTTATAAAGACGATCCTTCTATCGTAGGTTTTGAGATCAATAACGAACCCTGCCATTCCGGTACGAAAGAAGAAGTAAAAGCCTACATCAACCGTATGCTGAAATCAATGAGCAAGGCGGGAAACCGTAAACCAGTATTTTATAATGTAAGTCACAACGGATATGTGGCAGAAGCCTATTATGAAACGACTGTTCAGGGAACTACCTATCAATGGTATCCTATCGGGCTCGTATCCGGACAAACACAACAAGGGAATTTCCTTCCTTACGTAGACCGTTATGACATTCCTTTCGCCGGAAAAGTGAAAGAATTCAATAAGAAAGCACGGATGATTTATGAATTCGATCCGGCGGATATTATGTACTCTTATATGTATCCGGCCATGGTAAGGACTTTCCGCACGGCCGGTTTCCAGTGGATTACGCAGTTTGCTTATGACCCGATAGACCTTGCGTTCGCCAATACGGAGTATCAGACTCATTTTCTGAATCTTGCCTATACTCCGAATAAGGCTATCAGCATGAAAATTGCCGCCGAAGCTGCACGGAGTTTGAAAAGAGGAGAATCGTATGGGAGTTATCCTCAGGATACCATATTCGGTAATGGCTTTCGCGTCAGCTATGCGGAAGATTTAAGCGAGTTGAATAATGGAGAGAAGTTTTATTACTCCAATCAGACAAATACACCACCCAAAGATGCATCAAAGCTGGTTTCAATCGCCGGATGCGGAAGCTCGCCGATAGTGGACTATGAAGGTACGGGAGCTTATTTCATTGATTGCCTTGAATCAGGAGTATGGCGACTCGAAGTAATGCCGGATGCGGTAGTAGTCAATGACCCTTTTGCCAAGCCGTCACTCAAAAAAGAAGTAGTCAGCATTATCTACGGTACTTGGGATATGGCATTACGAATTCCGGATTTGGGCAAAGCGTTTACTCTCACAGCTCTCGACAAGAAGAACGACCGGAAAGAAGAAACAGTGACGAATGGAGTGATTTGCGACCTTCGTCCGGGGGTTTACCTGTTGAAACGAAACGGTTGTACCCCGCAACAGAACTGGAAAGCTGATTCACGTTGGAATTCGATTCGTATCGGAGAGTTTGTAGCTCCCACTCCCCGTACTATGGATTATAAGGTCACTCATACTCCAGCAAGCATTGCCGAAGCAGGCAAAGCATTGATTATTAATGCGCAAGTAGCAGGAAGCGTTTTTCCGGATTCTGTCATTATATACACGGATAAGGTGTCTTTTTGGAACGAGCATAACCCGTACATAAAGATGAAACGTACAAGCGGCTATACATATCAGGCTATCCTGCCCGCTGCAGATATAAAGGAAGATTGTTTCAAGTATAACATCATCGTCTGCCGGGGCGACAGCACCCATACTTATCCCGTCGGAAATTCCGTCACCGGAAGTTCCTCGGGAATCCAAGGAAGTCCATTGGACTGGAACTATACTTCCGATTTCTACTGGACTACACGTGTTGTCGCTTCTGGTAGTGCGATACAACTACTGAAAGTAACGGATACAGATAGCCGGATAGAAGCATATACACTTCCTGAATGGAACGACCTGCAACGTACCTTACTTGATTCTTCTCCGATTGAGAAGCCGTTGCTCCGGTTCTGTTTCACACCGAAAGGAAAGAATCCGCAACACTTCCTCCGCGCATTCGTAAAAGATGAAATCGAAGGAAGAAAAGATAAAGTGAAAAGTTGCACTACGCTCTGTATTCGTGTAAATAGAAACAAACCTCTTCCGCAAGGACTCAGCGCAGGTTTTGTCACTTCGGACGGATATACCTACAAAAGTCTCTGCCCTGCTCCGTCAGCAGAAGGCATTGTACGGATTCCTCTGAAAGAACTGCGTCTAACGGATACCACATTGTTACCCATAGCTTATCCGACATTCCTGAAACAGTATTTCCACCCGGAGACGGTAATTCCTTTCCGACCGGAGAAGATAGAGAAACTGGAACTGTCAATGCCTGGAACCGGCAAACCAACCGTAGAGATTGAACTTGGAGACGTGTGGCTGGAATAGCCGGATATGTTCACCCAGCGTCCCAAACAATAATAATACAATAAATCTATTATCAATAACACATTAATTATGAACAGGAATATCTTAAATCTACGCCAACTGACTGTACTCCTTATATTGTGTACAGCCTTTTTAGGAGGTATCATTCCTGCCTTTGCCCAACAGGGCGGCAAGAAAATCACCGGACAAGTGATTGATGAGAACAAAGAACCGATGATCGGAGTAAGTATCCTCATCGTGGGCACTTCTACCGGTACGGTTACCGACTTTGACGGTAACTACACATTGAACGTACCGCAGGGCAACAAAGAGTTGCAATTCTCTTATGTAGGATACGAAACAAAAGTCGTAGCCCTTCCTGCAAGCGGTTCTGTATTGAACGTACAGATGAAAAGCGATTCTCAGGTATTAAGTGACGTAGTCGTTATCGGATATGGTACGCAACGTAAGAGTGACCTGACCGGCTCGGTGACAAACGTCAGCAGCAAAGACTTCAATATGGGACTGGTCAGCTCTCCCGAGCAACTGATTAACGGAAAAATCTCCGGCGTGCAGATTATGTCCAATAGTGGTTCGCCTACGGCGGGAAGTACCATCCGTGTGCGTGGCGGTGCCTCACTGAATGCCAGCAACGACCCGTTGATTGTTTTGGACGGTGTTCCTTTGGAACAGGGTGGTATCAGCGGGAACGACGGAAACTTTCTGAGCCTCATCAACCCGAACGACATTGAAAGTATGACCATTCTGAAAGATGCTTCTTCCACCGCTATCTACGGTTCGCGTGCATCCAACGGGGTAATCCTTATCACTACCAAGAAAGGGACTTCGGACAAACTGCAAATCACATTCAGCACTACCAACTCCATTCAGACACGCACCAAACTGGCGGATATGTTAAGCTACGACCAATTTGTCAACACGATTCGGACACAAGGAACTTCTGCCCAGCAAGCTCTGTTGGGAACAGCCCGCACGAACTGGAACGATGAGATCTATCAGAATGCTTTCGGTACGGATAATAATCTGAGCGTCTCCGGAAAGATTGCCAAGAACTGGCCGTTCCGTGTGTCGGTAGGTTATTATAACCAAAGCGGTCTGCTACACACTGATAATGCGGAACGCTATACGGGAAGCATTATGCTGACTCCCTCTTTCTTCAAAGACCACCTGAAGCTGAATATTAACGCCAAGGGTTCTATCAACAACAATACATTCGGCAATACAGACGCTATCTGGGCAGCCGCTACCATGAACCCGACCATTCCCGTTTATTCAGGACTGGATACCTTCGGCGGATACACGGAAGCGACAGACAACACAGGCGCCCCTGTCAACGGCGCCGTAATGAATCCCGTAGGACTTATCAAGATGAATGATTCTCAAAGTAACGTAAGGCGTTTTATCGGAAATGTCGATGCGGATTACCGTGTTCACTTCTTCCCCGATCTGAAACTGCACGCTACACTAGGCTATGACTACGCACAAGGTAAAGGTAGCGTATATGTTCCGGCAGAAGCGGCACAGAACTACAATACTTCCGGTCTGGATTACAGCTACGGCCCCGAAAAGAAAGAGAACCGTCTGCTTACCTTATATGCCAATTACAACAAGCTCGTCGAATCTATCAAGAGTAGCTTTGACGTGACAGCCGGTTACGACTATCAGTACTGGAAATCGACTACACCGCTTTATAGCGAAATGAACACGTTGGGAGAGATACAAAAGACATCCAAAGCGAAGGATGAGCGCCACGTGTTGCTCTCCTACTACGGCCGTCTGAATTATTCTTTCGATTCACGCTATATGCTGACTACGACTATCCGCCGGGACGCCACTTCCCGTTTCGCCAAGAATGTACGTTGGGGTACTTTCCCTTCGGTAGCTTTAGGCTGGAGAGTGACAGAAGAATCTTTCCTGAAAGACAATAAAGTATTGAGTAACTTGAAGCTCCGTGCCAGCTATGGTGTGACCGGACAGCAAGACGGTATCGGCAATTATAATTACCTGCCTATTTACACTCAAAGCCAAAACGGTGCGGAAGCCAGCATGGGTAACGGATACATTCATACCTACCGTCCCAGTTCCTATGTGCCCGATTTGAAATGGGAAACAACTACTTCCTGGAACGTCGGATTCGACTTCGGCTTCCTGAAAGACCGCATTACAGGTAGCTTCGACTACTACACCCGCCAAACAAAGGACTTGATTGCCACGGTTCCCGCCGCAGCCGGGACGACCTTCGATCGTAATATCACTACAAACGTAGGAAATGTAGACAGTCAGGGTATCGAATTCAGCATAAACGCAACCCCTGTTCAAACTAAAGACTGGAACTGGGATATCAGTTTCAATATGACATGGCAAAAGATGAAAGTAAAGAACCTGTCTCTCGTAGCCGGTGCTGCCGCAACTAATACTTCGGTCGGCCCTTATATTGACAGCTATCAGGTACAGACGTTGACCGAAGGATATGCCCCCTATATGTTCTACGTCTATCACCAGCTCTATGACGAAAAAACTGGGAAGCCCGTAGAAGGCGCTTATGTAGACCTTAACGGAGACGGAGAAATCAATACGGAAGATTTATACCGTTACCCCTCTCCCGCTCCTGACTATATCCTCGGTTTCAGCACTTCCCTACGCTGGAAGAAATGGACGTTGAGCACCAGCCTGCGTGCCAATATCGGTAACTATGTTTACAATGCTATGGCTATGAATGCCGGAGCCTGGGAAACAGTGAGCTACAACTCTTATCAGTTGAACAACCTGTCGAGCAGTTATCTGAAAACCGGCTTCAAGTCCCGCCAATACTTGTCCGATTACTATGTGGAGAATGCTTCTTTCCTGAAAATGGATAATCTGTCATTGAACTATAACTTCGGGCAGATTTGTAAAGGATGCAGCTTGAATGTCAGTGCAATGGTTCAGAATGTATTCTGTATCACGAAATACAGTGGTGTAGACCCAGAAGTCCCCAACGGAGTGGATAATTCCTTCTACCCCCGCCCACGTACATTCTCACTTAACGTAGGTTTCAACTTCTAATTACTTTTAAAAACAAGCGAATCATGAAAAAGATATTATATACAGCTTTCTATTTTTGCAGCGCATTGCTGTTGAGTTCCTGTATAGGCGATTTGGACCAATATCCGCATGAAGACGAAACATCTTCCACGATCTACACAAGTGCCGATAACTATAAAGCCGTTTTAGGGAAAATATACGCTGCTATGGTAACCACCGGTCAGGAAAAGGGCGGTGATCCGGATTTGAGCAGTAACAGCGGTCAGGATTATATGCGTTGCTTCTTCAATCTACAAGAATGTGGAACAGATGAAGTAGCTTCTACCTGGCTGTCGGGTGATAACGTTACCGGTCTGACTTACTTGAGCTGGGACGCCAATGACCCTTGGGTATCGGATATGTACTATCGTATTTATTACAACATTGCATTATGTAACGAATTTCTTCGTAATGCTACGGATGAGAGCATTGCCCGGTTTACGGAACAGGAACAGACTGAAATTCGCCATTACCGTGCCGAAGCCCGTTTCATGCGTGCCTTGTTCTATTATCATGCAATGGATTTGTTCCGCAACATCCCGTTTGTAACAGAGAACGACCCGACTGTCGGCTATCTGCCACCACGCTACACGGCTGCACAAGTTTTCAGCTATATTGAATCGGAACTGACAAGTATCACAAGCGATATGCTCGACAGAGCCAACTGTCCTTACGGACGGGCTTCCCGGGGAGCTGCTTATACCTTATTGGCCAAGCTGTATCTGAACGCGGAAGTTTACATCAATACACCGAAATATACCGAATGTATCAGTGCTTGTAAAGAGGTTATCAAGCAAGGGTATTCATTGGAAGATGATTACAGCAAGTTATTCAACGCTGATAACGATAAACGTACTGCTAACGAAATCATCTTCACTTTGCCGGTAGACGCTACGCATACCGTTTCGTGGGGCTCTTCCACTTATATTGTCTGTGGTGCGGTTAGTAATACTTCGGATTTGCAGAAGCCGGAAGATTACGGAGTGAAAAGCGGTTGGGGTATGTTCCGTGTACGCGGAGAAATCCCCTCCCTGTTTACCGGAGAAGAAGATAAACGGGCCATGTTTTTCACTGATGGGCAAACACTGAACCTGGATAAGATTGACGACCAAAGTAACGGTTACTTTGTAGAGAAATGGACGAACCTGACGGATGCAGGAGAAACAGCTTCCAATACCGCAGACGGTGGCGTAAACACGGATTATCCTTTGTTCCGCCTGGCAGATGTATATCTGATGATAGCAGAAGCCTTTGTACGAGGTGGAAGCGGAACAACAGCAACGGAAGTTGTCGGTTATATCAACCAAATCCAAGAAAGAGCATACGGTGACGACAGCAATAATAAAAACGCAAGCCAAATCAATCTATCGTTTATTTTGGACGAACGCGCCCGCGAACTTTATTGGGAAGGACATCGCCGTACCGATTTAATCCGCTACGGAGTATTCACTACCAATGGTTACTTATGGCAATGGAAAGGCGGAGTAAAAGAAGGAACAGCGGTAAACAGCCGGTACAATATTTACCCGATACCGACTACCGAGTTAACCGCCAACCCGAACCTATACAATGAAAACTATTAATCATGCTTATTCGATACAACAATATGAAAAAAATAAATACCCTGTTGGCTTTACTCTCCGCACTCCTTTTATTAGGAGCGTGTGAGAAAGACGGAGAGAAATTCTATCTCTCCAGCCCGGTGGAGAGTGACTTAATCGCTTCTACCAATGCCGTTGTACTGACGGAAGCTACTGCCAAGCTTTACGCATTATCCCTTGCCTGGAGCGACCAGACATTGCAAATCAGCGACCCGAGATATCAAGCGACCAGCGGCATTCAAACTACCGTACAAGTATCCCGGTCTGAAGATTTTTCGGGCAGCATTATCGAATCTACGGAAAACGGAGTATCCAAAAGTTATACAGTCGCCGCTCTGAACATCATTGCTTACAAACTAAATGCACCGGCTGAAGAAGCCGCTCCTCTTTATTTCCGACTGGCAGGAAGCAATGGCAGCAACATCGCTCCTGTATATAGCAATACAGTGGCAGTCACAGTGACTCCTTATCCTATTGATATGCATTACGCCAGCATTATCAACAAGGGTAGCGGTCAAGATTCCGGTCAGGATTTCTATTCGGCAAATGCTGACGGACAATATAGCGGATTCTTCGGGGCAGCGGCTTGGGAAGGCATTTACGTACAGGAAGCAGACGGAACAACCTGGCATACAGCCCAATCCGGTGGAGTAGGAACTCCATTCTTGTTGACAACAGACGCAGCGGAAGGAACATGGGATATGTGGTTCCCCGGTCAGTCGGGATGTTATTTCGTGAATGTAAATACCGCTCAGAAACAATGGAACGCCTTACTGATACCCGAACTGAATGTAAGCGGCATAGAAGGTATCAATATGCAATACAGCCGTACAGATAACCAATGGAAAGGTGTATTTACGGGTACGGAAGGTACGAATATCAACATTCAACTTCAAGGAACAGGTAAGTTTTACAACAATACCAGTGTCAGCGGTTCCGATAATGCCATTGACGATACAAAAGCCAAAGATACCCCATTTGCTTTCGGTGGAACTGCCGGACAACTGGAAGGACCTGGGCGCGGCCTGGCTGATGCCAAAGCCCGCGGAGACCCAGGAGGTCCGCTTCGGCGGCACCGTGCGGGAGTTCTGGGACAACGGCCACCTGCACATCGTCAATGAGGACGCCACGGTGGTCCAGGCCGTGCCCTGCGACATGGAGATCGCCGGCTACGGCACGGAGTATGTGAATGTCCTGCGGCTGTGGGACGCCAAGAGCCCCACCCCCCTGGATATGTCCCTCTTCTCCCGTGGCGAGTACCTGAAGGCCATGGAGCAGAAGGCCATGGCCGAGTCCATCGCCAAGGTCCTCTACCCCGAGGACAACCACTACGAGGGCAAGTCCCTGCGCCTCAAGCAGCAGTATTTCTTCGTCTCCGCCACCATCCAGTCCATCGTGCGCAAGCACCGGGCCGAGTACGGCACCCTGCGCAACTTCCACCAGAAGCACGTCATCCAGATCAACGACACCCATCCCACCCTGGTCATCCCCGAGCTCATGCGCATCCTGCTGGACGAGGAGGGCTACACCTGGGACGAGGCCTGGCACATCGTCACCAACACCGTGGCCTATACCAACCACACCATCATGGTGGAGGCCCTGGAGCGCTGGCCCCAGCAGCTCATCGAGTCCCTGCTGCCCCGTATCTGGCAGATCCTGGTGGAGATCAGCAACCGCTACCAGGCCCAGCTCAACGAGTATTTCCACGGCGACCAGTCCAAGGTGCGGGATCAGGCCATCATCTGGGGCGGCGAGGTCCGCATGGCCAACCTGTGCGTGTGTGCCTGCTTTGCCGTCAACGGCGTGTCCGCCCTCCACTCCGAGATCCTCAAGCGTGAGACCTTCCACGACGTGTACGTCCGCACCCCGGAGAAGTTCAAGAACGTGACCAACGGCATCGACCACCGCCGCTGGCTCAGCGAGATCAACCCCAAGCTGGACGCCCTCATCCAGGACTGCGGCGGCAAGGGCTACCAGCTCCACCCCGAGCAGCTGGAGTGCCTGCTCAAGCACCAGGACGACGCCTCCGTGCTGGAGCGGCTGGCCG
>ENA-ORNB01001351-ORNB01001351.1-human-gut-metagenome-genome-assembly--contig:-NODE-1351-length-18045-cov-5.208727_pt1 | contig 18045 bp, 17 predicted proteins | sample MGYA00242112_ERZ509016 | MGnify/ENA primary metagenome ERZ509016 (study PRJEB26280, sample SAMEA2338705) | human gut metagenome | biome: human gut; feature: human-associated habitat; material: faeces...
CGGACCCCTATATAAAACGAACTTAACAAATAGACATAAAAACCTTTTATTGTCTGAGTGCAAATATATAAACTTAAAACGTTATCACCAAATATTTTCATAAAAATTTATAAGTTTTTTTTACATATATTCCTTATAATCTCTAATTGTAAAACGTTGCAAAACTTTTTCGACCTTCGATTTTTCGCCGTCTGAATATCGTGAAACGACTGATTTTCCGCATTTTGCACAAGAAGAAATAAATGAAAGCAGCCACCCAGAAGAAAAAAAAGAGAGCACAAAGAAACAAAGCGCATCAAAAAAGCGCATCAAAAAAAACAGCAGCTGGTCTTCACGACTGGCTGCTGTCTTACCTTATTCAATATGAATTAAACTAGCTTATGTTATTATGACTTCTGACCTGATATAATACCATTATCGTGCCAAACATAAAAAAACATTTTAAATTATCTTAAATATTTACTGAAGAACTTCCAGATTTCCTCACACGTATCCATACTGTGCTCACTCCAGCTGTGATTGCCGCCAATCACCTCATAGAGCCAAACTTCAGTCTCAGGACCACCCTTCCAGGCAGGGACACCGCCCAGATACCTGTGAAGCACCACCTGGCGAGGCCGGTTCTTGGGATTTTCCACAGGGACAGCAGGCACCTTCATCGAAAGCGAATCCACCACCTCATACGAACACCTGGCCTCATCCACCCATTTGCCCACAGCAATCGGGACAGCGATATACGCTCCCCAGCCGCCCTTGTTCATCGGATCACCAGTCCAGAGCGAAGTCTTGTCCTCAGTACCGTGCACTTCCATAAGCGGAACAGGCCCCTTGGCATTCAGGTCCTTCTGCATCCAATCGAGCGTGAGTCCTGCAATCGGAGCAATAGCCGCGAAGAAATCCGGTTTGAGATACGCCATCAGATAACACATTTCCCCGCCATTGGACATACCGGTAAGGAAGACACTGTGCCGGCTCAGACCATATTGCTTCTGAAGCCTTTTCGTAAGAGTGCAAAGGAAATCCACATCATCGGTCTTGAGCCCTTTCTGGAACGGATAGCCCACATTCCAGCAAGTATTTCCGCGATCATCCTTCGCCCCCTGAGGATAACAGACCGCAAATTTCTCCCGGTCAGCCACACCACACAGAGCAGAACCGCCCCGCATTGCCCTGCCGCCATAACCATGAAGGACAATGACAAGAGGCGCATCCTCCTTCATACCGTCAGGCAGATAAAGAAAATACTCCCTTTCCTGGCCCTTATGCCTGAATGTTTCATGAAGAGGTTCAGCTGCATTGACCTGCACGCAGGACAGCAGCGCCGCGAAAATCAGCGCAACGACAAACTTTTTCATATCAGTTCTTCTTTTCAGCCATCAGTTTCTGCAGACTGCTCAAATACTCCAGGACCGCCACGAGAGCAAGTCCGGCTATCGCCCAGATTATCGCCCCAGAAATCTGAAGGTCAATGCCTTGGGCAGCATTGCCAGTACTCAGCAATGCCTGAGCTCCGGCCTGTGCAGCTTCTGCAGTCATTCCACTTCTGAGCAGCTGTCCCTCAGCCACTGCCGTCATATCATTCCACGGCCAGACCTTCACCAGAGCGCCTATCACGAAGCCGACCAATGTGAGCATCGTGGCTCTTTCATAACGCTTCAGAAGCCAATGCAGGAATTTGGAGAAGCCTAAAATTCCTATTACGCATCCTATACCGAAAACCAGCAGGACCGGAAGATTCAACTGATTGACAGACTGCATTATATAATCGTATTTTCCGAGAATGACGAGAATGAAACTGCCGGAAATGCCTGGCAGAATCATTGTACAGACCGCTATCGCTCCGCAGATGAATATGAACCACAGGTCGTCAGGCGTGGTGGTCGGCGACAGGGTGCAGATGACTACGCCGAGGGCAATGCCGACCGCAAAGAAAAGGACATCAACGAATTTCCATCCCTTGATGTCGTATATCATATACACGGACGACGCTATGATAAGGCCGAAGAAAAACGCCCAGGTCTGCACAGGATAGAAGTGCATGACATAGACCATAAGTTTCGCCAATGAAAAGATACTGATGAGCACTCCCACCAGAAGCGAAACCAGAAAAGTGCCGTGGATATATCTCCAGAACTCTCTGAACTGGCCTTTCAGCAGCATCTTCCACGATGACGGATCCATCAGCGCATTCAACGCGTCAATGATTTCCGTAAAAATTCCTGTCAATAAAGCGATTGTCCCACCTGAAACTCCAGGAATCACATTCGCCGCTCCCATTCCGAATCCCTTCAGTCCGGTGAGTATGTTTTTTGTCAATGCGTTCATCTTATTGAATAATGGTTTCCAGATAACGAGCAATTTCCTTGAAGGCGTCCGAAGGACCGAGTTCATGAGATGGCGAATCTTCCACTACGAGGTCGAAAGTCCTGCCCGGCAGCTGCACACGGCCGATTTTAAATACCGCGCCAGAGCACCCCGCCAATGCTGCAATAGGGAAATCCACATTGTCCACCAACGAGAGCAGAACATCCGCCCCGTCGGAAGAAATCATCTCGATTATTTCCAATGCCGGCCTGCCGTACCAGTTCAGGTCCTTCCTGAGGATGGTGTTGTTCAGGCTTGTTATCTGACGTTCGTCCTCTCCTTTCTTGCTCAAATCGAGGAAATAGACATTGACCTTCATCCCCTTGGACTTGAAATAGGTCAATGCTGCCTCCTTGCAGTCATCTACGCCATTTTCCTGAGCATCCAAGACAATGGACACCGACCGGATTTGCGACAACGGGACAAGGCCGGTCGATTGCTTGCTCGAATACCTTCTCAGAAACTTTCTTCTGAATATGTTCTTTATAAAATCTATCATCAGTCGAATTTTTCTTCCGCGACATGCCCTCCGTTAGCCGATATCAGCTCACGGATTTCTTTCTTGGCCGCTTTCCATCTTGGAATATCAATCTTCGTGCCGATGACCTCAACTACTTTGGCCGCGATGATGGAGCCGACTTCTCCGCAGACCTTCAGAGGCATGCCCAATGAATGCGCATAGAGGAAACCTGCCGCGTAGGTATCTCCGGCACCTGTCGCGTCTATGGTTGCGGCTGGCCACGGCTCGACATAATGATATTCATCACCGCTCTTGAGCATTGACCCGTCCTTGCCGACCTTTACCACTGCGATTTTGCAATGCTTGGCGATCTCGTCGAGGGCTTCGCGCGGCTGCATCTTGGTAAATGCCTTCGCTTCAGATTCATTGGCAAAGACTATATCCACATAACGGTCCACGATGTCGTGAAGGAAAGCGTCATTGGACTCGACCACGTTATAGGAGGCCATATCCAGGGATATGAGGCAGCCCGCTTCATGTGCCATTTCCACAGCTTTGCGGATAAGGGCCTGATTCTGAACGAGGTAGCCCTCTATATGAAAGTAGTCATAGCCCTGAAAATATTCCGGTTTCAAGTCTTCCGGAACCATTTCCAATGCAGCGCCCATATAGTTGGCGAATGTTCTCTCTGCATTGGCCCCGGACACGAAAACCATGGAGCGGCCGGAAGGGTTCTTGCCTTTCAGGAGCATTGTCTTGACGCCGTACTGCTCTTCATCGCTCTTGAACAGATGACCGAGCTCGTCCTCGCCCACTTTTCCGATAAATGCAGCGTCCATGCCGAAGATGGCAGCGCAGGTGATGGTGTTAGCGGCCGAACCACCTGCCACATAATGCAGCCCGTAAGGCTTCAGGCTTTCAAAAATCTTGTTCCCTGTCTCCATATCCACGAACTGCATGCTGCCTTTCGGAAGATGGTACATTTTCAGGAACGAATCATCCGGTAGCACTGCCAGAATATCCGTCAGCGCATTACCTATTCCCAATATTGACTTTGTATTCATATTACATTTTAAATTATTTACAAAAAATATGAGCAAAACGTCCATTATTTACAATCAACTTTTCTCCAGAATCAGATGACATCAGCAATTCAAATTTTCCATCTGCATAATAATCTTCATAAGAAAATGATGTAAATTCAATCCACCCACTATCGGCCCTATACTTCTTATAACTTTTGTCTTTCTTGTCATATAGCCAAGCTTTTGCTTCTGACTTTAAGCCAACTTCCTGATTGCTATTGAAATAATACTTTTTATCGATATTAAATTCCGAAGATTCGTTCAACATAAAAAAAAGTTCTATAGTATCTCCGGATTTACTTACTATTGACTTCTGTGCCTCAAAGCGAAATTTCTGTTCTTCAATCGTTAGTATATAAGGACAATACGGCATTACATATTCATCAGTATCACTACTAAAGACTTCCCCATTGATTTCAGCGTAAAACAAACTTGACATTTTACATTTTTGTGATAATATCCCATATAATATCTCACCTACACATCCTGATAGCGCAACTGGCAAAACCAAGAACAAGAAAAGTATGATATAACGACGACGCATTTTCTAAGCAATTTAGTAAGCGTTAAAAAATAAGTTGGTAAAGATTTGTGGAGGATTTTCGAGGATAGATTTCTTTTAGAAGAAGGAGTGTGCTGGACGCACACGACTGATGAGAAAAGAAGTATAGACCGGAAAGACCCGCAAAGATTCCAAAGTTATTTTTTAAGGATTACTTACTGTTCCGGGTTAAACATAGGGTCCCAGGCAGGGAGGAGAGTCGGTTTCTGGCTCAGCATCTCGAGGATGTCGGCAGGGACATATTTCTTCTCGGCCACCACTCTGAACATATATTCGGCGAACCACTGGTCGGTCATGATGAGGCAGCCTCTGTATCCGCTGTCCGCGCCCCAGCTGTTCTCCACCATCCATTTCTGCGGAACACCGTCTTTGATGTCCACGGCAATCAGGGTCATGGCGTGAGACGAACCGCTCGCATGGGTGAGCACCCTTTCGCGCTTGTCCATGGTGTACTTTACATTGAACAGAGACTCATAATCATAGTTTGCGATGTCCAGAACGCCCTTTTTGGAATTCAGGAACTTGCCCACGTCACAAGAAAAGTACATCGCCGTATTGTCCTTGATGCTCGCCGCGGCCACCTCACGGATACGCTCTATCGGAAGATTCACATAGAGCCAGTTCTTTCCGTCATAGACGTGGCGGTCATAGTCGATCTCATAGACCTTGCCGTACTCACGGGTCGGGTCATTCATAAGCATCACATAATTGCCGTCCAGGTCCTCATCCACATATTTCTTATAGAAAGACAGCGGCGTATATTCCTCAGTAGAAACGAGTTTGTCAGAAGAATCGTACATTGACCATTCAAAAGAAGCAGGAGGAACGCCGAGGCAGAGCGACAGGATCCTGTAAACGTCCGTAAGCACTGACTCCTTGATTTTCAGCAGTTCTGCATTGACCTTGGCCTCCGCAGCGGCAGCGTTCTTTCCCTTTGCGGAAGCGGCTGGAGAAGCGTCGTAGGCAGCGCGCAGAGCCAGTCCGCCCTGACGCAGAATAGTCTTGAGCTGAAGGGCCATCTGCGAAGTGTTGTTGCTGGAATATGTCTCAGGCATCACCTCGGACGGCACGAGTCCATATTTCATCGCCAGGTCAGACACTCCCGTGAACTGGCCGCCGTCACTCAACGGATTTGAGAAGAGCCAATCCACCTTCCTGTCATCGAAAGGAAGTTTTCTCGTGTCAATGACTCCCTGCAGGAAAAGGTTAGCCTTCTCGAGCTGGTCATAGAAGAACAGATAGTTCTGTGAAAATGTGAACGAGCCCAGGTTATATTTTTCTATCATCTTGGCACGCAGCACATTGAGACCGGTGAACAGCCAGCATCTGCCTGACGATTTCTGGTCCGTGATGCCCTTTGTCTTCACCCTGTCGGAAAAATGGGTGTCGATCATGGAGGCGTTCTCGGCATTGGTAGCCATGACATTGACAGAGCTTCCTGCCAACGCGTTGCGCACGGCCTTGTCATAAGACGTTCCGGTGTAACCCTTGCTTATGCGTGAAAGGACTGCAGGTGACAGGCCGCCGTCCGGGGCAGTCTGGGCCATAAGTGAAACAGGCAACATTGCCGCAACCGCGGCCAAAACAATGATTTTCTTCATATCTGTATTTCTATTCATTATACAAAAGATACTTGCGACGCAGCGACTTGAAACGCTCCACATCGTCTTTCCACATTGACTTTATATCCTCAGGCGAGCAGCCGTCAATGATCATTTCGCGCACCCACGAATTTCCTATAAGCTTATCAATGAACGGATTACGCCCAAAGAACGGACGCCCGTCCGGAAGCAGCCCGCGTTCCCTGTCAGCACCGGGGAGCGACATCAGCATAGAATAGGCATTGACAATATAATTCAGGTTTATCCCGTTCCTCCAGATTTCTTCATAGGTCAATGTCGTGAGATCCACGCCACTACACTCCTGCCCCTCGTAGTCAGGATGCAGCGCCCCCGGCATGCTCCGCGGAACGAACTTGTAACTGAAAAGGTTCATGTCCGGGCTGCCGTACATTTCGAAAGGATGTTCAGTTCCACGCCCGAGCGAGACCACCGAACCTTCGAAGTAACAAGTTGACGCATAGAGATATACAGCACGCATCGTCTTGAGATTCGGGGACGGTGGCATTATCAGGTTATACTTGGTGGCATGCGTATAACCCTTGCACGGAACGACGGTCAGCTCACACTGGTTTCCGCCTTCCAGCCAGCCCTCACCATTGATCATAAGCGCCAACTCACCCAATGTCATTCCATGCACGACCGGTATCGGAAGCGCGCCCACGCCTGACTTGTATTTCATGTCCAGGACAGGCCCGTCCACATAAAACCCGTTCGGATTGGGACGGTCCAGGACAATGACCTTCTTCCCCGACGCCGCACAGATGTTCATCAGCCTGTACATCGTCACGTAATACGTGTAGTATCTTAGGCCAACGTCTTGAATATCAACCAGAAGGACATCGAACAGATCGATATCCTCCCTGTTCGGACGGCCCGGCGCCCCATACAGTGAAACTATCTTGATCCCGGTCGCACCGTCGATGGAATCACCTACCTTGGCGCCTGCATCTGCATTGCCACGGAACCCGTGCTCCGGAGAGAAAATCACCGTCACTTTCACGTGCTTCCTGTTCTTGAGCACATCCACGAGATGAGGGCCATAGACTTTCGGGGCATTCAGGTCGGTTCCACGTCCTTTCAGTACCTTGTCGCCTACGATTCCGCTATGGTTCGAGAACACAGCCACCCGCTTGCCGGAAAGTTCAGGCAGATACATGGAAAACCGTTCATCTCCAAGCTTCACATTCGCAGCGGACAATGAAAATGCCGCCATAACCGCAAAGGTCACAGCAGCAATCATATATCTTTTCAATAATCTCATCCGAATAAAAATTAGGTTCAGGACCGCTACCCGGATAAAGTTACGAATATTATTTATTATTGCAATGAACCGCCGACGATATCGAGAATTTCGCTCGTAATCTTCTGCTGACGATTCTTATTGTACTCCAGAGTCAGTTCCTGAAGAATCTCATTTCCATTGTCGGTAGCTGTCTGCATTGCCACGGTCCTGGCCGCATGCTCGGCAGCATTCGTATCCAGCTGCACCGTGAACATCTTGAGCATCATTACCTTAGGAAGCAGTTCCTCCAAAAGCGAATCCACGTCAGGTTCCACGATATAGTCGAAATTCCAGCCCCTGTCTTCAGAAGTTATGGCCTGGTCAATGTTCTCCGATATCGGCATGATGGTCAATGGCAGATACGTATCCCTCATGGTCGGCTGAGATGAAGTGGACTTGAAATGGCCGTACAGCAGTTCCACCTTGTCGAATCTCTCCGTCATGAACCCGTGCACAAGTTCAGCGGACAGATTTGCCGCCTCCTCATAATTCGGATGTTCGGAAAGATGAGTGTAGTCTGCCGGTGCCTCGAACCCCTTCTTGCGCATTGCCTCGGCGATTTTCTTCCCCACAGGATAGACAGTGATGTCCTCCGCAGTCAAGCCTGCCTTCAGATACTCGTCAATGACGGACTCCGCCTGCTTGATGGCTGCCGAATTGAAACCGCCGCACAAAGAAGAATTGGAAGAATACACCACCAGGGCCACCTTGGAAACAGGACGTGGAGAGCACAGGAGCTCGAGTTCCTTGTCCAGACCGACTGCTTCCGGCTCTTCGCCTTCTTCCACAGGAATAAGCTTGTCCTGATCTTCCTTTTTCTCAGCGCGTCTCTTGTAGGCAATCAGATTCGCCAGCATACGGTGAAGCATATCCTCGTAAGGCAACATGTTGCCTATGGCAGTCTGCGCCTTGTGAAGCTTGGCGGCGGCCACCATTTTCATTGCAGAGGTTATCTTCAACGTACTGTTGACAGAATCGACTCTATTCTTTATTTCTTTCAATGAAGGCATATCCGAAACTGAGAATATATCTAACTCTTGAGACCGAGCACGACGTCTTCAGCTTCCTGCTCGATTATCTTGGAAATCTTATCATCCAGCTTCCCTTCCGCAAGCGGCTGAAGGACATCTTCCTTGTGGGCCGCCCTCATCCTTTCCAGGAACTTGGACTGGAACTGGCGTGTCTTCTCCAGCGGAACATCTTTCAGCAGAGAATGCGTTCCGCAGTACAATATCGCGATCTGTTCACCCACAGGCATAGGAGAATACTGAGGCTGCACCAGAAGCTGCTTGTTCTTACGGCCTCGGTCCAATGCCAAGGCTGTAACCTTGTCCACATCGCTGCTGAACTTGGAGAATGACTCCAGCTCATCATACTGGGCCTGGTCTATCTTCAATGTTCCTGCAACTTTCTTCATACTCTTCACCTGGGCACTTCCGCCGACACGGGATACTGAGATACCCACATTGATGGCAGGACGGAAACCCTGGTTGAACAGACTTCCCTCCAGATAGATCTGGCCGTCCGTAATGGAAATGACATTGGTCGGAATATATGCGGAGACGTCGCCCGCCTGGGTCTCGATGATCGGCAATGCCGTAAGCGAGCCGCCAGCCTTAACCTTTCCCTTCAGAGATTCCGGCAAGTCATTCATCCGCTCCGCAACTTCCTGCTGGCCAATGATTTTCGCAGCTCTCTCCAGGAGTCTGGAGTGCAGATAGAACACGTCACCAGGATAAGCCTCACGGCCTGAAGGACGACGAAGGATCAATGATACCTCACGATATGCGACAGCCTGCTTGGACAAGTCGTCATAAATCACGAGCGCGGCACGTCCGGTGTCACGGAAATATTCACCGATTGCAGCACCTGCAAATGCAGAATAATACTGCAAAGCAGCCGGATCCGCAGCAGTAGCGGCCACGACCACGGTATAATCCATAGCGCCTTTTGAACGCAATGTGTTTACGATGCTCGCTACCGTAGAGCCTTTCTGACCGATTGCCACATAGATACAATATACCGGATTTCCTTTCTCGAATTCGGTTCTCTGATTTATGATGGTATCTATGGCAATGGCGGTTTTACCTGTCTGGCGGTCACCGATGATAAGCTCACGCTGTCCCCTTCCGATAGGAATCATCGCGTCGATAGCCTTGATACCTGTCTGGAGAGGCTCATTCACCGGCTGTCTGAAGATAACTCCAGGAGCCTTGCGCTCCAGAGGCATCTCCACCTTGTCACCGCCGATTTCACCAAGTCCGTCAATAGGGACACCAAGCGGATTCACGACACGGCCGAGCATCTTTTCACTTACCGGGATGGAGACAATCCTTCCGGTACGTTTCACGGTCATTCCCTCCTTGACCTCATCTGTAGGGCCGAGAAGTACGGCTCCGACATTGTCCACTTCCAGGTTCATGACGACGCCCATGACGCCGCTGTCAAACTCCAGAAGTTCGCCGGACTCCGCATTGGTCAAGCCATAGATCCTGGCCACACCGTCGCTTACCTGCAGCACCGTGCCGACCTCCTCGAACTTTACCGAAAGGTCAGCGGACTCGAGCTGTTTCAGCAGCACGTCCGATATTTCACTTGGTTTGATATTATTCTGACTCATACATCAATCTGTTATTTTGTTCAATGAACCGTCTTCTCAGGTCCTCCAACTGCCTGGACACGCTCGCGTCGATTCTCTTGTCCGCAACTTCGAACACGAATCCGCCAATTATGGAAGGATCGATCGTCACGGACAGCTCAAGCTGAAGGCCAGTAAGATTCCTGAACATTTCACATATCTTTCTTTCAAGCTCCGGAGAAGGCATACTTACCACAAGTGTAGCCTGACTCACGCCTTGCGCAGAAAGCCAGCGTTCCTTGAAATAATGAAGGATATAGCGCAGATACGGCTCCCTGTCCTGTCTTATCACAAGTTCCAGGAATTTGGAAAGTGACGGACACATATCCTCGTTCCCGAGGGCTTTCGACATCAGCTCCACCTTTCCGGAAGATGTCAGCATGTTCTTGCTCTCCACAAGACGCTCGAACTCGCCGGATGCGGACAAGGCGTCAGCGAGCGTACAGGCCTGTCTGTACACGACCTGTCCTTCACCGGTCTCTTCCACATATTTCAGAAGAGCATCAGCATATCTTGACGCTATAATTCCTGTATTCATCCGAACTTCAGTTGTTTACCATGGAGTCCCTCTTGGAATTCAGTTCCTCCATAACCTTTTCCACATAACGTTTCTGAACTTCTTCCGAAGCGAAATCAGTCCTCAGAATCTTCTCGGAAACATTCATTGACAGCATTGCCACTTCCTTGCGGATATCCTGCAATGCATTTTCTTTTTCGGCCGCGATTTCCACTCTGGCCTGTTCGAGTATCTTATCCGCTTCCTCCTGAGCCTGAACCTTAGCCTGTTCGATGATGGACACTTTCATTTTCGCCGCATCATCCATAATCCGGGCCTGTTCCTTCTTGGCCTGAAGAAGAAGCTCGGCATGTTCCTTGTTCAGGTCAGCGAGTTCTTTTCTTGCCTCTTCCGCCATTGCCAATGACTTGTCAATGGATTCTGTCCTCTCATTGACCATCTTGGTAATGACAGGGAATCCGAATTTGGCAAGTATGAAAAAGACAATGCCGAATATTATGACCATCCAAAAAAGAAGGCCAGCATCAGGTGTTACAAGTGACATAATTACTGTAAATTACACAAACAGGGCGAGAAGGCAGACAATGATTGCGAACAGAGCCGCACCCTCGATCATGGCCGCAACAATAATCATTGATGAACGGATGTTTCCGCTTGCTTCTGGCTGACGTGCGATAGACTCGGTAGCTGCAGAACCGATCTTACCCATAACCTGCCGCAATAGCTGCAATAGCTGCTCCAAGAGCTATACCGACCTTTCCAAGTGCCTCAGAGGCAACTGCTTGTAAAAGAATTGTGAGTAACATAACTATAAAATTTTAATAAATTATCATCAAGCTTCTTTCTGTCTTGCCATACCTATGAACACTGCTGACAGAATCGTGAACACATACGCCTGAAGAAATGCCACAAGCACTTCGAGCAGGTCCATGAACACTCCGAAGAGCACCGACACGACCGTCATACTTCCGAAAAGGACAGCATTGTATTTGGCAAACACGAATATTATACAAACCAGACTGATGGCGATGATATGACCTGCAAGCATATTGGCAAAAAGCCTTATCATCAGCGTCAGCGGCTTCATCAACGTACTGAACACTTCTATAATCGGGAGAAGCGGGAAAGGAAACTTCAACATCAGCGGCACATCCGGCCAGAAGATATCCTTGTAATAATGCTTCGTTCCGAACAGGTTTATCATAAAGAACGTGAAGAATCCCAGGACGCAGGTCACGGCGATATTGCCTGTGACATTGGCCCCTCCCGGGAAGAACGGTACGATTCCGAGCAGGTTGTTCAGCAATATCCACAGGAAAACCGTGCACAGGTAAGGGGAAAACTTCTGGTAATCTTCACCTATCGAGTCCTTGGCCACGCCCGTATCTATCATCATGATAACCGGTTCCATGAATGCCGCCAGTCCCTTAGGGGCTTCATTGACAGCATCATGCCTGCGATACCATCTGGCTGTCCAGAGGATGAGGAATATGAGCAATGCACTGCTTATCATCATTGCCATGACATTCTTGGTTATGGACAGGTCCAATGGGCGGATTTCTTCTCCTGCCGCATTCCGCTCGACTATTTTTCCGCTGTCCTGCGAAACATAGAATCCTTCATATTGCTCTCCGTGCTCCACTTTGGCAGAGGAGAACACATGCCATCCTGACGTCTTGCTTCTGACGATCACGGGCAGCGGAATGGATATCGACTTGTCGCCGATATTAGTTATATGCCACTCGTACGCGTCACTCATATGACCGAATATGACCTCCTGAACATCCAACCCCTGTTCCGTCGTGTCAGTGTCTGCCACTGCATCTTCCGTCACGACACCGTCTGCTGCCTGTTCGGTCGCAACACTGTCAGCCACAGCTTCTTCCGCACGGACAGGAGTCCATACGGCCACGGCTATGACCAATGCAGCTATGTATTTCCACCATTTCATAATTCCACGCAAACCGAAACTTTATTCTTTCCGACCTCCACAAATCCGGATTTGATACTGATCTTCTTGACCTCTCCGCTCATTGTCTCATACTCGACATCTCCTGCATCAAGCACTGATATCAGCGGGGCGTGATTCTTCAACACAGTGAACGGACCTTTCCTGCCAGGCAGTCTGACAAGCTTCACAGAACATTCTTCCAGCACCATTTCCGGTGACATCACCATCAGTGAAATTCCGTTTTCCATATTGACAATTACTTGTTTTCAGCCTTTGCAAGAATATCCTCGCCCTTCTTGATGGCATCTTCGATAGTGCCGACATTGAGGAACGCCTGCTCCGGAAGATAATCCACCTTGCCGTCAAGAATCATGTTGAATCCCTTGATGGTATCATTGATATCGACCATCACTCCAGGCACGCCGGTAAACTGTTCTGCTACAGAGAACGGCTGAGAAAGGAAACGCTGCACGCGTCTTGCCCTGTTCACAGTAAGCTTGTCCTCGTCCGAAAGCTCGTCCATACCGAGAATGGCGATGATGTCCTGAAGTTCCTTGTTGCGCTGAAGAATCTGCTTGACTCTCTGGGCTGTATTGTAATGGTCCTCGCCGACGATGTTCGGGTCCAGGATTCTGGACGTGGATTCGAGCGGATCGACTGCCGGATAGATACCCAGTTCCGTAATCTTTCTGCTAAGCACCGTGGTCGCATCCAAGTGGGTGAACGTGGTAGCAGGAGCCGGGTCAGTAAGGTCGTCGGCCGGCACGTAAACGGCTTGTACAGAAGTGATTGAACCATTCTTGGTAGAAGTGATCCTCTCCTGCATCTGTCCCATTTCCGTCGCGAGCGTAGGCTGATAACCCACGGCTGAAGGCATACGTCCAAGCAATGCTGAAACCTCTGAACCTGCCTGCGTGAACCTGAAGATATTGTCAATGAAGAAAAGAATATCTTTCGGCTCGTTCTGTTTCTTGCTGTCTCGGAAGGACTCTGCCAATGTCAGTCCGGACAATGCCACTGAGGCACGTGCTCCAGGCGGCTCATTCATCTGACCGAACACGAGTGCGACCTGCGATTCTGACAGTTTTTCCTTGTCCACAAGTGACAGGTCCCAATGACCTTCCTCCATGCTCTTCTCAAACGCCTCTCCATATTTGATGACACCGGACTCTATCATTTCGCGGAGCAGGTCGTTACCCTCCCTGGTACGCTCGCCGACTCCGGCAAAGATGGAGAATCCATTGTGTTTCTTGGCAATGTTGTTTATCAATTCCTTGATTAGCACGGTCTTACCGACACCGGCGCCTCCGAAGAGACCGATTTTTCCGCCTTTCAGATAAGGCTCGAGAAGGTCAATGACCTTGATACCCGTATAGAGTACTTCCTGTGAGGTGGTAAGGTCCTCGAATTTAGGAGGTTCGCGGTGAATCGGCAACTCCTCCTTACGGTCCAGATTTCCCAAACCGTCTATAGACTCGCCCACGACATTGAGAACTCGTCCTCTAATCTGACTTCCTACTGGCATCTCGATAGGCTTGGCAGTGTTGATCACTTCCATTCCTCTCTGCAGTCCGTCCGTGGAATCCATAGCGACTGCCCTGACTGTGTCTTCACCTATATGCTGCTGCACTTCCACTATCAGTTCTTTGCCATCATTTTTCTTGATGGACAATGCGTCGTGAATGTTAGGAAGTTCATTTTTTTCCTGCTGCGCGCGCATTTCGAAATGCACGTCCACAACAGGACCAATAATCTGAGAAATATGTCCTACAACGTTTGGCATATCATTATCAATTATTTACCTCTAATTTCTCTTGTTTCGGATTCCTTATGCAAATCCGGCTGCAAGTTACTGAAAAATTCATACCATCCACACAAAAAATTAGCCAAAAAGACAAATCTTCTGCTAAAATCTTCCAACAGCGTTATGCTTCATGCGAGAGATAGTCTTTTCTCTATGGTGCGCCGCTATACACCAGGGGTAACTTTGGCTCGAAGGTGATGGGTGACTTGGCTCGACGGTGTTGGGGGACTTGGCTCAGAGGTGATGGGGGACTTGGCTCAGAGGTGATGGGCAACCTCGCTCGAAGGTGCGAATCCCTTGAACAACCTGAATCTACTGTGAGCTACACCCCTTGGGGTAACCTGACCGGCCGTTTCTTAAACTCTGCGGTATTTTCATTACACCTTCGCAGGGACATTGGCCATATCCTCTGCTATATTTTTTCAACGCCGAATGAAAGCTTTTCCGCTATAAAAAAGTCTCCGAAACCATGTCGGCTCCGGAGACATCTGTAGAACTATCTGAAAATCAATTATTTGATTTTAGCATATCCATAGCGGGCAGAATCACCAAGCTCCATCTCGATCTTCATAAGACGGTTGTACTTAGCGATACGGTCTGTACGGCTGAGTGAACCAGTCTTGATCTGACCGCTGTTTGTAGCAACTGCGATGTCAGCGATGGTGGTATCCTCAGTTTCACCTGAACGGTGTGAAGTAACTGTGGTGTAACCATTTCTGTGAGCCATCTCGATAGCGTCGAGAGTTTCGGTAAGAGAACCGATCTGGTTAACCTTGATGAGGATAGAGTTTGCAGCACCCTTCTGGATACCCTTCTTGAGGTACTCAACATTGGTAACGAAGAGGTCATCACCTACGAGCTGGCACTTGTGGCCGATAGCTTTGGTAAGTTTAACCCATCCTTCCCAGTCGTTCTCATCAAGACCATCCTCGATAGAGTCGATAGGATATTTGTTTACAAGCTCCTCGAGGTAAGCGATCTGCTCGTCAACAGAAAGTTTCTTTCCGTTAGGATCTTTCTGCATACCTGTCTTGAGCTGTTTGTAATCATAGAAGAACTGGTCGCCTTCCTTAACGCTGAACTCAGATGCTGCGCAGTCCATAGCGATGGTAACGTCCTTTTCAGGAACATAGCCAGCTTTCTCGATAGCCTGCATGATGCAGTCGAGAGCGTCGTCGATACCATTGAGCTTCGGAGCGAAACCACCCTCGTCACCTACTGCTGTAGAAAGGCCACGAGCTTTGAGCACTTTCTGGAGAGCGTGGAATACTTCAGCACCCATTCTTACACCTTCAGCGATGCTTGGAGCACCTACAGGGCGAATCATGAACTCCTGGAACGCGATAGGAGCGTCTGAGTGAGCACCACCGTTGATGATGTTCATCATAGGTACAGGAAGAACATATGAGTTAGGACCACCGAGGTACTGATAAAGAGGAAGGCCAAGATAGTTTGCAGCAGCTTTTGCAACAGCGAGTGAAACGCCGAGAATAGCGTTTGCGCCGAGTTTTGCTTTGTTCTTGGTTCCGTCGAGTTTGATCATAGTCTCATCGATAGCTCTCTGTTCGAAGCAAGACATGCCGATAAGAGCCGGAGCAATGACTTCGTTGATATTCTTGGCAGCTTTGAGAACGCCTTTTCCGCCATAACGCTTAGGATCACCGTCACGAAGTTCGATAGCCTCGTTCTCACCGGTAGAAGCTCCTGAAGGAACAGCAGCAACACCGACAACACCTGATGCGAGGACTACTTCAGCCTCGATTGTAGGATTTCCTCTTGAGTCAAGGATTTCTCTACCACTGATTTGCAAGATTTCAAAATCTTCCATAATGCAATAAATTAAATATGTTAATTATAACTGTTTTCTAAGCAGATGTCTTCAAAACTGAACTTCAGCAACAAATTTCAAGCCACCTCCACAAAGCGCTGCAAAAATACTAATTTTCCAATAAATAAACAAAAGCCCCCGCATAGCACTTAAATAAACGCATAGCACATCAAATGAACAAATAGCACATCAAATGAACAAATAGCACATCAAATGAACAAATAGCACATCAAATAAACAAATAGCACATCAAATAAACGAATGCTCTAGTCCTCGCATGGCACTTGAACTCGGACAAACGCGGACAAACGCGGCTTCCCCAAGCAGCCAAAATCATGAATAACTGAAGCGCAACCTGTAAGTCACTGAGTGATAGTTGTTTAACCATTTTCAGAGTTACGAAAATACCAACTCTGAAAACACCTAAAGCAGTCACAATTAGCGACTTACGCGTTGCATCATGTGTATCCAACATTGGTAACCTTTTTTCAGGACGATACAGTTAGATGTGGAACAACCTGCATATTAACGAAGCGCAGAAAGCACTGACATTTAATGCTTTAGCACGAAAAGCAAAAGCCAGGTTACCTGAAAAAATGGGTAACCTGACTTTTAGAAATCTTCACAATTTATTGATAATCAACAACATTCACAGAAAGCCGACATGCAGGTTATCCGATAATTGACGCGTGAGTCCTTGCAGAACGACTGCATCGTCAGTGTCGGAACCGAACTTGACATCTGGTTGTATCGCACCCATGTCCGCTCGTACAACCTTGCTGCAAATGCCGGAATTGCTGTTTCTTTTGCTCCCATGTTAATCTATTCTTGACATTTCCATGGGCAAAAGTACGGAACCGCTAAAAACACTTCAATACGTAACCGCGGAGACGCTTACGAAAATCTGTCCAGAATATGTGTAACCGGCAACAATGGATTCGTTAAGTCAGCATGGATGTTTAGTTTTTTGCAGTGCGATGTGTACTGCATGACAGGTCCTCCTTTCTTGTGTGAGTTCGCATCGATAGATAAAGCCACTTCACTCTGGCGATTGCTAATAGAGGTGGCTATGGGTGATTTGGGAAGAATAGGTTGGTGTGTTTTCGAACAACCCGCATGTCGAGATTTCGTACATATTGCTGAATGTCAATGTGATAGAATAAATATCCAAATGCAGGTTATGTAAAAAAGCGGGTAACCTGGCTTTTGCTTTATTAGCAAACCAGCTATGAATCAACACTTTCGCCGGCTGCGTGAATTTCAGGTTATTCGGTTTTTCCAAATAACAATAGTCCGGTCAAGACTTAACCGCGGAGACGCTTACGCAAACTTTTATGGGAGCTAAATGCTATCGTGCGATGCGGCGCACCGAACAGCGGCATAGCCCGCGGCGAATTGCGAAGAACCCTGAGCAGAGCGGGCTCTTTCCGCAGTTCGGGCCGCAGTTCGGGACAATATCAATGAAGGACCACGGGGGCAAAAGGCGGTTTTTTGCACACAAGATTTCAACCACGGGGGCAAAAAGGCCTGATGTGCCCCCGTGCCCGTTCAAAAATAGCCTGACGTGTGCAGAAAGGCCATATTTGTGCACGTGAATCCAATGACGTAGGCAAAAGAGTCGATTTTGCACCCCCCGTTGCGGCAGCAAATACGTGGAGGGCTTAAAGGTCGCGCACATCGTCGGAGTTTGGGGCAGTAGCGGCACAACAAAGCGAAGAAGCAACGTCCGAAAAGCTGCCAGGGCATCATCAAATGCCAGGCCGGAGCTGGCGGGCAGGGAAGGCCACGCGGCGATGGAAAGCCCATAGGCCCTGATTGCCCCCTTGGAAAGGGGGTCGGGGGGATTAAAAAGGAACGCGCGGAGCGTCAGAGGCTGTGACAGAGTCCCAATGAAAAAACAAGACCAGGGCGGTAAGTCCTCTCTGGGGCAAC
>ENA-ORNB01001367-ORNB01001367.1-human-gut-metagenome-genome-assembly--contig:-NODE-1367-length-17853-cov-5.087313_pt1 | contig 17853 bp, 8 predicted proteins | sample MGYA00242112_ERZ509016 | MGnify/ENA primary metagenome ERZ509016 (study PRJEB26280, sample SAMEA2338705) | human gut metagenome | biome: human gut; feature: human-associated habitat; material: faeces...
ATTACGTAAAGGCCATGACAACAGCACGTGACACCCACAATCAAATCGAGTACGCCAAGAAGACAAGTCTTGAAGAAGGACTCGCGAAAGGTCTCGCAAAAGGTCGTGCGGAAGGTCGTGAAGAAGGACGCGAGGAAGGTAGAGCAGATGCAAAACAACAAATCGCGATCAACCTGCTTCAGTTGGGGACGCCATGCGAAATTGTGGCGAAGGCGACTGGACTATCTTTGGAGGAAGTTACTAAATTAAAAGAAAATAGCTGAACTAGCATTTCCTCTATGAACAATATTGTCGAGTTTATTGAGAGGCGGAAAAACGAAAGTAGGAAGAAAATGCTTCATTTTTCTTCCTACTCGATTTAGGATCTGATGTCCTTTGTTTATTTTACGATAATTTCCTTCACTTCAATTCCCCATTCTTAACCTCAATGAATGGTTTTCCATTTTTTAAACCTACAGTTGCGTATCCACTTGCGGTAGAAAGGAAAGAACGGAAATCTTTGCCTACCTTGGATTCAATGTGCATAGTCTTGGTTACAGCATCGTATCTTACACCTGTAAGTGCCTGAATCAAACTGTAACTCGCAAGGGCACGAGCATACCATGAACAACATTCGTATTAGTTGAAAGTATTCCTCTTTATTAAAAATATCACCATTAGTTGGTATTTCTAAAGTCTGTGAATATGGTTACATTTGTGGTCGTCGGATAAACCGAACTGATAAATGACGTTATAGAACAGAATTCAGAAGATGGAAACAGAACACAAGATAACATTGGCCCGGATTGCAGGCAGTATAGTGCTGCTGGCGGTAGCGCATTTCGAACAGGGACTCACAGAAACATGTCAGATAATTCTTTATGCCGCGGCATATCTGGTCATCGGCGGCGATATCGTGTGGAACGCATTGAGAAATGTGGTCCGGGGAGAAGTATTTGACGAGAACTTCCTTATGGCAGTCGCTACGGCGGGAGCATTCGCTACGGGGCAATACCCTGAAGCTGTGGCTGTTATGCTGTTTTATCAGATAGGCGAGATGTTTCAGGACATCGCCGTGGACAAAAGCCGCAAATCCATAACATCGCTTATGGACATCCGTCCGGACTATGCCAATCTCGAAACCCGCGACGGAGAATTTACACGTGTGGCTCCGGATGCCGTGCCGAAAGGAAGCATAATTGTCGTGAAACCCGGTGAAAAAATCCCGCTGGACGGTGTCGTGATTTCAGGAAATTCATCATTGGATACAGCCGCATTGACAGGAGAAAGCCTGCCGCGCGAAGCTGGAGAGGGGAGTCAGGTGATAAGCGGGTCAATGAATATGACAGGACTGTTGAGGGTGCGGACAAGCGGCACTTACGGCGAATCTACTGTGGCTAGGATTCTGGACCTTGTGGAAAATGCTGAAAACGGCAAAGCGAAAACCGAGAAGTTCATCACCCGTTTCGCAAAGTATTATACCCCTGCTGTCACAGGCGCTGCCGTACTTTTGGCCGTAATTCCTCCACTGATTGACGGGCAATGGCTGCTCTGGCTTCACAGGGCATTGATCTTCCTGGTCATTTCCTGTCCTTGTGCGCTGGTCATCTCCATTCCTCTGACATTTTTTGCCGGAGTCGGCGGCGCATCCAGGAGGGGCATCCTCATAAAAGGCTCGAACTATCTTGAATCATTGGCCCGCCTCGGGACGGTGGTGTTCGACAAGACAGGAACATTGACAGAGGGCAAATTCAGCGTTACAGCTGTCTGTACGGCAGGAAATCACGATGAGAAAGAACTCTTGTCGATGGCTGCTGCGGCCGAGAAATACTCTGACCATCCGGTCGCAACGGCATTGAAAACGGCAGCAGAGTCGGGGAATTCAGAAGTGACCGGTGTGGAGAACTTTGCCGGTGAAGGGCTGAGAGCGGACGTTGGCGGCCATGCGGTCTATGTGGGCAATGCCAAGCTGATGCTCCGCGCCGGTGTCCGTGCCTCTGAACCCGAGAAGCCAGGCACGGTAGTCCATGTGGCCGAGGACGGGGAGTATGCCGGATACATCATTATTTCTGACTCCGTGAAACCTCAGTCAGCTGCGGCAGTGGCTGCTCTCAAGGCAGAGGGCGTGATGAAAACCGTTATGCTGACAGGCGACAGAAAGGCTGTGGCTGAGGAGGTTGCCTCTGCGCTTGGACTCGATGAAGTGCATTCGGAACTGCTCCCTGCCGACAAAGTGGAATATGTAAAGTCAATGATGACCGCATTGCCGGAAAACAAGAGCCTTGCGTTTGTCGGGGACGGTATCAATGACGCTCCTGTCCTGAAAACCGCTGATGTGGGAATAGCGATGGGCGCTGCAGGAAGTGATGCAGCGATCGAGGCCGCTGATGTCGTGCTGATGGATGACAATCCAGGAAAAGTCGCGGCTGCAGTTACGCTTTCACGCAGAACAGTACGCATTGTACATCAGAACATTGCATTCGCTCTCGGAGTGAAACTGCTGTTTCTGATTCTGGCGGCTTTCGGTGTCGCCACCATGTGGGAGGCTGTTTTTGCTGACGTGGGAGTGACAGTAATCGCTGTGCTCAATGCCCTTCGTGCGATGAAGTAAAAAAACGCTATATTGCCGTGCAATGTATCGATGATTCCGGCATTTTATCCGATGTCCGGCGCGTGTCGGGCGTGAATCATTGAAAACCAATGTAACATTATGAAAAAGAACACATTGATTTTGGCCCTGACGGCAGTAACTATAACTTTAACCACATTGACAATGAGCGCTTTTTGGAATTCAAAGAAAAAATCGGCGGAAACTGACGGCGAGGGACATGTCCTGGTCGCTTTGTGGGCTGATTATGAGCAGGCGGTTTCGCTTGACCGCCCGGCAAAACAGGTCGAAATCCTGTCGAAAATCAAGTCGGAAGCGTCCGAAAAGCGTCTTGCGTGGGACTTTTATGACGCGGCGAAGAAATATGTCTCCGATGCTGCATCGCGTAACTGGAAACTTCAGGATTCATTGAAACTGAACCTTGGAGAGGAAATAGCGAAGTTCGATGAGCCGGTGATGTCGTTCGTCTGGAAATTGTCCAAAGGCAATGAAACTGCCGAGGCCATTTTCGAATATGTCCGTGCCAATGCGAAGAGACTGGAAGCCTCCTGCAATCAGCCGTTCTGGACTTCCTACGATGGCAGGTCCTCTGTTCCGGGTATCCCGGGAAGCGGATTCGTGAAGGAGTTCTATGCCAATGATTATCAATACGCATTGTGGACACTTCTTGCAAAAAACTTCTATACGGGCAAGTCGTTTGCCGATATTGCCGAGACCTTGGCCGAATATCAGGGTGACAGTTACCCTATGAGTGCGTTTCTTGAATATGTTCAGCTGGAGAAGTCCTGGCGTAATGCGGACGGGAAGACTCCCGCATCCGTAAAGAAATCCTCTCTGGAGGCGTTTGCCGGCAAATATGCCGGCAAGGCTGTGTCAATGTTTGCAAAAGCTTCCCTGTTGGAGATGGAGTTTTCTTCACTGGGAGAGAAAAAGGCTGGCTCAGGAGAGAAAAAGGCAGGCTCAGATGAGTATAAGGCACTGTATGACGAGTGCGCGGCGTTTGAAAAGGAGAGGACTGCATTTTCTGGTGTCGAAAGCAAAGTGGTCGGAGACCTGATTACTGTCGAAAACTTGTGCAGTCATTTGACTGCCAAGTCGGTAGATGTGAGAATTGAAGACGGGAAAATACTCGTTCTGCTTCAGAATCTCAAGTCGGCAAAGCTGTCTATGTCCCCTGATGAGGCAGGTTCGAAAACGGTGCTGTCCGAAAGTCTGGCCAATCAGAAATGCAGTTTCTATGTAAAGGATACGGTCTCGGTGGATTTGCCTGTGGTAGATGACGGGGATTATGTCATTGTCGCGAAAAACGCGATGAACGTCTCATCGAGGAGGTTCTGCTCTCACCGTATTTCCGTTGCGTCGAGGACTGACAGCCGGGGGAAATGCATCTATGCTGCCGGATGGAAAAGCGGAAAGCCGTTGGAATGTGCTGATTTACAGCTGTATAAAAACGGAAAGGTCATAGCGTCTTGTGCGGATTTCAAGTTTGACGGATTCACTCCGCTGCCACAGGAGCTCGTGTCCGTGATGAAGGACAATGTCTATTATACATTGACCTGCTCCTATAAGGGCGAAGATGGTTTCATGAGAAAATCCGAGCAGCTGTCACTTAACAGCTGGTACAATACGGTGGATTCCGGAGATGACGCCAAAGTGCGTCTGTGCGGTGAGGTCTTCACCGACAAGTCGGCCTACAATCCTGGCGAAACCCTTGAGTTCAAGGTGCTCCTATATAATATAGAGGGTAGAAACAATGCGCGTGTGGCACCTCAAGGCACGGAATGCAAAGTGGTCCTGAAGGACGCGCAGGACAATGAAGTGTCGTCTCAGCTGTTGACTACCAATGAATTTGGTTCATTGGCCGGAAAATTCGCGCTCCCGAAGGGACTCAGGAACGGATACTGGTATGTCAATGTCCTGACCGGCGGGAAAAATTTGCTTGCGGTCAAATCTGTACGTGTGGACGAGTTCGTCCTTCCGACTTTCGACCTGGAGTTCGACAAGACCGAAACACTGTTCTTCCCTGGTGACGAGGTTACGGTTTCGGGCCGTGTGCGCAGTCTGTCCGGTCATCCTGTATCTTCTGCCAATGCTGTTTACGAGGTGACTTCATACGGAGACAAGATCGACTCTGGCAAGTTGAAGATGTCCTCGGACGGCAGTTTTGTCGTCAGTTTCAAGGCTCTTCCCTCTCAGTGGAGCAGATACTACAATGTGGAAGTGAGGATTTCTGACGACACTGGAGAAACTCACGAATACAGTCGCGCAATATGGGTGGCGGATGATCTGACTCTGGAACTGGAGCTTGCGAATGACGCTGAAGGCCAGGCATTTGCAACCGATGAAAAGTCGGAAATCACTCCTCGAAGATGGCGGAGAAAAGAAAGTGTGAGCATACTTCGCGGCAATGTCGCTTCTGTCCGGATGGATGTCCTGTCCGATGATGGGGAAGCTGTGCCTGTAAAAGTGAAATACACTCTTCTGAATGAACGGGGAACAACTCTTCTTAGCGGCGAAGCGGCTTCCGGAGAGGCAGAAAACATTGACCTTAAATCTTGTCCGTCAGGACTTTATACTATCAAGGCAGATGCTCAGGCCCGAAGTCAGAGCGGAAAGGAATATACTGATTCGTCGAGTCTGAGGATTCTTCTGGTCAATGATTCCATGACGGTTCTGGACGCGCCTGTGAAGGATTTCATAATGCCGTTCGCTCAGCAGGTGACGGAGGGCGAAAATGCTTCCATCTGGTTCGGAATGGCCGATGACGCTCCGGTCTGGGCGATTGCCGAGATTTTTGGAGAAAAAGCCAATGTGTTGGATATCAAGTTTGTACAGCTGAGCGGAATGCGCGGCAAGGATGGCTCTCTTGCGAAACTGGAGTTCCCGTACAAGAAGGAATATCCTGATGCTGTACTGGCAAAAGTGTTCTATTTCAGGAACGGTGATTCCGTGTCTTATTCATATGAGTTCCATAAGGTCCGCAAGTCTGACATCCTGCCGCTGGAGTTCTCTTCATTTGAAGACAGGACATTGCCTGATACGGAATATACATTCTCGGTGAAGACCGCCCCTGAAACGGAATGTCTGGCCGCGGTGTTTGACAAGAGCTCGGAACTTATTGAGCCGAATCATTGGCAGGTCTATTCTCCTGTCGAGTACAATGTCTGCACTATTAGTTACAACACCTCACCGGGTTCAGTGGATGCGGACGGCAGAGATGACGTAATCGCTTATGGCTCAGTGCGCAAGTCCAAGTCTCCTGTGTTCTATGCGATGAATGCGAGGGCTGGCGTGGAGATGGAATGTGTAGAAGACGCTGCTCCTGTCATGGAGTCCAAGTCATTGGAATGCGGATCCGGAGCAGAACCGGCCGTAAGAGACAATTTTGCCAGCACATTGACCTTCCAGCCTTTCCTGCGCACGGACAAGAACGGCAACCTTTCGTTCTCTTTCCGCACGGGCGGCACGCTGTCCACTTTCATCGTATCTCTGTATGCCCACGACCGGAGTATGCGCAATTCCGCACTTCGTAGGGAAATGACTGTCTCGCTGCCTGTAAAGGTCAATGTCGTGGCTCCTGAATATCTCTATCGTTCTGATAATTACCGACTTGCGGTCGGGCTTTCTTCGGTCGCGGAAAACGACGTAGAAGGAACATTGACCCTTAATATATATAAGGGTGGGGATTACAAGGCTCTCGAGTCGTCGGGCGCGAAGCCTGTTTCTGTGCAGTCCTTGCGGGTGAAGGTCCCTGCGGGAGAATCGCTGCGCTCGCTTTTCGATGTCAATGTCAATGAACTGATTCCCGAGTGCGGCACTCTCGGATTCAAGGTTGTGTTCAAGGCGGAAAACGGCGGCAACGCATTCTCTGATGCGATGTTTGTGCCTGTTTCTGTATATCCTGATACTCAGCGTCTTACGGAGGCTCATTCGGCTGTGCTGCTCGCAGGTGCAGACCAGGATGCCCTGATTTCACGCCTGAGGAAGATGTTTGTCAATGCTGACGGGGACAATGCCGAGGTGAAGGTGCTCAGCATTATGGATATGGTCCGTGATGCCGTGCCGTCAAAGGTGGAACCTGCCGGCAATGATGTGCTCACACTTTCGGAGGCTCTGTACGTGAGACGGCTGGCCGATGTGCTAAGAGCTGCCGGCAGAATGCCTGCGAGGGACAGTGTAGTGCTTTCCGATGAGGAATTGATGAAGAAGATGCTGGCCTGCCACAATGCGGATGGCGGTTTCGGATGGTTCGAGGGGATGTCTTCGTCTCCTGTCATAACGGCTGTGCTGCTGGAACGGTGCGCGAAGATGCTGATGGCAGGGTTGCTTGACGTCTCAGAGGCGGTGTCCGGAGATGCCGCGTCCGCGAAGAATGTGGAAGAGGTGCTCGCTTCTGCCGTGAAGTATATTGACAAGAGTCAATTCACTTATCTTCAGGCGATTCCGTTCTGGTGCGGCGGCCTTTCGGACAGCCAATATATGTATGTGCGGTCAATGTATGCTTCGGTGAAGTTTACTGAGTGGGATTCCGTTTCCGGTATCTTGGGCAGGCTGTTTGGCAAGAGGGCGAAACAGTTCCGCTCTGATGCTAAAGCGTACCTGGTTCCTTCCAAGGAGCGCGGACTGAATGGCCTCATACTGGATAAGGCGCGAAGACTATCGACATTGATCCGTCTGAGTTCTTCCTCCGACGGAATCGCCTTGGCGAAGTCGTGGGGCGTGAGGGTCAATGCGGGTGCCCGTCTAGAAAGGTCGCTAGAGGCGGATGTGGCGTCGCTTCTCGAATATGCCGTGATGCACAAAGATGGCGGAATGTATTATCCGAATGCCGTGATGCCGTTCCGCGGACTGCTTGAGAGTGAAGCATACGCGCATTCTATCCTTTGCGATCTGCTTTCGGGCTATGCTTTCAGGATGCAGAGTGCCGGCAAGGGCTCTGTCAATGCTTCTGAGGCCAAGCGTGTCGCTGACGGTATCCGTCTATGGCTTATGCTGCAGAAGGAGACGCAGCACTGGGAGGCGACTCCGGATTTCGTGGATGCGATAAATTCCGTTATGGAAGGGGATGCGGCCGTGAAATCCACGAAGGTGGTGGTGCTTTCAGCGGTTACGGATTTGCCTTTTGCGGAGGTGAAGGCTTCCGGAAACGGATTCACTGTCGAGAGGAAGTTCTACAGAATAGGAGCTGGCCCGAGTGCGTCCGGGGAGGATCCTGCCGGAATGTCTGAAGCGTCCTCTGTCAGCGTGTCTGCTGAAGCGTCTATGGGCTCGTCTGGAGTAGGGTCCGGCACGACAGCTGATAAGGCAGGACGTCAGGAGATCAGGCCGGGGGACCGTGTCAATGTCGGTGACAAGATTGTGGCCGAATATGTTATCCACAATGATGAGAACCGTAGTTTCGTGACGCTCAGTGCACCTCGCGAGGCTGCATTCAGGCCGGCAAACCAGTTTTCCGGAAGATACGGATGGTGGCTCTCGCCGCTGAGAATCGCGGACTGGTATTCTTTCATGCCTCAGGGCTACCGCAATGTCAAGTCTGCTCTCACGGAGTATTATTTCGATTCGTACCCGGAAGAGAATACGGTAATCAGCGAGGAGTTCTTCGTGACTCAGACAGGCACGTTCTCGGCTCCTGTCGTGACGATCGAATCCCTCTACGCCCCTCACTATCGCGCCAATGCCCCGGCACTTCCGCCTTTAGTAAGTCGCTGATCACCAGCAGAAGTGATTTTGTCCGGAAAATGGCGGGAGTTTACGGATAAGTTGTTCAAAATCAATAATTTGTCCGTAAAAAGGGCCGTTTTCCCGGACAAAACCTGATAAAAATATAATTATGAAACAGAACAAACAGGAATATTTCAAGAAGAACGCCGAGTGGCTTGAGGCCAAATCCAAGGAGGACGGTGTCAATGCCCTCGAAAAGGGAGTTCTCTACAAGGTCCTTCAGTCAGGCCCTGAGTCGGGGAGGCAGCCGGGGATGACGAACGTTGTCATCTGTCATTACCTGGGCAGAACGATAGACGGCAAGTGCTTTGACACCAGCCTGGGCGGCTGCCCGCTTGCGATACGTATGCGAGAGCTGATAGAAGGCTGGGTCATAGCATTGAAGCAGATGCGCATAGGCGACAAATGGGAAATATATATCCCGTCGGAACTCGGCTACGGTAAAATCTCCCAGCCCGGCATCCCGGCCGGCTCCACATTGATCTTCGAGGTCGAACTGATCGGTATCCAATAGGACAGTTTGAGGTTATTGGGTAGGTCACTCTGAGCTTACTTGACTTATTGCTTCTCTCGACGAGGTGTCGCGGGGAGGGATTTGTGTGCTTCTAAATGTGTTCATTTTTTATGGAATCCGGGAAAAAAGATATAATTTTGCAGTTTGTTCCGAAATCCCGTGGCGATGGCGGAACGGAGCGTGTCCCGTGAACGCGGAATGAGCCGCTGACATATGGACTATTGTAAAACGGAAAAAATAAAACAACGTCATATTATGATGACCTCTAACGAGATACGACAGAAATTTCTGGACTTTTTTGCATCAAAGGGCCACACCATTGTCCCTTCTGCGCCGATGGTCGTAAAGAACGACCCTACACTTATGTTTACCAATGCCGGAATGAACCAGTTCAAGGACATTTTCCTCGGCAATGTTACACCTAAGACACACAGAGCCACCGACTCACAGAAATGCCTTCGCGTGAGCGGAAAGCACAATGACCTCGAGGAGGTAGGACACGATTCCTATCACCATACGATGTTCGAGATGCTCGGAAACTGGAGCTTCGGCGACTATTTCAAGACTGAGGCCATCTCCTGGGCTTGGGAACTTCTCACTGAAGTTTACAAGATAGACAAGACAAAACTCTATGCCACCGTATTCGAGGGTTCCAAGGAAGATGGGACATCCCTCGACGAGGAGGCCCGACAGACATGGCTGAAATATCTCCCGGAAGACCACGTTCTTCTAGGAGATAAACACGACAACTTCTGGGAAATGGGTGACACAGGCCCGTGCGGACCATGCAGTGAAATCCACATTGACCTTAGAAGCGATGAGGAAATCGCAGCAGTTCCGGGACGTGAGCTTGTCAACAAGAGCAATCCTCTCGTCATCGAAATCTGGAACCTCGTGTTCATGCAGTACAACAGGAAGGCAAACGGCGAGCTTGAACTCCTGCCGAACCACAACATTGATACGGGTATGGGCTTCGAGAGGCTCTGCATGGTACTTCAGGGCAAGAAGAGCAACTACGATACGGACGTGTTCACGGGAATGATCAGCAAGATCGAGGAACTTTCCGGTCACGATTATCACGAGTCTGAGGATACTGAGGTGGCAATGAGGGTGATTGCCGACCATATCAGGGCCATCAGTTTCTCAATCGCTGACGGTCAGCTTCCTTCAAACGTGAAGGCCGGCTATGTGATCCGCCGAATCCTCAGAAGGGCAGTCCGTTACGGTTATACGTTCCTCGGATTCAATGAGCCGTTCCTCTGCCGTCTCGTGCAGCAGCTTGCCGATGACATGGGCGGTGCATATCCGGAACTCAGAACTCAGCAGAAACTCATTGAAAGCGTCATAAGAGAAGAGGAGTTCGCATTCCTCAGGACATTGGACCGCGGCATCAGACTCATGGATGACTATCTTGCGAAAGCAGCTGAGACCAAGGTGATTGACGGTAAGGATGCATTTGTGCTCTACGATACATACGGCTTCCCGATTGACCTTACGGAGCTGATCGCTTCCGAGAAGGGCTATAAGGTGGACCTTGAGGCGTTCAATGTGGAACTTCAGAAACAGAAGGATCGTGCGCGTCAGGCCACGTCCAACGAATTCGGTGACTGGATACAGTATCACAACGGCGAGGAGGAAGAGTTCCTCGGCTACGATTACACCGACATTGGGGCAAGCCTCATCAAGCAGCGCACCGTAAAGCAGAAGAACAAGGTCATGTTCCAGCTTGTCTTCGACCGCACTCCGTTCTATGCGGAAATGGGCGGCCAGGTAGGCGACACCGGATATATAGAGTCTGAAAGCGGTGAAAGAATCAAGATTCTGGACACCGTGAAGGAGAACAACCTCACGATCCATATAGCAGAGCGTATTCCTTCAGACTGCTCAGAGTCATTCTCGCTTCATGTCGATGCCGCTAGAAGGCTGAAAATCACGAACAACCATACTGCAACCCATCTTCTCGACAGGGCGTTGAGAGAGGTGCTCGGCACACACGTTGAGCAGAAGGGTTCGTATGTATGCCCTGACTATCTCCGTTTCGACTTCTCGCATTTCTCCAAAATGACCGACGAGGAGCTCGAGAAAGTGGAGAAGAGGGTCAATGAACTGATCCGCGCCAATTATCCTCTCGTGGAAAAGAGGGACGCGACAATGGAAGAAGCCAATGCAATGGGCGCAATCGCATTGTTCGGTGAAAAATACGGCGACAAGGTCAGAGTCGTGAAATTCGGCGATGCTGTGGAGCTTTGCGGCGGAACACATGCGCAGGCGACCGGACAGATCGGTACATTCATCATCCTGTCTGAAGGCGCTGTGGCAGCAGGCGTAAGACGTATTGAGGCAGTTACAGGCGAGGCGGCATGGATGCATACCCGTGCTCTCTTGGAGACATTGAAAAATGCAAAAGCGTTCTTCAACAATACCCCGGACCTCGGTGAGGCTATCCGTAAGGTCCTCGACGAGAATACCGGCTACAAGAAGGAGATTGAAGGATTCGTTCAGGAAAAGACCGCGCGTCTTGCTGAGAAGCTTTCCAAGGAGGCTTCCGAAATCAATGGACTGAAAGTGGTCAAGTTCACCAACAGCGTGGACCCTGCATTGATAAAAGGCGTGGCAGGACTTCTCCAGAAGCAGTCTGAGAACTTCGTGTTCGCCGCTGCATTTGAATATGCGGAGAAGCCGAACCTCGTGCTCATGTACTCTCCGGACCTTGTCGCCAAAGGAAAGAACGCAGGCAAGGATATCCGCGAGGCTGCCAAATTCATCCTCGGCGGCGGTGGCGGACAGCCTGGACTCGCAACAGCTGGCGGCAAGAATGTTGCAGGGCTGAAGGACGCTCTCGACAAGCTTGTAGAAATAGCGACAGCTTAGAATCAGCCGTAACACAGACAAAGGAGTAAGGAATGAAGAAACTCGACCAGTTCATCATCAAATCATTTTTGGGACCGTTCTTCGGTATCCTGATGGTGGTCGTATTCATTCTCATGCTCCAATTTCTGTGGCTATATATAGATGAGCTCGTAGGTAAAGGCTTGGGACTCAGGATTATACTTGAGTTCCTCGGATGGGGCAGCGCCACTATGCTGCCGCTTTCCCTTCCGCTCGCCACGCTTCTCGCTTCAGTGATGACAGTGGGGCAGATGGCCGAGAACAACGAGCTTATCGCCATGAAATCTGCCGGCATATCATTGACAAGAGTCCTTACGCCTCTTATAATATGTGCCGGCATAATCAGTATCCTTGCATTTTTTGCGGTCAACAACCTCGTTCCGGTCGCCTACAACAAGATTTTCACGCTTCGTGATGACATCGGGAAGACAAAGGAGGAAATCAATATCCCTACCGGAACTTTCTACGACGGTATTGACGGATATGTGCTGAGAATCGACTCGAAGGACGACAAGACGAATATGATGCACGGAATTCTGGTCTATGACCATACCGCGGGCAAGGGCAATGTCAGCCTTACGATCGCGGATTCCGCAATGCTCAAGATGTCCAAGAGCAAGGATTACCTCACGTTCCAGATGTTCAGCGGAATAAACTATTCCGAGACGAACAAGATGAATTACAGGGATACCTCGCTGCAGCTGCAGAAGACCAATTTCCGCAACCAGAAGATGATAATCCCGTTGCAGAACTACGCCTTCCAGAAGTCTGAGCAGTCCAAGTTCGGCGACCAGGTAAGGGCAATGAACCTTACACAGCTCGGTCACGGAAAGGATTCCCTTACGCATCTGAACGATTCCACGTGGGCTGTGAATACGGCATCATTCTTCTCCAGACGCATACTCAGGTTTGCGAACCAGCTGGATACTGCAAGCCATTTCCAGGGTACGACATTGTTCGACAGGAGCAAACTGAAAAAATGGGGCAGCAAGGAGGAGGAACTCAGCGCGTACCGCAATGCCGAGAATATGGCAAGCGAGTATTGCACCGCTGTAAGCAGCTATGAGAATGACGTTTACGGTTATATCTACATCCTCAGACGTACGGACGTGGAACTGCTCAAGAAGTTCGCGGAGGCATTGGCCTGTTTCATCCTTTTCTTCATCGGAGCGCCTCTCGGGGCATTTATCCGGAAAGGCGGACTGGGCGTCTCTGCCATCATCGCCGTCTTGTTCTTCGTGCTGTACTGGGTGGTCGATATTACCGGAACCAAACTGGCACGCGACGGAGCTATTACAGCAGCTGCCGGAGTATTCATATCCACCATTGTCCTGGCACCGCTCGGAGCGTATTTCACGTGGAAGGCAGCGCACGATTCGGCAATCTTCAATACGGAGAATTTCGGTTCGTGGTGGAGAAAAATCAAGAGCAAGTTTATGAGCATATTCAGAAAGACAAGAATTGTCTATATGGGAACGCCGGAGTTCGCGGTTGCTCCTCTCAAGGCCCTCATTGAGGCCAAGTACAATGTCGTAGGTGTGGTGACCGTGGCTGACAAGCCGAGCGGAAGAGGATTGAAGGTCAATGAAAGTGCTGTGAAGAAGTTCGCAGTGGAGAACAATATCCCTGTCCTCCAGCCGCTCAAGCTCAAGGATCCTGAATTCCTGAAGCAGCTCGCGGCATTCAAGGCAGACCTTTTCGTGGTCGTCGCATTCCGCATGCTGCCGCAGGAAGTCTGGGCAATGCCGAAGCTCGGCACGTTCAATCTCCATGCAGCCCTTCTGCCTCAGTACCGTGGCGCGGCTCCTATCAACTGGGCAGTGATCAACGGCGAGAAGATGACAGGTGTGACTACCTTCATGATAGACAAGGACATTGACACCGGAGGGATTATGCTCAGGCAGGAATGCCGTATAACTCCGGAAGATACTGCAGGTACGCTTCACGACAAGCTGATGCCGATCGGAGCGGAACTCGTGGTACAGACCGTTGAGGGTATCATTGAGAAGAATATAGAAACGCGTGTCCAGAGGAGTTTCATCCAGGGTTCGGAAGTCCTGAAACCGGCGCCGAAACTCACTCGGGAGCTGTGTGACATTGACTGGAACAAGAAGACCTCCGCTGTTTACAATCTGATCCGAGGTCTGAGCCCGTACCCGGCTGCATTTACCATGCTGAAATCGGAAGCGCATCCGGAACCGGTCCAGTTGAAGATTTATTTCGGAGAGAAGGTGGAAGGAGAGGATTTCAGGTCAATGCTTGAGAAAGCCGGCAAGTCTGAGGCTGTTCCGGGCGAGATTCTGAGTGACGGCAAATCATTCTTCGCTGTCACTACGGCTGACGGAGCGGTTTCTCTGACTGATGTCCAGCTTTCAGGCAAGAAGCGGATGGATGTGAAGGCATTCCTCGCAGGCTTCCGCAATCCGGAATCATGGAAAATAGTAAAAGACACTAAATAACGATTATAAATGAAAACAGCAGTTCAATTCGGGGCCGGCAATATCGGCCGAGGATTTATCGGAGCCGTACTTTCGCAGTCAGGCTACAAGGTGGTGTTCGCAGATGTGAACAAAGAAATCGTGGACAGAATCAATGCTGACAGGCAGTACACTGTCCATATCAAGGACGTTGACAGTGAGGATATTCTGATTTCCGGCGTCAGCGCGGTGGATTCATCTACCGATGCGGTAGTGGATGTGATAAAGGAAGCCGAAATTCTGACCACGGCAGTAGGTCTGAGGATACTTCCATTCATTGCACCGGCTATTGCCAAAGGCATTGTCGCTAGAAAAGAAGCCGGAATCGAGGCTCCTCTGAACATTATCGCTTGCGAAAACGGACTCATGGCATCGTCACGTCTTAAGGAAGCTGTGCTTTCACATCTCGACGAGGCTCAGACAGAGTGGTGTCTCGCGCACACAGGTTTTCCAAACTGCTCTGTTGACCGCATTGTCCCTCCGGTAAGAAGCGAGAATCCTATCGACGTGGCTGTGGAGAAATACTACGAATGGAATGTCGAGGAAAAGGCGTTCGTCGGAAAAGCTCCTGAAATTGCAGGAATGAATATGGCCGACAACCTCCTCGCATACATTGAGAGAAAACTGTTTACGCTCAACACCGGTCATGCGATCACAGCATATCTCGGTAAGATGAAGGGCTGCCAGACCATTCTTGAGAGCATTGAAACTCCGGAAATCTACGCTGTCGTGCATGCTGCGATGCAGCAGAGCGGCGAGGCTCTGGTAAAGCAGTTCGGCTTCGACCACGAGGCTCATTTCAAATATATCGAGAAGATTATCAAGCGTTTCCACAATCCATATCTCAAGGACGACGTTACCCGTGTGGGACGTGAGCCGATAAGAAAACTTTCTCCGGACGACAGACTCATAAAGCCGGTAATGACAGCCAAGAGTTTCGGACTGCCTTATGACAAGATTCTGCTCGGAGTGGGTGCTGCATTGCACTTCAACAATCCTGAAGATCCGCAGAGCGTACAGCTGATGGAAAAGATTGCTACAGAGGGACTTGTTCCTACCATTTCGGAAGTTACCGGCATCAAGTCCGGAGATCCGATGCTTCAGGAGATTGTCAATGCCTATAAAGAGGTGGAAAAGATATGATGCTTCACAGACTTACAATCGCGGCTGCAGCATTGTTCGCTATGGCCGTGACTGCGGCTAATGCTCAGAATCCCGAAGCCGGATACCAGGAGGGTATTGACCGTAACAAGGTGGAAATCAATTCTTTTGAAGACCTTCAGAATTATTTCAGATATTCTCCGAAGAGAGATGTCATCATCAGCGCTCATCGTGGCGGTATGATGGCTGGTTACCCGGAAAACTGCGTCGAGTCGTGCGAAAAGACATTGTCAATGATGCCGACGTTCTTCGAAATCGACTTCAGTTTCACGAAGGACAGTGTCATGGTACTGATGCATGACCTTACGCTGGACAGGACTACGACAGGCAAAGGCAAGGTCTGTGACTATACCTATGAGCAGATCCGCCAGTTCAATCTCGTGGACAGAAAGGGCAAGGAGACCCCTTACAAGATCCCGACATTGAAGGAGATGCTGGAGTGGGGCAAGGATAAGGTCGTCTTCAATTTCGACAACAAGTACATCAATACCAAGGGCGTGAGCGATGCCGAGAAGAAGGGTGCTTTGGACTACTATATCAAGCAGCTGCTTCCGGGAGGGGACTGGTCGATGTACCACAACATCATGTTGAGCGTGCGTTCCATCGACGAGGCTCTGTACTACTGGAATCACGGCGTGCAGAATGTGATGTTCTGCGTGGAAATCAGCAAGCCTGAACATTTCCTGGCTTACGACGAGTGCCCTATTCCGTGGGACCACATCATGGCTTATGTGCGTCTGGCCGTGAACCCTGAACTTCATGACATTTACCGCGAACTGCATAAGAAGGGCGTGATGATAATGACCTCTATCACAGGCTCTTCCGACAAGGTGAAGAAAGATGTGGACCGCCGCATCGCCTATGAGCGCGAACTTCTGGCCGAACCGGACATCATCGAGACCGACTACCCGTCCGAGTTCATCGGACTTCCTTGGAGCAGGAAAGAAATCCATTCTCTCCAGGACAAGGCCATCAAGTCAATGAGAACAGCAAGACCAAGAAGATAACACCATGAAACCGATAAGAATTTTCCTCGCTGCAGCGGCTTCCCTCTTTGTCTGTGTCAATGCCTCTGCACAGGTAACTCGTGAAAAACTGGCGGCAGATCCTTATGCAGGAGTCGGCATCTACCATGTATATAAGCCTGGCAATATGCAGGACACGGCAGCACCGGAAGGATACAATCCGTTCTATATCAGTCATATAGGCCGTCATGGCTCACGCTATCACGATTCGTCCAAGAAGTTTGACAAGGCGCCGGAAAAAATCCGTAAGGCTGCGGAAACCGGGATGCTTACTGAGCGTGGAATGGCATTGTACCGCGAATTGATGAAAGTCGATTCTGCTACGGTGGGAAACTTGGGCAAACTCTCCGAACTTGGAGCTGAGGAGCATCAGATGATAGCGAAACGTATGTATCGCCGTTTTCCGGAGGTGTTCTCAAGTGAGGAAAGAATCTATGTGGACGCCGCTTCAAGCACTGTCAGAAGATGTCAGGAGAGTATGATGGCGTTTACAAAAAGGCTTAAGAAGGAACGCAAGAGCCTCAAGGTCAATGTCCATAGCGGGGATTCCTACATGGCATACCTTCTCTACAAGCCTGCGGATTATTTCGATATCGTACACCTCGGCAGTGATGTTACGGACTCATTGGCCAAGGCGTTGTTGGATACTACAGCATTCCTTTCTTCTATTTTCAATGATCCGGAAGAAGGTGCCAAGCTGGTTTCTCCGTCCTGGAAATTCATGAGGGAGGTGCTCATCTGGGGCAGTATCGCGCCAGATATCAGACTGGACGATGTGTGCGTGCCTGCGTATTACACTGAGGATATGAGGTATCAGCTGGCTAAGGTCAATGCCTGCAGAATCTATTCTGAGATGTGCAATTCAGTGGAGTCCGGCGGACGCAGGATGTCATTGACAGAAACTCTGCTCTCTGATTTTATCGCGAAGGCGGATGCGGCGCTTACATCCGGGAGCCAGCGTGCAGCGGACCTCAGATTTGCCCACGACGTGTCTGTGGCGCCGCTTTCGGCATTGATTGGCATCGAGGGCTGCGACAAGAGGCTTCCGGCAAAGGATGTCTGGAAGTACTGGATGACGTCAGAATATGTTCCGATGGCAATGAACCTGCAGATGGTGTTCTACCGTAAGGATGGTGACACCAAGTGCAAGGATGTTCTGGTCAAGTTCCTCTTGAATGAGCAGGAGCGTCTCGTGCCGGCTCTGACACCGGTTGAAGGCCCATACTACAGATGGAAGGACGTGCGCAAATTCCTTCTCGAGAAGGTGAAGTATGCGCATGAAATCAATGTCCGTTGGGGTGTGGCGCAGTAAATTCTTGATTCTGGTGGCAAAAATGTCAAATTATTTTTGCTGAATGGAAAAATAGTCATATATTTGCATTCCCGATTTGGAAATAGAGACCAAGTCGGAATGCAAATAAGCTTGGGAGCATAGCTCAGTTGGTTCAGAGCGTCTGCCTTACAAGCAGAGGGTCG
>ENA-ORNB01001379-ORNB01001379.1-human-gut-metagenome-genome-assembly--contig:-NODE-1379-length-17721-cov-3.007698_pt1 | contig 17721 bp, 15 predicted proteins | sample MGYA00242112_ERZ509016 | MGnify/ENA primary metagenome ERZ509016 (study PRJEB26280, sample SAMEA2338705) | human gut metagenome | biome: human gut; feature: human-associated habitat; material: faeces...
CAGGCGCTCAAAGCGAACATAACCAATAACATGAATAGTACTTTCTTCATCTTCTAATTAAAAATTAATTCGTTATACAACACAAATATATGCAAAAAGGTTAAACCCTTGTATATGTCGTATAACTTTACGTAATTTGCTATCCTATTTTCTTAATCAGATTAATAAATTTATGGAGAAAAAACATCAGTACCGAGGATTAACCAAACAAGAAGTAGAAGAGAGCAGGCGCCTTCACGGCGAGAATGTACTTACCCCGCCCGAGAAAGCTTCGTTATGGAGCCAATTCTTGGAGAAATTCGAAGATCCTATTATTCGTATATTATTAGTGGCATGGCTCTTGTCCATGATAATCGCTGGCGTACATTGCTGGGGACCTGAGGCGAAAGGTTTTACGGCCTTCTTGGAGCCGATCGGCATTTTCTTCGCGATCATGCTTGCCAGTTGCGTGGGCTTTTTCTTCGAGGTGAAAGCGAACAAGGCATTCGATATCTTGAATACAGTCAATGATGATATTTTAGTAAAGGTAATCCGTGACGGGAATATCTGCCAAATACCGAAAAAAGAGGTCGTCGTAGGCGATATCGTTGTTTTGGAGACAGGTGAGGAAATTCCTGCGGATGGACATTTGCTTGAAGCCATCTCCCTACAGATCAACGAATCCACACTAACCGGTGAACCGATTATCAGCAAGACAACAAACGAGGCGGATTTCGATACGGAAGCGACTTATCCGTCCAATGTAGTCATGCGAGGAACGACGGTCGTGGACGGACATGGCGTAATGCAAGTAGAAAAGGTGGGTGACGCTACCGGATACGGTAAGGTCTACGAAGGCTCGCAAATCGAGAGCGATGTAGAGACTCCTTTACAAATACAGTTGAAAGGCTTGGCCGGAGTGATCAGCAAAGCCGGATATACGATCGCCGGAGTGACGTTCATCGCCTTGACCGTAAAATTCCTTTTATCAGATAGTTTCCCCGGGATGCCGGCGATGGACATCATCGCCCATATCCTCAACTACTTTATGGTAGCGGTTACGTTGATCGTGGTATCCGTTCCGGAAGGATTACCGATGAGTGTCACGTTAAGTTTGGCCCTCAGCATGAACCGTATGTTGAAGACGAATAATCTTGTCCGCAAAATGCACGCCTGTGAGACTATGGGAGCGACTACCGTAATTTGTACGGACAAGACCGGAACGTTGACGCAGAACCAAATGCAAGTCTACCAAACGAATTTCTACAACCTGAAAGACCAAAAGCTCGGGGAGGATGAGTTAAGTAACCTGATCAAAGAAGGTATCTCCACGAACTCCACGGCATTCCTCGATTTCTCGGAAGAAAAAGTAAAAACCCTTGGAAACCCGACGGAGGCCGCCCTTTTACTCTGGTTGAACGGACAACACCAAAATTATCTGGAATTAAGAGAGAACGCTACGATCCTAGATCAATTGACCTTCTCTACGGAACGGAAATATATGGCTACAATCGTACAATCACCGTTACTCGGCAAGAAGGTACTTTACGTGAAAGGTGCTCCCGAAATCGTACTGGCCAACAGTAACCGGGTGGCGATAGACGGAACTTACAAACCGGTGGCGGAATGTAAAGCCGGCATCGAAAAACAATTATTGGATTACCAGAACCAAGCGATGCGTACGCTTGGCTTCGCTTACCAGATAATCGAGGATGGAATGGATGAGACCTTCTTCGTTGAGGGTCGTTTACATGATACGGATTTAACGTACCTAGGTATCGTCGCTATCTCCGATCCGGTACGTGCGGATGTGCCCCCCGCTGTTCAAAGTTGCTTGGACGCAGGTATCGACGTGAAGATCGTCACCGGAGATACACCGGGTACTGCTAAAGAAATCGGACGACAGATCGGTACGTGGAAAGCGAATGATACCGACCGGAACATTATCACGGGTCCCGCATTCGAGGCGCTTAGCGATCAAGAGGCCTTGGATCGTGTCTTAGACTTGAAGATCATGTGCCGTGCCCGTCCTACGGACAAACAGCGTTTGGTACAATTATTACAACAGAAAGGCGCCGTGGTAGCGGTTACCGGCGACGGGACAAACGATGCCCCCGCCTTGAAAGCGGCACAAGTAGGCCTCTCTATGGGAGACGGTACTTCCGTTGCCAAGGAAGCCAGCGACATCACGATTATCGATAACTCATTCAGTAGCATTACCCGTGCGGTGATGTGGGGACGTTCCTTGTACCGAAATATCCAGAAATTCCTGTTATTCCAATTGACCATCAATGTAGCCGCTTGTTTGATCGTGCTATTGGGTTCCTTATTAGGTACGGAATCGCCTTTGACCATCACGCAGATGTTATGGGTAAACTTGATCATGGATACATTCGCTGCCGGAGCGTTGGCTTCTCTCCCACCGAATGAGCGAGTGATGAAAGATAAACCTCGCCGGAGCGGTAAGGATGGAGATTTCATTATCACCCGCCCGATGGCTTACAATATTTTCGGTGTCGGATTCGCTTTTGTTGTAATCTTGATGGGCTTGTTGTTCTATTTCCATGCGCAAGACGGTTTAACGCCGCATGATTTATCGTGGTTCTTCAGCTTCTTCGTGATGCTACAGTTCTGGAATATGTTTAACGCAAAGGCATTTATGGAAGGACGTTCCGCTTTTGCCAATTTAAAGGATAGTAAAAGCTTCTTGCTGGTCGCTTTACTGATTTTGATTGGTCAATACTTGATCGTCACTTTTGGAGGCGAGATGTTCAGCGTAATACCGTTGTCCTTGAAAGACTGGGCAATCATTATCGGATCTTCCTCTCTGGTTTTATGGATCGGTGAGTTATTCCGGTTATTCAAAAGATAAATATATATTATAGGGACGGGGCGTGCCCCGTCCCTACAACCGGAAATAGTGTACCCGTATGATATATTAAAACCAACCTAGCTATAAATAGCTATTTCCTTATCCCGCTTCGTGTCTTAACTTCACACCTCAAATTATTTAAATAATGAAACATCTATTAGAATTAGCGAAAAGAAACCAAGAAAGAGCTTGGGAAGTGATCCGGCAAACCGACATTATAAATATATGGAAATCCGTCGGGGCGGAAATAAACCTAGTAGGCTCCTTGAATATGGGACTACTCATGAAACATAAGGATATCGACTTTCATATTTACACTTCTCCTTTCCGTATATCCGACAGCTTCCTAGCGATGGCCCGACTAGCGGAGAACCCGCTCATTAAACGGATCGAATACGGAAATTCGCTCGATACGGAAGAACAATGCGTAGAGTGGCAGCATGGTTCCAAGACCCGGATAACGAACTCTGGCAAATTGATATGATCCATATCGTAAAAGGTTCCCGTTATGACGGTTATTTCGAGAAAATGGCCGAACGTATAACCGCCGTACTGACTGACGAGACCCGGCAGGCCATCTTAAAACTGAAATATGAGACACCGGATACAGCGAAAATCATGGGCGTGGAATATTACCAAGCAGTCATTCAAGACGGCGTGCGTACGTATGCGGAATTAGAGGACTGGAAAAAACAACATCCAGTCACAGGCGTTATCGAATGGATTCCATAAGAACATTATTGGCCAAACCGTGAAGAATCGATCTCTTTCTTATTCTTCCGGTTCATCTTGCCCAATGTATACTTTAAGGTGAGCGATACAGAACGAGTATCCGAATAGATCGTCATATCACTCTTCTGGCTGGGATAATCAATATGCGTTTTCGCACGTAAGCCCTTTAACAAATCCTCACCTCGCAGCATTACACTTAACTTTTTCGGTATCGGATTCCAGACAAGACCCGCCGATACATTATAATTACCATCCACATCATAGATACCTTGTACCGAAGGCGCACTATAGCGAGCGTTAACTTCTAACGATAAGTTCTTTTTCCTTGATAAAGTAAACGTATTGAACAACATCAACTGCCCGAACAACTTTTTCCGATCAAACGAAATATCGATAAACACTCCCTCATCTTGAATCAAGAAGCCCGATGCCACGAACCGTGAGCTAACCACCCCACCGATCCGAAACGGGATAACTGCCATCGCCCCGAAAGTATTATGCTTATCGAAATTAACCGATTGGTAATAGGCTCTCAACGCTTTCGTATCTTGATAATACAATTGGCGAATATAATTCACATGATGATTGGCGAATAGTCCAAAAACATATTTCTTTTTCAAGATATAATTAGCCCTAGCCATATAAATACGTTCCGGTTCCAAATAAGGATTTCCCCGTACCTGACTATACACATTCAAATAAGAAACATTCGAGCTCATGGCCCAATACGCCGGATACTTCTTATCGCTGGAGAAATTGACTTGAAGCATATTCGATGGATCGATCGTATAACTCAAGTTCAATTGTGGATAGAGATTTACCCCAGACCATAAAGTCCATTTCCGGCCCACCGAATCAATCACCGCCTTATTATACTCCGCCGAAAGAGAAACGCTCAACACCAGTTTCTTGCCAAAACGCTTAGAGAAACCGGCATACAATCCCGCCGTATACTCTTTTTCTTTTTGGGCAAACGTAGCTGACAGATCCTCCTGTTTATCTTGGTAGGTAAAGGAGCTATTATCCGTAAAGGATAACTGCACATTCGTGCCTACGTTAATTTTCCATCCTTTTCCTAATACCCGTTCGTAGTTAACGAATACATTCGCCAAATGGATATTTTGCCGGGAGGTAGCCTCCACCTCTTGTTTCGTATCGGGATAATCCGAGATCATATATTGATCCCTGCGATCCTTATAATAGGTATAATCCACCCCTGCGTTCAAGTTCTTGGAATGTGCATAATTCAACCGTACATTTTGAAGATTCTTCGGGCCCGATAACTTATTATTACTTTCCGCATTCTCAATACCCACAAATAGAGTGTTCGAATATCGTTTGGAATTAGAATCCGTTATCTTGGCATAATAAGAAATATCCACCTCACGCCCCTTATCCATAAACCAACTGGCACTTGCCCCAATCGTATGGTTCATGGAATGACCTACTGCCGTATTTTCTTGCAGGATCTCATAAGGACGATCCTTCACGATGGGATAGGCGTTCATATCCTCGGTTGAACGGGAATGGTTATAATTAGCGGAATAAGATAGATCCAGACTATATTTCTTTTTGGAGTAAGATAAATTCACTAACCCGGTTGGCGAGAAGTAGAAAGCTTGCTTTCCGGTCAAAGAGATATCGGCACTTAAATCCTCATTCACTTTCTTCTCCATAATGATATTTATACTACCTCCTTTTACGCCATATTTTGGAGGAGAGCTATACAAAAGCTCTATACTCTTTACTTTGCTGGCCGAGGTAGATTTCAGAAGCTCTACAATCTGGGACAATGACATTGAACTTCTACGTCCGTTAATAATAATGTTCGTAGTAGGGACGCCGATGATACTAACGTTGTCCCCTTCTTTCACCAATCCGGGAATCTCTCCTAAAATATCAAATGCAGTATTCACCGGTTTGGCCCTGATCAAGTTAGGCACGTCGAAAGATAAGGCATCGTCCGTAACCGTAACCAAAGGACGCTCGGAAGTAACGTAGACATCCGGCAATTTTACCGTAATACTATCTTTCACCAAGATAACAGAATCCTTAGTCTGTGCATTTACAGCGACAAGAATATTCAGAAGCAACAAGAAAGGAACAATGGCAGTCTTCATAATATCAAGATTATGTTTATAATCCGCCAAATTAAAAAGAAAAAAGGAGATAAGCAACGAAGCTATCGAATATTTACGAATAAATCGTATGTACACTAAAAATAAAGCAATTGCACCACACCTACTTATACTATTAACCCGTTGGCGGAATTAAGTAACCGTGCTAAATCTTATAAAGATAAAAATCAGATCAAACCGAATAAAATGTTCTCCCAGTACTATATAAAACCTCCCGCAACCCGATATCTTCTTTATTCGCCGCCGCTGAATGTTCGTTCAGCGGCGGCGAATAAAGAAGATAGGCTTATCCATCAAGGTATTATTCATCAAGGCATTATTCATTCGACCTTATCCAAGGTAAAAGTAAATATTAAAGTAGAACCTCCGGGGATACCGCTATAATCTCCATATCCATAACCTAGCGAAGCCGGGATAATCGCCTCCACGGTCTCATCCAGATGGATATTCAATAAGACACCGCTTAAGCCCGGGATAATGCCGTTCATAGAAAAACTTGATCTATCCAGTTTCTTTTGAAAGACTTGCCCGTCAATATACTTCCCTTCCAGATCAAGTAAATAAACCACTGAGATTGCGGAAGGTGTCGTTGTCCATTCATTCTCTTTCCGAATGATCCGGTATAAGGCGGTATCACCCCCTAGAACAACTTGCTTATATCTTAATTCACCCTTCTCATCTTTCTCTGTTTTCTTTTCCCAGATGTATTCCTTGTTTTTGTTGATATAAGCCAATTGCTCTTCCGAGAATTGAAGCTCATCATCCCCACAAGAAGTAAATCCCATCATCATGATCACTAAAAGTGACCATACATACATTGAAAGTGCTTTCATTCCGATTTCTATATAAAATTAAATTATGATTATTCTTGATTTCCGAGGCGCGAATATACAAATCCATTTTGTTATATCAACTAACTTTCCGTTCTTTGCATAAATATAGTAGTAACCAACTAATACAACATGAAACTAAATAAATTAATAGCGATCGCCACGATCAGCCTTCTGTCGGGAGGTATAAGCATGGCACAAAAAGCGTTGAATCTTGAGGATATCGTTGCCGGTAACGTCATACAAACGAAAGGCATCGGAAGCATGACTTGGCTAAAAGACGGTGAACGTTATAGCTGCTTGGAAAATAATAAGCAAACCGGAGGCACGGATATCGTCGCCTATCGAGCGAAAGATAACTCCCGTGAAGTCATTATCCCCTCATCCCTATTGACGGACAAATCTACCGGAAAGCCTATCCCCGTACGTAGCATCTCTTGGAGTGCGGATAATGAGAAAGTCTTGATTTATAACAATACCCAACGGGTATGGCGTTATGATACACGGGGTGACTATTGGGTATTAAACCTAAAGGACGGCGCTTTACGTCAATTGGGAAAAGGAATGCCGGAATCCTCCATGATGTTCGCTAAATTCTCTCCGGATGGCACACGTGTAGCCTACGTTTCCAATAATAATATATATGTAGAAGATATAGACTCCGGGAAAATCACGCAGCTAACAAAAGACGGAAGCGATACGATTGTCAACGGAACCTTCGATTGGGTATATGAGGAGGAGTTCAGTTGCCGGGATGGTTTCCGCTGGAGCCCGGACGGAAAGCATATCGCCTATTGGCAAAGCGATACGAAAGGAACGGGAGTGTTCGACATTATTAATAATGTAGACTCCATCTACGCAAAGGTAATTCATTTCCCATACCCCAAGGCAGGAACCACCAATTCAGCCGTAAAAGTAGGCTACGTTTCCTCTACCGGCGGGAACACCACTTGGATCGCCATACCCGGAGATCCCCGGAACAACTACCTGCCCCGTATGGAATTCATCCCCGAAAGCGACGAGTTGTTCATACAGCAACTAAACCGCCCGCAGAATACAAATAAGGTATGGATCGCCAAGATATCCGATAACTCGCTGAATAATATCTTCACCGATACGGATGCCGCATGGCTGGACACGAATGATAACATACAATGGTTAAAGGACAACCACTATTTCACATGGGAAAGCGAGCGTAGTGGCTGGCGGCATTTATACCGGATAAGCCGTGACGGAAAAGAGATACAACCCATCACCAAAGGTGATTTTGATTATATCTCGCCGGTCGGGACCGATCTACAAAAGGGCTGGGTCTATTTCATAGCCTCCCCGGACAATTTCACCCAACGCTACTTGTACCGGGCTAAAGCATTCGGCAATGGAGAAGTGGAGCGTGTAAGCCCCATGGAACAATCCGGACAGCACCGCTACAACATGTCACCCACCGGCAAATGGGCTATACATACGTATAGTAACGCCTCTACCCCATCCGTTATCGACATGGTTTCTTTCCCGAAACATCAATCCGTACGCATGCTTGAGGATAATGCCCAAGCCAAGGATCAATACGCCGCCTTAGGATTAAACCCGAAAGAATTTATCAAGGTCAAGTCCGGCAATCTAACCTTGGACGCATGGATGATAAAACCTGTCGATTTCGACGCATCCAAGAAATACCCGGTTATCATAGAGGTATACGGCGAGCCGGCGAGCGCCACCGTACAAGATGTATGGGGTAACGGAGATTTATGGCAACAATATATGGCGAACCAAGGCTATATCGTGGTGAGTATAGAGAACCGGGGCGCGAATACTCCTCGTGGGCGTGAATGGCGTAAATGTATTTACGGGGAAGTGGGCACTTTCTCCTCCGAGGATCAAAGCAGGGGTATTTTAGATATGGCCCGTCAATATCCGTTTATCGATGCCAGCCGGATCGGCATTACCGGATGGAGCGGCGGCGGCAGTCAAACCTTGAACTGCATGTTCCGTTATCCGAAAGTATTCCATACCGGTATAGCGATCGCTTTTGTCGCTGACCAGCGCCTATACGACACGATCTACCAAGAACGTTACATGAATACTCCGCAGAACAATCCGGAAGGCTACCGCAAAGGTTCCCCGATTACCTATGCCGAGGGACTGGAAGGTAATCTGCTGCTTATTCATGGTACGGGAGATGATAACGTGCATTACCAAAATTGCGAGATGCTGGTGAACAAGTTGATCAAGAACGGAAAGATGTTTACGCAAATCAGTTACCCGATGCGTAGCCATAGCATCAACGAAAGGGAAGGAACGACTCTTCACCTACGTAAGACAATGGCTAAATACTGGCTGGAGCATCTTCCGGCCGGTGGTAAATAGTTAATCCACGATTCAATGAAACAATTTTTATTGCGATTAGTGATCTTGGCAGGAATCAGTTTCCTGCCAACGGTGTCCAACGCCCAATTAAGGGAAAAGGCCGAAGAACTATTGTCTACGACATTAGGCAATGATCCGGAGGAACCAGTTACCCCAACCGATACGCTTTCGCTCGATGAGCAGCACCGGAAGGATTCCATCAAGATGCAGGAGCTAGCCCTCCAGTTGCAAGAGATGAAACTAAACGAGATCTTACTGAAAGACGAGCTGGAAAGCACGAAAAACAGCAACGCTACCGCCGACTCCCTAAAAAGGGCCGAGCAACGAAACCGTATCGATTCCCTTCGGGCACTGACTCCCGGCGTACCTGTAGTCGTAGAGGGGGATACCTTATTTCACCTTTACGCCAAGCGCGGAGGCCGCACCCCGGTTGACCGGGCTGAGGACATCCTCAATATCATGGTAAAGATCGGGACCTCGCATTCCTTGAAGAAGGATTCCATCTATATCTATGACAGCGAATACGTAACGGATATCATGTACGGAGATAAGGTTATCCTAAGTATCACCGATCAAGATGCCCTATGGCAAAATCTCAGTCGTATAGCCCTCGCAGAACAATATCAACCGATTATCCAAAACAAGATACAAGAGCTAAGGGAGCAACATAGTATCTTGCAGATAGCGAAACGGGTATTATTGTTCATCCTCGTAATTATCATCCAATATTTCCTGTTTAAGCTGACCAACTATCTGTTTAAGAAACTACGCAGGAAAATTATCTGGTTAAAGCAGAACCGACTCAGATCTATTACCATCCGGGATTATGAATTTCTCAACACACATCGCCAAGGGCGTGTATTGATGTTTTTCACCAACGTAATACGATGGATCGTGTTACTAATCCAATTAACCATCAGTGTACCGATCCTTTTCGCTATCTTCCCGCAAACAGAAGATCTAGCCTTGAAGATATTCTCCTACTTGTTGGAGCCGGTAAAGATGATCTTTAAATCGGTAGCTTCCTATATTCCGAACTTGTTTATCATCTTGGTGATCTATTACTGTATCAAATACATCGTAAAAGGAATCCAATACATAGCCAACGAGATAGAGAGCGAGAACCTGAAAATATCAGGTTTTTACCCGGATTGGGCGCAACCGACGTTTAATATCATCCGTTTCCTGCTATACGCCTTTATGATCGCCATGATCTATCCTTATCTGCCGGGATCGGACTCGGGGGTATTTCAAGGCATATCCGTATTTGTCGGTTTGATCATATCGTTGGGTTCCAGTACGGTGATCGGAAATATCATCGCAGGGCTGGTCATTACTTATATGAGGCCCTTTAAATTGGGTGACCGTATCCAACTAAACGAGACGACTGGCAACGTGATCGAGAAGACTCCGTTTGTCACCCGTTTACGTACCCCTAAGAATGAGGTAGTGACCATCCCGAACTCCTTTATCATGTCCTCCCATACAACAAATTATAGCGTATCCGCACGGCAATACGGATTAATCATCCACAGCACGGTTACGATCGGCTACGACGTACCTTGGCGGCAAGTTCATCAATTATTGATCAATGCCGCCCGCCAGACCACCGGGGTATTGCCAGAGCCGAAGCCTTTCGTATTGGAGACCGAACTAAGCGATTACTATCCCTGTTATCAAATCAACGCTTATATAAAGGACGCCGATAAACTCGGGGATATCTATTCCGACCTGCATCAAAACATACAGGACGTATTCAATGAGGCTGGCGTAGAGATCATGTCACCGCACTATTTCGCCGGACGAGACGGAAGCGCTTCCACGATCCCGGCCTCTCCCTATCCGGATGACAGGGTAGAGCCTTCAAAGAAATAAATATTTCACGGTAAATAGTTAAAAATGATCCCTCACGAAACAAATCGTGGGGGATTTTATGTTATATGTCCAAACGTCACTAATAAAATAAACAATGGTAATGAAAAAGTATTTTATCGCAGTAGCGGCTATGGCATTTTTGGCCGCATGTAGCGGGAAACAAGCCCAAAAGGATGTACCCGTAGAAGTAGAGGAAGAAGAATTCGCCATAATGTCGGCGGCTCCGGACGCTCCGTCTCTGCCACTGATCCATTCTGTTAAGGCGACTCAACCGGCAAAACCCGTGAATATGAGAGATTCCTTGAAGGCTGATCCTAAAAAGGGACCGGTTATCCAAAAAAAGTATAAGGGAACCCTGACTTCTCCGGATAGCGTGAATGTAGATTATGACTTAACCTTGTATTATCAACAAGATAACGCAGACGAGGAAGGCGTATTCGAGTTGGATGCTCTTTATACCGTACCGGAAGCAGTAGCCTCAAGCACCGGAGCGGCGAAGAAAGCTCCTCAGAAAGCCATTACAACCGGTAAACAAAAAGTAAAGCACGGAGCTCCCGATGACGCTAGCGCAGTAATCTACGAGTTGATTCCTAGTGATGGCGAACCCGTCATTTATTTCCTAGTAGAAGGGGATAACTTGACCTTGATGAACGATGCGTTGCAAAAAGCGGCGGCAGATCTTAACTACACACTAAAACTTGTTCAATAATATAGGCAGCACATCTTTGTATATATAGATCACCCCGATAGTCTTACCGGATCGCCGGAAGCTATCGGGGTTTAGTTTTTATTTAAACCATCCTTAGCGGACCGATTATTTGATACCTAACTTGGCTTTGATCGCTTTAGGCAGGGCATCTTTATGAACCACGATATTCATGGTCTTATAACGGACAAATGCTTTGGAAGCATACCAAATACCGTTATACTTGTTGTTGGTTCCCCACGAGTTCTTCACCATATAATACTCGTTACCTTCTTGATCTTTGGCGATACCGTAGATCTGCATACCATGGTCGTCGGTCGTCTCATAATTATCATAAGCCAACTGGCGCTCTGCTTGCGTACACCATTTCTGAGGTTGCGGTTTTGTGTTCAGCTTCTTTTCCTCCGGTTTCAATTTCAACCAATGAGCCATATCGGAACCGCTCAACTCCTGTACCTTCTCATCATCAGGCATAACGGCCACTCCGTCACGAGTAAAACCAGATTCGCTCACGTCGGAACCCCAAGCGATCGTATACCCCGTATTAATCGCGTTATCAAAGACCTCCATAAACTCATCCAGCGGCAAGTTATACGACATACCGTGACGCCAGTTATCCTGAATCTCTAGCGGGAACTGGGTATAGAACGGATGATGCGTATAAGAAGTCAATGATACATAATCCGAAGCCTTCAAACCTGTAGACTCGAAGAAAGATTTCGGTGTATATTCCTTCCCTTTATACGTGAATTTCTCAGGAGGAACTCCCAAGTAGATCTGATGTACCGCAGCGACCGCCTTCTTCCATAACATGGCGTTATTCTCATCAGACTGCAATTTGCGTAACTTTCCCTTGGCGATAGCGGCCACCATAGCATCCGTCAAGGCGGAAAGCTCGGTATGGTTACTCAACGTATCGGCATACATCACGCCCGGGCGCATCTCCTTTTCCGGAACCAAGCCGAATGTTTCCATTCCATAAAGCGCATCATAGAAAGATCCACCTTGCGAGAACGAAACATCCCCATGCGTACGCACAGCAGCATCGGCACGATCCAGATAGGTGTTATATACCGTAAACATCTCGGATAAGTCATACTCGCCCTTTCCCATACGAAGCAACTCCGACTCCAAGAAAGAGTACGAGGAGTAGCACCAGCACGTACCCGCACGATTTTGGTTCTTAACAGATGTAATGGGGTTCTCTTTCACGGTCGTGAACACGAATCCCTCCTCACTCTCCTTCTTCTCCGTGTCTTGCGCTTGGATCGTAGCGGACATAGTCAGAGCGAATAGCATGCTTGAAACTAGAATTGTCTTTTTCATGTAATTTTATATATTTATATTAGTATTAAGTCCGTATCGACCGCAAATGTAAGTTTTTTATCCGTAGCTAACTCTACAAAGTCGTACGTATTTGAGATATTTTATCTAAGTTTGCCTCCTCAGGAAACATAATATATAACTAATTATCTGCAAAATGAGAATATCTATTATCGGTTCGGGTAATATCGGTGGAGCGATCGCCCGAGGTTTAGCGAAAGGAACCATGTTCAAAGCCTCTGATATCACTTGTACCGCCCAATCGGATGAGACCTTGGAGAAGATGAGAAAGATCGATCCGGACTTTATCTTGACCCATGATAACGTGGAAGCGGCACGAAACGCTGATATCATTATAATCGCCGTTAAACCTTGGCGTGTAGAAATGATTATAGATGAGATTAAGTCGGTGCTCGACTTCGAGAAACAAATCATCGTATCCGTAGCGGCTGGCGTGACTTTCGACCTGTTGAATACTTATTTGACCAAGAATACAGACTTCGATTGTCTGGCTACTCCCACGATCTTCCGGATCATGCCCAACACGGCTATCGAGGTGATGAGCAGCATGACTTTCGTTTCCGCCCGCAACGCCTCCAAGGAGCAAACGGATCTAATCATCCATATCTTCAACGAGCTTGGCAACGCCATGTTGGTAGAAGAACGGTTGATGGGCGCAGGAACAGCATTGGCTTCCAGCGGCATCGCTTTCGCCTTGCGTTATATCCGCGCGGCGATAGAAGGCGGCGTGGAATTGGGTTTCTATCCGAAACAAGCGCAAGAGATCGTGGTGCATACCGTGAAAGGCGCCGTTGATTTATTGCTCGAGAACAAAAGTAACCCGGAGATGGAAATCGATAAGGTAACAACTCCGGGCGGAATCACGATCAAGGGTCTAAATGAGATGGAACTTTCCGGTTTTACCTCTTCCGTGATCCGGGGACTGAAGGCCAGTAAATAAAAATAGGCAGACAAAGTAGTTTGCCAGCACCAATACGCCCCGAAATATGCTGACAAACTACTTTACCTGCCCTCGGCAGGTTTATGTTCTTTCCGCCTAGTCATTTCCATCTCCAACATCCGGAGTTCCCGGCTGGTCTGCCCCGCGACAGAAGTATTCTCTTCCGCACGCCGGATCAAATACGGCAGTACATCCCTTACCGAGGCGTACGGTACGTATTTGGTTACGTTATATCCCGCATGGGCTAAATTGAAGGAAATATTATCGCTCATTCCCAATAGCTGCGCAAAGAAAACACGGGAGTCATCGCGGGCGATCCCCTTCTCGTCCATCAATTTCGCCAACTTATAATTACTCTCCTCATTATGAGTTCCCATAAACATCTCAAAACGATCTAAATGATCCATGGTGAAACGGACCGCCGCATCATAATTCTCGTCCGTGGCCTGCTTATCTTTACAAATCGGATCGGGATAATCCAACGCCGCCGCACGGGCACGCTCCGCTTCCATATAAGCCCCGCGCACGAATTTCACGCCCGCAATATAACCTTTCGCCACGGCGTCATCGTAGATACGACGCAGATAAGGCATCCGGTCATGACGATACATTTGCAAGGTAGCGAATACGATCGCACGTTTCTTGTTGAACTTACGCATCGCCTCATCGGTCAACGCATCAATGGCATCTTGGAAACAATAATCCTCCGCATCCACTAAAATACGTACGTCGTTATCGTAAGCCCGTTGGCAAAGCGCCATAAAACGCTCGCGGAACTCGCGGAAATGCCGGACATCGTCTATCGTAAGCTCTTCCCGTTTCTCGGAAGCTTTGGCCAGTAACTCATCGGTCGTGATCGTGGATGGTTTGAATACGGCATAGGCCAGATTCGTATTTCCTTTCGCAAAATCTATCGAGCGCAAGGTTTCCTCGAAAGTCGCCTGTATGCCCTCCGGGGTCTGCTCGCTCTCCGCCGAATAATCGAGCGTCGATTTCACGTTGTATTTCATCAAGTGGTTGATGGCTGCGGAACAGTCTTGTAAAGTTTCTCCCCCAACGAACTGTTTATATAAGGTAGGCTTCACCGCCCAAGCCAGCGGGAAATGTATTTTCAAGGCTATACTCGTGGCTACTTTAGCGCATTTTACCAACCAAGGATATTTTATCGTATTAAAAAGCCAGTAAGCATTTTGTAGTTCTCCCCGCGACTTCGACGAGAAAGCGATCTCGGTATTGTTAAAGTCTAACATATTGTATGTAGATAAAGGTAACGTCATAGCGTAGAGACGGGGCACGCCCCGTCTCCCCCACAATCAGTTGGTATTTCTTAATTATGACAATTATTTCTCACCTAAGAACGGATACCCGTAGCTCGTCGGAGGAACCAAACATTCCTTGATACAACGAGGATTCGTCCAACGAATCAAGTTCAGCGGGCCACCGGCCTTGTCATTCGTTCCGGACGCACGGGAACCGCCGAACGGTTGCTGGGCGATCACGGCGCCGGTCGGTTTATCATTGATATAGAAATTACCGGCCGAATAGCGCAAGGTATTGAATGCCTTATCGATCGCATAGCGATCACGGGCGAAAATAGAACCCGTCAATCCGTACGGAGAAGTTCGATCACAAAGTTCCAAAGTCTCCTCATATTTAGCGTCGTCATATACGTAGATCGTAATCACCGGCCCGAAGATTTCCTCTACCATGCTCTTGAACATCGGGTCCGTGGTCTGGATAACCGTTGGCTCCACGAAATAACCAACCGATTTGTCCCCGTTACCACCAAAAAGAACCTCCGCGTCCGGAGACTGTTTCGCATAATCGATATAACTCATGATGTTATCGAACGAAGCCTCATCGATCACGGCATTGACAAAGTTCGTGAAATCCTGCACGTCACCCATCTTGATCTCTTTCAGCATATCGCCCACGTAATCTTTCACCTCTTTCCAGAGAGAAGCCGGGATATAGGCCCGAGAACCCGCCGAGCACTTCTGCCCTTGATACTCGAACGCACCGCGTACGATAGCGGTAGCTACATCCAACGCCGGAGCGGAAGGATGAGCGAAGATAAAGTTCTTGCCACCTGTCTCGCCTACGATTTTTGGATAAGATTTATAATGCCCCAAGTTCTCTCCGATCTGACGCCATAAGGTATTGAACGTAGAGGTAGAGCCTGTAAAATGGAATCCTGCCAAATCACGGCTACCCGTAATCACCTTACCGATCACGCTACCCTGTCCCGGGATGAAATTCACTACGCCATCGGGCAAACCGGCCTCTTGGAAAACCTTCATCAAGAAATAGTTCGAATGGATCGCCGTAGTAGACGGTTTCCATACCGCCACGTTACCCATCATAGCCGGAGCCATATTCAGGTTGGAAGCGATTGACGTAAAGTTAAACGGCGTGAGCGAGAACACGAAACCTTCCAAGGCTCGGTATTCCATACGATTCAATATACCCGTCTCGGAATAGGGTTGATCGGCATATACTTGACTAGCGTAGAAGGTACTGAAACGCAAGAAATCGATCAATTCGCAGGGAGCGTCGATCTCCGCTTGGAACGGATTCTTGCTCTGTCCCAACATAACCGAAGCGTTCAGGATATAACGATATTTCGTAGCCAACAACTCAGCTACACGAAGCATAATAGACGCACGTTCCACCCATGGAAGTTCTGACCATTCCTTATGCGCTTTCATGGCGGCGTCGATAGCCATTTGTACTTCTTTCTCGCCCGCCTTATGATAAGTAGCCAATACATGATGATGATCATGAGGCATAACGACCTTACCGGTATTACCCGTACGGATCTCTTTTCCGCCAATTACCAGAGGAATATCCCATTCCTCGGAACTTATCTGCGCTAACGCTTTCTTTAAGGATGCTTTTTCACTTGATCCGGGAGCATACGCTTTTACCGGCTCATTAATGGGTTTAGGAAATCTAAAAATAGCATTATCCATAATACTTCAGATTTTTTAAATGGTTATTCAATGAAACTTTCTGCTGTAAACGTAGCAAATTTATTTTAAAACAGTGGCGTATAAACGTTAATATATATCAACCAAAGATAAGCTCATTCCACGGTCTATACAATGATCTAAAAGGCCTCTCCCGAAAACAATCCGCGAAAGTTGTTTGTTACATTAACATATTAATCATCTTAAAGGAATAAAATTATGGCAATTAAAAGAGTTTGGATTGAGGAGGATTGCATCGCTTGCGGTACATGCGAGGGCATTTGCCCGGAAGTATTCACTGTTACAGATCGTTCACGTGTAAACGAAGGAGTTAATTTCGATGATTTCGAGGCGGGTATTAAAGAGGCTGCCGAAAGCTGTCCGGTCGAGGTCATCAAATACGAATAGACAAAAACACATTAACCCTTACTTTTCCTTCCTAGATAAAATCTCAGAATCATTGCGCGATCTATAATAACACGTTACCTTTGCGGAGGTAAGGTTAATAACATTAACCTCTTACGGGAATAGAAAGAATCAAAATAAGAAATAAGAAGTAAAATGAGAAAATTAGTATTACTGAGTTTTGTTATTGTCGCCTCTTTGCAATTTTGCGGGGCGCAATCATTAGATAAGATGCAATGGTTCAACGAGCCGGAGCAATGGGAGATTAAAGATAAGTCGCTTTCCATGCAGGTCACTCCCCAAAGCGACTATTGGAGGATTTCCCATTACGGGTTTACGGTAGATGACGCTCCTTTTTATTATGCTACTTATGGGGGTGAATTCGAAGTGAAAGTCAAGATAACCGGCGATTATAAGCAGCGTTTTGACCAAGCCGGCCTGATGCTTCGTATCAATCATGAAAATTATATAAAAGCCGGTATAGAGTTCGTGGATGGTAAATACAACCTAAGTGCGGTCGTTACGCATAAAACTTCCGATTGGAGCGTTATCACCTTAGACAAA
>ENA-ORNB01001386-ORNB01001386.1-human-gut-metagenome-genome-assembly--contig:-NODE-1386-length-17599-cov-3.030495_pt1 | contig 17599 bp, 15 predicted proteins | sample MGYA00242112_ERZ509016 | MGnify/ENA primary metagenome ERZ509016 (study PRJEB26280, sample SAMEA2338705) | human gut metagenome | biome: human gut; feature: human-associated habitat; material: faeces...
GTTAAAATTTTCTTAAGCATAATGTTCTTGTTTTTGATTTGTTAATTGGAAATAATCCACACTTCCTAAGCCTATTAAACTTATGGAAATTGCCAAAACCTAACTTATAGGTCGATAACTTTTCGTACCTTTGTACACCTCCTTTCTTTTTAAGGGGTAGTGTCTCTACAGCGATGACGGGAATTCCCAGCTTATGATACAAGGCCATATGCATGGCGCATTGGGCATCCATACATACACGATCGGGAGACAGCTCCGCAATCTTTTTTTCCCAATCGGCCGCTCTCCGGGAAAAAGCCTGTTCCCTTTCTTGTGTAAACGCAGAGATTACGCATTCCAAGATAAAACGCAGACCCTTTACACGCAGCTCTTGCTTGTCCGAGTCCAAAAGATAATCCAGCATAACGCACTCAAAACCATTATCTTCTATCCGCTTCTTATGCTCGGCTTCTACCGCGCAATAAACAACTCGATGCTCTCTCTCCCGCCACTGATTCGCTAGCGCAAAACTTGCGTTCAAGTGGCCGATGGCGGGGTATATGTCGAATAATAGGGTCATGGCTTTCTAATCTAATAGGGTTCCTACATCTAGATAAGTGAATTGCATGGTGTCATTCATATTCATTATAATTCGATGATTGCTCTCATCATAACAAATATTTGCAATCTTATATCCCGTTTCTAATGTTTTTAAATAATTACCCTCCAAGTCAAAAACGACAAATTGGGTAGGCAAATTAGATTTTCGCTCTTTTGTAAAAGATCTCTCCCCCGAATAAAGGGCAACTATCCTATTTCCACAAAATATAACAGGACCGAAGAAATCTTTACCGTGTGTCTCTGTATCCCACTTAGGACCGTACACATTATATTTCAGATCTCCATCAAGACTACAAATAGTCATCAAATCATGTGGCGCATAACACTCCACATAAATACTATCCTTTAAAGATACAGCGAAAGTAATTCGTTTCTTTTTAACCTTTGGATTAATCGTATAAGGCATAGGGGTTATTTCTCTGGACCGCATGTTTAATTTTCCTATCACCGGTAAAAAATCATGACTACTAAGACGGTGTATGGTTATAGCGATAGACAATGTATCATTAATATATACATATCTGTCTGGAAAAACATCTTCGCCCATTTTCATCTTCTCAATAGGAAGATAGGCAGGATCTGCTATTGCGCTATCGATATCAAAACTGAAAATTTTATTTTTACCATGATCTGATACATAAAACTTACGATGCGCTTTATCTTCCGCAATATGACCTATATTGGTGATCTCTCCGGGCCCTTGCCCTTTAAGAGCGGTACTTGCTACATATTTAAAATCACTCTTGTTAAAAATATGGATTAATTCGTTTGCCGATTTATAATCAGTGATGAACAAATACTTATCAATAATCTGCATCAATGCGAAATTACTAATAAGAACATTCTCTATTGATATGCCTTTTATTTGATCATGCACATTAATTATATTTTCCCTTTTCGATTGATATTTTGCTGTGGTGGAATCAGAAGAACAACTCCAGCAAAAAGTTATTAATAAAAGTTGACAGATGACTTTATACATAAACAACATTTTTTAGAACGTTGACAAATCGATATTTTTTCATTCAATTAACATTTACAATAATTGGAGGTTAAAATACATTTAACCTCCAAAACGTTATACTTATATGAACCTTATGAAGCTATAAGATAACACTGGCTCGAATTACCCGCCACTATATTCTTTATAACAAGGATACCAACCATTACAATAACATCCATTTCCATTTTCTACACACCCATTCAGGCAATCAGCCAGCGCCTCAGTGTTAGCCGACATAAGATCAGAAACTGAAACCTCCTCGTTAGTACTACCGGTATTATTGAACCCGAAAGCGGCTGCTATCGCCGCAAAGCTACCTATTGTTAAAATTTTCTTAAGCATAATGTTCTTGTTTTTGATTTGTTAATTGGAAATAACCCACACTTCCTAAGCCTATTAAACTTATGGAAATTGCCAAAACCTAACGTATAGGTCGATAACTTTCCGTACCTTTGTACACCTCCTTTCTTTTTTAAGGGGTAGTGGGGAGAGTTTGCCAAGTGTTTCGAGGCGCAGGGCAAACCTCTCCTTTCTTTACCCGATGATTATTTATTCCGCTCTACCTCGGATCCGGAGCTTGGCCGGATATTCGGTATTGCATTTCAACTGAATGATCTCATTGAAGAAGCCGACATCCTTGGGATTCATCGTGACTTCCACGGTAGCGATTCCACCCGGGGGAATGGGCTGTTTCGGATATTCTACCGAGGCGCAACCGCAAGTGGAGCTTGTGGCAATGATAACCAGCGGCTTATCACCCGTATTCTTTACCTCGAAAAGCTGTTTCTTGCTGTCGCCTACCTTCAAGGTTCCCAAATCGGCCTTGATGGGGCTTACCTCGCTCGTTGTTATCAATTTGTCATCTTTTTCGTTGGCTGTATCGTAGGTCTCCGACAGCTGCTTGAAATACAGGCTTCGGATCTCCGTACTATGCACAGGATTGCCGATCACCAAGACCTTATTGTCTTTATCTAATAATAAGGTATGGAACTGGGGGAATGGTGGGAAATCGTTTAACTTGTTCAGCTCGCCATCAAAATCGATGCAGACCGGCAAGTCGAACAGATCCCTTTTAAAGAATTGGCACAACTCCTTATAGTCTTTCGGGAAAAAGAAAAACAGGAAAGGGATTTCCCCATCGCTTATCGAATTAGTATACTTAATCAATTCCTGCCATTTCTGCAATTGCAGTTTACAGTCCACACAACCGGAGGAATCCACATACACCAACACCTTATAGGGAGACTGGGGTATCGAGTAGTCCACAGTATCTTTGCCGTAAAGTGTGAATACGGGATGATCCGGGAATTTAACCTCTTTCCCATACCATTCCTTAACGATGGGAAGCAGCTCATTATCGCCCTTTTGCCTGCCACAGGATAAAAACATGATAAAAGTCAGCAGCATAAGCCATGTGTTCCTTTTCATAAGCCTATCAATTTAAGAGTCTGTAAAAAACACCTGAAATCTTTTCTTCATAAAGTTTCCATATCAGCCGGATAGTTTCTTTCTCTAGAGGGACTAAATTAAAAAAAGACGTATTAAACAGATGTAACGGTAATCACGATGGCAATATATAAAAAAAACATCGAACCAACAAGAAAAAGTAAAAAAAATTAACAAAAAAAATTAATATTCTTTTCTCAAGGATATACTTACTAAGCGAAGTAAGTACATATCCATGGGCACTTGCAGTATATCTTCTATGGCCAAGTAAGTATATATCCTGAAACCACTATGATGAAAAAATGTGACCCCTTTAACGCAAAAAGGCCATCCCGTTTCCGAGATGGCCTTCTTTTATATAGAAAGAATCTTATGTTCCGATTACAACTTGTCGTTAGAACCAAGAACGTTGATGATCTTGTGTTTGTAAAGTTTCTCCATGTTATCACGAGCCGGGCCCAGATATTTACGAGGATCGAATTCAGCCGGTTTCTCAGCAAAAGTCTTGCGGATAGCGGCAGTCATCGCCAAACGAGAGTCTGAGTCGATATTGATCTTACATACAGAAGATGTAGCAGCCTTACGCAACCACTCTTCAGGAATACCGATAGCAGCCTTCAAAGCGCCACCATATTGGTTGATAGTCTCAACCTCTTCCTGAGGAACAGAAGAAGAACCGTGAAGAACGATAGGGAATCCCGGAAGTTTCTCCATAACAGCGTCCAAAACGTCGAATGCCAATGGAGGAGGAACCATCTTACCTGTAACAGGGTCGATCGTACATTGCTCCGGAGTGAACTTATAAGCACCGTGAGAAGTACCGATTGAGATAGCCAAAGAATCGCAGCCCGTACGAGTAGCGAAGTCGATAACTTCCTCAGGATTGGTATACGTGTGGTGGTCTGAAGAAACCTCATCCTCAACACCAGCCAATACACCAAGTTCGCCTTCTACAGTTACATCAAATTGATGAGCGTACTCAACAACTTTCTTCGTCAAAGCAACGTTCTCCTCGTAAGGAAGGTGAGAACCGTCGATCATTACAGAAGAGAAGCCAGAGTCGATACAGCTCTTGCAAGTCTCAAACGTATCACCATGGTCTAAGTGAAGAACAATCTGAGGATTCGGGCAACCTAATTCCTTAGCATATTCAACAGCACCTTGTGCCATGTAACGAAGCAAAGTAGCGTTTGCGTACTGGCGAGCGCCCTTAGAAACTTGCAAAATAACCGGAGATTTTGTCTCTACAGCAGCCTTGATGATAGCCTGCATCTGTTCCATGTTATTGAAGTTGAAAGCAGGGATAGCATATCCGCCCTTGATAGCCTTAGCGAACATTTCTTTTGTGTTCACCAAGCCCAAATCTTTGTAATTTACCATAGTTGTTATTATGTTATTACGTTAATGATTAAAAACTTGCACAAAGATAATCAAGATTCACGACAAATGATGCTTCAAAGCATATAAAATAACACAAAATCAACGCCCTTGAAAAAAATAATACGATTTTCTTTGTTTGTTTGTGGCAAACCCTTACCTTTGCAAGCCAAAATACCGGTTACCAAATATATACAGAGTATAAATTAAAATAGATAATAAAGCAATGAAAAAAGGTATTCATCCTGAAAATTATCGTCCTGTAGTATTTAAGGACATGTCAAACGATGATGTATTCATCACTCGTTCTACTATTAACGCTAAAGAGACGATCGAGATCGACGGCGTAACTTATCCGTTGGTAAAGGTCGAGATCTCTAATACTTCTCACCCGTTCTACACTGGTAAGTCTAAGTTGGTCGATACAGCCGGACGTGTTGATAAGTTCATGAGCCGTTATGGTAACCGTAACAAGAAATAAGATTTCTTTCTTTAAGAAATAAAAAAAGGTCACGATTTGTATCGTGGCCTTTTTTTGTATCTTCGCGGGAGTTAACATAATGAAATATCATGGCAAAAACGAAAGAACAATTACTAAACATCTTGGATCAGTTCCAGTTGGACGAGAAAGTAGTTTCCGCTGAACCATTCGGAAACGGACACATTAATGATACATTGAAAGTGACCAACGAGAAAGGGGAGATCAAATACGTGCTACAGCGTATCAACCATTTAATCTTCACCAATGTGGATATGCTGCAAAATAACATCCACGTGGTTACCACTCATATCCGCAAGAAGCTGGAGGAAAAAGGTGAAACGGATATCGACCGTAAGGTATTAACCTTCTTGCCGACTAAAGACGGGAAAAAATATTATTTCGATGGAGATAGTTATTGGCGGGTATGCCTATTCATCCCTCGCAGCAAAAGCTATGAGGAAGTAACTCCTGAGCTTTCTTATGAGGCTGGCAAAGCGTTCGGTGATTTCCAGACCATGTTGTCCGATATACCCGAGGGTACGCTGGGCGAGACCATCCCGGATTTCCATAATATGGAGTTCCGCTTGCGACAATTCCATGAGGCTGTAGCCGCTAATCCGGCAGGCCGGTTGGAAGAGGTGAAAAATTTGGTAGAGGAGATCGAGAAACGTGCCGAAGCGATGTGCATCCAAGAACGCCTGTACCGTGAGGGCCAATTGAAGAAACGCACGAACCATTGCGATACAAAAGTTAACAATATGATGTTTGACGCTGATAGCGACAAGGTGCTTTGCGTGATCGACTTGGACACCGTGATGCCGGGCTTCGTCCTTTCCGATATCGGCGACTTTATCCGTACCGGAGCCAATACGGGTGCCGAGGACGATGAAAATCTGGATAACGTAAACGTTAATATGGAGATATTCAAAGCCTATACCCGTGGATATATGGAAAAAGCCAAGGCGTTCTTAACTCCTACCGAGATCAAATTGCTACCTTACGGTGGACGCTTATTGACTTATATGCAGACCGTTCGTTTCTTAACCGATTATATCAACGGCGATACCTATTACAAGATCCATAGCCCGAAACATAACTTAATCCGCACAAAAGCCCAATTCAAGCTACTTCAAAGCCTAGAAGCCCATGCGGAAGAGATGGATCAGTTCATGAATCAATGGTTATAATATAAAGTAACTGAGGAATATAAAAACGGGCGGGATGACTCATCGATTCATCCCGCCCATTCTTTTTATTTCGTCCAATAATCCAACACCGTAACCGCCGATGCCTTCCCTCCTAACACCTTGCCAAACGCTTTATGCGCCGGATGTACCAAATAGGCGTCCCGATCCGCATCCGAATGAAAAGTCAAGAAAAAGCAATGAGTCAAGCCCTGTTGCAATCCCTCCGGACTACAATCCGTTCCCCACTCATATCCTTTGATCAAGTCGATTTGAGAAGGCAACTTACAAAAGGCATCCTCAACCTCTTTCACCTGCGCCTCGGACACATCCGGCTTAAAACCGAACATAACAACATGGCGAAGAACTTTCTCCGGCTTTTGATCACTCGAATAGCTTACCATTAATACAGAAAATACGATAATCGCAAGGATAAATAATACAGATACTACTTTCTTCATGATATTCAAGATTAGATTTCTATTGCTTTGTTATACGGCCCAAAGATAGTATAAAATCCAGTACAGCTTGCCCAAAACCTCCGTATCCTTTAGTCCTTTCCATCCCTATCTTTAGACTTTTCCTCTAGAGACATCCATCATCTATCAACTGTTGGACGATCATGCAACGGCTGGTAGAAGATCGTGCAACAGTTGGTAGATGATCATGCAACGGCTGTTGCATGATGAATACAAGCAGACAAAAAGGCTAACACCTGTAAGGATACAGCCTTAGCCTACAAGGGAAAAACCTCAAACCATAAAGGGATTATTTCAACTAAACCAAATCTTAAACCTTGTCAATCCATCCGCGTAAGAGCGGAGAGAGAATCGGCAATCATGTTTTAACAGTACCTCACGGATAAAGATCAAGCCGATACCTTGTCCGTTCGGTTTCGTAGAAAAGAACGGACTGAACAGTTTAGTTTCCGTTTCCTTGTCGATGCCCTTGCCCGTATCGGCTATCTCCAAGCAGGTGGGACGCACAGTCGTCCGGATATAAATCTTTCCATCCCGCTCGATGGATTCGGCGGCATTCTTGATAATATTGACCAAGACTTGCTCGAATAATGAATTATCCAAATTCACGACTGGAGATTCCTCGCTCAGATCCATGACAATCTCGATATTCCGATTCTGGCAAACCGTCTCCATAAAGCGTTTACAAGCGGACACCACTTGGTTCAATTCTTGCGGACGACTTTGGGGTTCGGGTATACGCACCACATCAGCGAAATTGGTGATGAAATGGCTCATGCTATAGCAGCGTTCTATGGAGACCCGCAAAACCTCGCAGACATCCTCCATATCTTCCATCCCGCTGAAAGTAGACTCCAACGTATCCAAGGTAGAGGTGATACCCGCGGTCGTATTATTCACCTCATGAGAGATCATACGTATCACTTTCTCATACGCTTTCTTCTCGGCCTTGAACACCTCTTGGGTCAACGTCTCTATCAAATAAAACTGGTGGTGAAAGCCCCGGTCCACGAATGAGGAATGCGTACATTTATAAATATTAGCGTCGTTCAACCGGACGGTTTGCGCTTGATACATCGGAACCCGTACCAATTCTTCCGCCAAGGGAGAATCTAGTTGGAGAAAACGTTTTCCCACCATATCCTCCGAGCTTTGTGCGCCAAACAATTTACACGCAGCCGGGTTCATGGATAGAATCTCCTCATCCAAGTTCAAGATGATCACTCCCATCGGAGAGGCGTTGACCAGCAAGTCCAAGAAATGGTTTTGCTCCCGGAGGTGCAAACGCTCATTCTTCAACTGCTCCATCATCTTATTAAACACATCGACCACCCGGTCCGCCTCCGTTTGCCCAACCTTTCCCAAGCGGGAACTAAAGTCTTGCTCTTTCAACAACTCCATACCGTTACCGATGATATGCAAGGGCTTTATGATACGGCGATAAAAGACAAATAAATAGATGATCGTAAGCAAGACCAAGGCTTCTACCGCGAAAAACATCCGGATAGAAGACGTATAAAAGACATAATAAGTCACCACCGCCAATATAGTCAACAGCAGCGTCGTCAATATCCAGAATAGTCCTTTCAGCCTCATCCTTGCCTCTTCTTATTTATCGACCGGGATTCCGTATTTCTCTAATCTCCGGTACAAGGCGGCACGACTGATTCCCAGCGCCGTAGCGACATGCGATAAATTACCTCCATGCGCTTCCAAGGAGCGTAAGATGGTTTGCTTCTCCAACTCATCCAAGGTCAAGCCCTCCAAAGAAGGCGGAATCGTCGATTTAGCACCGGATGTATTCATGCAATGAACCTCGAAATCAGCGGCATCCAAAAGCGTCTTACCCGACACAAGGATCGTCCGCTCCACCAAGTTCTTCAACTCACGGATATTACCGGGAAAAGGGAGACGGCTTAAATAGGTCTGGGCATCCGATGAGAACTCCACCCTCGGTAGCCCATTGATCTCCGATTGCTTATCCGCGAAATACCGGGCCAGCAATGGGATATCCTCCCTTCGCTCACGTAAGGCGGGTAAATGCACCGTGATCAAATTGATCCGGTAAAAAAGATCCTCACGGAACGTACGGTCCGCCACCATCGATCGTAAATCCCGGTTTGTAGCGCTTACGACCCGTATATCCACCTTCCGGGGGCGGCTATCCCCCAAGACCTCAAAGGTCTGGTCTTGCAATACCCGAAGCAGCTTTACTTGGCAAGACAGTTCCAAATCGCCGATCTCATCCAAGAAGATCGTGCCTTTGTTCGCCATCTCGAAACGCCCTACCCGATCCATGTACGCATCCGTAAAAGCCCCCTTCTTATGTCCGAACATCTCGCTCTCAAAAAGACTTTGGGAAAGTCCGCCTAAGTTTACCTTTACGAAAGCCTCTTTCGACCGGGGGCTATTCGCATGAATCGCTTCCGCTATCAGCTCTTTACCCGTACCGCTCTCGCCGGTAATCAAGACAGAGGCGTTTGTCGGAGCGATACGCGAGACCGTCCCCAATACATCCATCAAAGCGGCACTTTGCCCCACGATCTTATCAAAATGAAATTTATGGTCGGCATCCGAACGGTTCAAGGGAGCGTTTGTCTCTTTCTTCTGCTCGCTCAGTTCCAAGGCAGTCCGGATCGATTTTAATAATACCAAGTTATTCCAAGGCTTCGTGATAAAATCGAAGGCTCCGGCTTGCATTCCCTGCACCGCCAAAGAGATCGATCCCCAAGCGGTCATCAAGATCACAGGTACATCGGGACGAAAGATCTTCACCTGTCTCAATAATTGAATCCCCTCCTCGCCCGTGGTAGTCAGCGTGAAGTTCATATCCATCAAGATCAGCTCCGGTGCCGTGGCACGGACCACCTCCAAGGCCTCCTTCGGCCCCGGAACCGCCTCCGGCCGGAAACCCGCACGTTTTAGCAGGAATGTAAGCGAGGAACGAACAGCCGCGTCATCATCTATTATCAGTATCATATAATCAATTTATCGTTTCACGATTTCCTCGAAATCGGCATCTAATGTACGATTATTCAAGAAATCATACAATGTTATACTACGGATGTTATAAAAATAGCGCCAATAATAATACAGTTCTTGGATATGCTTTTGCTTCGCGTCATCCTTCGAGCTCTGGGCGTCATTCAGGTCTAGGATATCGATCTTTCCGATCATGAAAGTCTCGATCGAGGTCTTGTAGCGCTTTTCCGCCAACGTGTCCACCTCGGCGGCTATCTCCAATTGAGCGGCCTGATTGTTGAAATTCTCCACCAAAAGGAAGATATCTTGATTGAAATCCATTTGCTCCTGACGGATCTTGGAAAGTACGACATCCCGATTCGATTCGGCTACTTTTACCTTTCCCTTCCGTTTTCCCCAGTCCAAGATAGGAATCGAAAGCCCGACCTCTACGATCTGGTTATCTTTCAACGGGTTGTAAGCTCCTCGCATGGACATATCCTTACCGGTATAACCCACGGAGGCAAACAGGTTAATACTTCGACGGTTTCCCTTGGCGGTCGCCACATCATAATCCGCTTCCAACTGGCGGCGCATGATATTCTTTGAGAACGAGTTATTTTCTTGAGCCTTCTCCAATACCGCCTGATAATCCATACGGACCCCTTCTATCGCCTCGGGAAGAACAGGCTCGATCACGTCTTGCTCGCTCATCCCTAAAAAGGAACGGAGCTTGAACATCATCGCGTTATAATTGGATTGAGCCTCGGTTAGCTTACCTTTCGCTTGCAAGGCCGACTGTTTCAAACGCATCAACTCGCTCTCCGAGATATGCCCGATCTTACGCTTCGCTACCGCTATGTCATAGAGTTTATTGGCGTTCAGCAAGTTCTGGTTACAGATATCCAGATTATCTTCCGCCAACAGTAAGTTGAAGTAATTCGTGATGGTAGCGATCGTTACATTCTCCACGTTCTCCATATAAGCGGCCTTAGCCTCTTGGTAACGAACAGGCTCGATACGACGTTTCCATTTTTGGTCATTCACGCCGAAGATCGGTTGCGTCAATGTCAAACTAACAGGTACGCTCATAAACTCGTTGTAAGCGCCACTACCTAGCTGACGGGTAAAATCCAAAGAGGTATTCAAGGCGATCTTACCTCCGGTCAAGGCTATGTTCTGGGCGATAGAGATCTCTCCATTTAAGCCTAAGGCATTGTTTTGCACATAGGTATAAGAACCATCCGATTGCTGGTACTTCGAGTATTGCTTGCTATATGAAGGCAGAGTCCCCGTAAATATCACTTCCGGCAACTGATCCGCCCGATGCGTACGGAATTCCCAATAGGCCGTTCGCAACTCATTGAGCGCCACGGCAGCGTCTACGGATTGAAGCTGTGCGATCTGGATCGCTTGCCGCAGGGTTATTCGAACTTTATTCGTATTGTCTTGGGCACATACTCCCGAAATCCCCACCCACAGACAACACATCGCTATATAGATCCTTCTCATCTTAGTATAAGTTTTTTTATCCTGCCTAAGGCAAAAGGCATGCCAAAAACATATACTATTGATAATCCGATAAATAGGAATATTTAAAGTGTTCGATAATGAACAGTGTGTTCGTTTTTGGATACTTATCTTTGAATGAGTTGATTATTGACGATCGATTTATAGACCTCTTCCCGTAAAGGGCGCGACACCGGTATTTTATGCTCCCCAATGATTAATAGATTTCCTTCTATCGCTTGTACATAAGAAAGATTTACGATGAAAGAGCGGTGCACTTGCATAAAAATTTGTGCCGGCAACGTTTCCAATATACTCTTCAACCGGAGATGAACAATCTCTTTGGAAGTGAGGGTATGGATAACAATATAGTTCTCCATGCCCTCTATAAATTGAATCTCCTTTAAATAAAGCCTTTTAAGTTGCTTCTCCGTCTTGACAAAGATATAAGCAGGCTCCTCGCTTTTCGATGTAGATTCCATCAACGCATGTGCTTTATTGACCGATTTCAGGAAACGGGAAAAAGAGATCGGTTTCAATAAATAGTCCACCACGTCAAACTCATATCCTCTCAACGCATACCGCTCGTATGCCGAGGTGATAATAACCTTCGGTGTGTTCTGAGCACTCTCCAAGAAGTCCAGTCCAGACATATCCGGCATCTCTATATCCAGAAAAAGCAAATCCGCCTGAACCGAATTCAGCATATTATTGAGTTGTATAGCGTCCTCACATTCTCCGACGATGGTCAGAAAATCAATTTTACCGATGTGTCGCCGAAGTCCTTTTCTGGCGATTGGCTCATCATCCGTTATGATACACTTTATTTCCATATTATTCTGATAAATCAATACATAACTCAACCCTAAAACGGGTATTGTCTTTTTTTATACGTAACTCATGTTTATCCGGGTACAATAGCTCCAATCGTTTTCTCAGATTGTCGATCCCAATGCCTTTCCCCTTTCTTTGTTCCAAGGAGTCCGGATTGAAAGTATTGCTTACCCCAAAGCATACCTTTGAATCCTCTTTCCGCATAGATACTTGTATCCAATACGCTTCGCCCACATATTTAAACGCATTCTCCAATAATGGAAGGAAAAGCAACGGATGTATTTTTTGTCCGGTCAATTCCGAGTCAAAGGACTCCTCGAACTGTAAGCGTTTCGTCATACGAAGTCGCTGGAATTGAATATATGTTCGCAAATAATCAATCTCCTCTTCGATCGTCACTTTCGTATTTATATCATATAATTGATAACGGAGTAAGTCCGAAAGTAACTCTACAGCCTCAATCGCTTCCTCATTTTCCTCATCAATCAAGAAATAGATCGTATTCAAGGCATTAAACAGGAAATGGGGATGGTATTGCATCTTCAGCAACTTTAATTGGGTTTCCAATTGATCTACTTTCATTTTCTCCAATTGGACGATTTTCTCCGAATAGCGTTTGGCTAATATATTATTACGGATCAAGAAATAGTATAGGAGAAAGATCGGCACAGCTACCGCATTGATCATTAACGCCTCTCCCCACCGATAGGTCGTTCCATTTATAGAATAGATCACGATATACAAGCCGATATTGAGCACGACTAAATTAAACAAGACCACCCACAGATATTCCCGGAACACCGGACGGGACCTCCGCTCTTTATTCCTATCTAAAAAAGTATTAACCAAGTAATTAAAAAACAAATAAGATAAGCTAACGCCGATCAATATAATAGCAAGGGCCTTGATACGCCCGATCCACGCATCCACTCCCAGTTCCCACATGCGAACACCATAAGCGACATCCGTAACAATCCACAGGCAACAGATCGCCAATATCGCCATTAGCAACGGACTTAGAAAGTTATATTTTATCTTCATATCTGATTTCAAGCCATAAATTTATTCTTTTACTTTGATCTATGCTCGTATCACGGGCACTTTTTTAATCAACGAAGTTATCGTTCCAGATAAAAACCAACAAATAATCTTGACGAATTGCGGAATATGAAAGGTGAATATTCTGTTTGTTCGTCAGGATATGCGATAAAGGCAAAAAATACCTATATTTGCCCTCCTCAATAAGAGATGCTATAAAAATGAAGAATGACGGTTTCACATTTCGAAAGAGAGCCAGAAGCTTTAAATTCGCTTTCAACGGAATCAAGCTATTGATCACGAAGGAGCATAACGCTTGGATCCATTGTTTCGCAGCAGTTTGCGTACTTATCGCCGGAATGGTATTTGGACTTTCCCGCATGGAATGGATCGCAGTAACGATCGTGATCGGGGCGGTATTAGCTGCCGAGGCGGTCAATTCATCCATCGAGGCCCTAGCAGATTTGGTCTCCCCTGAGTATAATGAGGCTATCAAGCGAACGAAAGACTTGGCGGCGGGAGCCGTATTATTGATGGCGATAGCGGCAGCGATCGTCGGGTTTATCATTTTTATACCTAAAATAGCAACTATATTTTAAATCTATGAGACATATCCTTTTCGCAATTACAATGCTCATGCTATGCCTGTCCGTTAACGGACAAGAATTGAAGGTGACCGGTAGCCGGAAAGCCGTACGGACCTCGGGAGACGTATTGGTGTTTATCACTCCGGTGGCGAGTTTGGCGACAGTATTGGCAACCCAAGATTGGCAAGGGCTGAAACAAGGCGTATTCACCGGGGTTACGACATTGGGCGTAACCTATGCGCTGAAATACCTAGTGAAGAAAGAGCGGCCCGACTTCAGCGATAATCATTCGTTCCCATCCATGCATACCTCCGTATCCTTCGCGGGAGCCGCTTTTATCCAAAGGCGTTATGGATGGAAATGGGGTATTCCGGCTTATGCGGTATCTACCTACGTGGGTTGGAGCCGGGTCTATGGAAAGAAGCATGATTGGTGGGACGTGGCGGCGGGGGAGCCGTTATCGGTGCCGGTAGCGCCTATATCTTTACCCGCCCGTTCGCGAAGAAACATAACCTGTCTATCAGCCCGGTAGCGGGAGACGGGCATTATGGGGTATATGCGTCAATGACGTTTTAACTCGCGGATTTTTGCCAAGCACGAAAACAGCCCGGCCATGTATCACTACAAGACCGGGCTTTCAATTGTGTGTAAGTGTAATATGTTAAACAAAAAGTGTTATTCATACCGTAAGGCATCCGCAGGTTCCAACCGTGCCATTTGATGAGCCGGATACCATATCCCCAAGATGATCATCACCGCCATGACTAAGTAGGTTATAAGGAACCCCGCCGCAAAACGGGCTATCGTATAATCCATATAGAATCCTTTCGTCAATTCCGACACATGAAGATTAAAACAGATCAATAAGGCCGGGACAGCGATCAATGTCAACAATAATACCCCCTCGGCAATCATGATCCCCTTTAAGCTAAAACGGGTGGAACCCAAAGCGATCCGCAACCCCATCTCCCCTTTCCGTTGTTCCGTGCGGAACCAGAACGTGCCGATGATCCCCAAGAATATATTGAACAGCAAGAATCCCATCACGGCTATCTGGTTCTGCAACTCGGATTTTACGCCATTCCTTAATTCCATGCTATATCTCAAGTCCGAGTATGGGATGACATCCAGCAAATACAAACGATCTATGGAGAGTTGCTTCTCCATTTGCTTCACGAAGAACTCCGGGAAATCATGATCCGCGGAAGGGTTTACCCGGACGGCGATCTTCACATGGAAATCGGTATCGTCCTCGGCGATCTCCTCATCCGTCAAAGGCATGAACAGCCAGCTACAGCTTTTCGTGAAACGGTCGGCACGGAAATCGGCGGTAACCCCACCGATCGATCGCCTATCCCCCCAGAAGGAAATCCCCTCATCCCGTTTGCCGCCTTTCTCCTGAAATTCCCTAAACAGGCCGGCGGAAAGAACGACCTGACGCCCGTTCAGCATCTCTTCCCAATCCTTCTTCTCGCCCTCCATGGGACGGAAATTAAACACCTCCAGAAAACCGGGTGTCACTTCCAGTAGCTTCACGTACTCTACATTTATCGAATCGTTCACGGCAACATGCATGTACCGGTTCTCTCCCGTATGCGGCATGGACATCAGCCCCGCGCCCACCGCCTCCACACCCGGGCAGGTCTTGATACGGTCGATCGCCGTCAGCATGCTGCGTCCGGAAGTGATGTATCGATAGGTAGAATCCATCTCGTTCCGGTCTACCTCTTCCACACCCATCGAGATCCAATAGACATGGTCGATATCCCATCCCATCGGGGCGAAGAAGACTTTCCCAACCGCCATTAGCGAATCGATTATGTACCACAGAACCACGAATACCAACAGGATCTCGGCGGCCATCCATCCATTGCGCCTACGTTGGTTCCAGATGATCTTTACTAGATGCTTTATCATATCAGTGACGAATTATAGAATTAACAAAACCGGTTATTACTTATCATTCAATGAATCCACTATATTCCCGCTAGAGGCGTTCCACGCCGGGATAGCCGCACTTAGCAGATTCAGTAATAAACAGAACAGGAAAGCAAAGAAGAATATAGCCGGACGGATCAACATCCCCGCGCTCAACGTCAGGCCGCTATTCAAGGAAGCCAGCTCGAACGAACCTAGCAGCCAATCCTTAAGCAAGAAGACCGCCACATAGGAGAACAGCAATCCCAACATCCCGCCCAATAACGTCACGGCGAGATTCTCCGCCAGTACCTGCCGTATCAACGTGCCACGGTTCGCGCCGAACGCTTTCCGTACCCCCAGCTCCCCCATGCGTTTCTGCATCCTCGACGCGGTAAGCCCGCTGAGGTTCATAGCCGGGACCAGAAGCAAGACGATCAAGACCAACGCATACTGCCCCAACATTCTCGGCACGTCGGGCACGACATTACTCCACAAGCGAAGGCGGCTCTCCATCTGCGTATCCGGCTGCTTCATCAAGTCAATCTTGAGTTCTTGCAAGGAATTATTAAACCGGGCTACGTTTTGCTCCACCTCGGTCTTGATCTTGTTGAAGTCACCGCTTGAGCGAGCCAATATCAAGACCCGATAACTACCGATCAGACCCTCCAATGTCTCCTCGTTTATCAGCCGATCCACATCGGATTGAGCATAAGGAATCCAGATCTGGGCATACGCACGGTTGGCGAGAGGAGATACGTCCTCCACGATACCGCCAACCACATATGGACGGCGTGCCACCAATATCGTTTGCCCGATCACGCTCTCGTCTGCCAACCCGAATATACGGAGTGCCAACCTGCGACTGATCACCGCTTTCTTGATATTACTCTCCACATCGCTCCGCAGGAATGGTTTTCCCGCCAAGAACTCGAAATCGAAGATCTTCCAGAAGCCCTCGTCGGTCCGTATCTGATCGCATTTCATCCGTCTCGTTTGATCCGTGGAAGTGACCAGCGTTTGCATCCGCATCAATTGCATGCTGACGGCCTCCGGGGTTTTCAGCGTAAAGAAGCACTCCTTAGCCACACGGCCACCGACAAGGGAATAGTTCATACCGCCATCCTCCTCATTCTTATGCGTGATCGCCACGTCCTTCACATAAAGCGTCCGATCCCGGTTCAACTCCGGCTTGAAGCCTTTATTTTGTATCTCGAAGACAATGACCATCACCATGATCATGCAGATCGCCAAGGCCGTGCCCAGAATGGTAATCACGCTGAAGAAAGGGCTTTCTTTCAGCATCTGTAGAGCTTGTCTAAAATATTGCCTATACATATGTGTTCGTTTTTATGACTGCTATCTATCTATTAGCAAATGCTGTGCCAAAGATGTAAGCAACTGTATATCAACAGTCATATCATAAAAAAGTGTCCGATAACGAACATCTGGCTCGTTATCGGACACTCCCGAAAGCAGGCTAGCTACCCTGATCACTCGTAATGCAGAGCCTCCGCCGGCTCCAAGCGGGCTGTCGAGCGGGCGGGATACCATACGCCACAGATGATCATGAGGACGATCAAGACAAACGTAATCCCTCCGCAAATCGCAAAGCGCAGCCACGTGAACGGAAGCTGATAGGTATCTATCAAATCCATATGGGCGATGTTGAAGCTGATGACTAAGGACGGGATGAACGCCAAGACCAGCAATAGGACACCCTCTCCCACCATGATCGAGTTCAACTGACGGCGGGTAGAGCCTAAGGCCATCCTAAGCCCCATCTCGCCTTTGCGATATTCCGTACGGAACCAGAAGGTACCGATGATACCGAGGAATATATTCGCCAATAGGAAGCAGGCTACCGCCACACGGGTTTTCACCTCGTTCTCTACGCCGATCGAACGGATATAACCGTCGCGAATATATGACAAGGGCTGTACGTCTAGCAGATAGAGGTTGCCTAACCGAAGCTGTTCGGCCATATCCTTGCGGAAACGTGCGGGGAAATCAGCATTATCGACATCCGGACGGACACGTACGCAGAGTCGCACGGCATCTATCATCCCCTCATAGTATCCTTCCTCCATCCGGCTTAGCCGCAGGGCCCTATAGACGTTGGGTTCCGCCTTGGTGTACTCATGACGGCGGATGGGGACGCTGATACCACGGATCGTCTCCTC
>ENA-ORNB01001392-ORNB01001392.1-human-gut-metagenome-genome-assembly--contig:-NODE-1392-length-17566-cov-2.969562_pt1 | contig 17566 bp, 11 predicted proteins | sample MGYA00242112_ERZ509016 | MGnify/ENA primary metagenome ERZ509016 (study PRJEB26280, sample SAMEA2338705) | human gut metagenome | biome: human gut; feature: human-associated habitat; material: faeces...
TAAAAAACGAAAGCGGGTTTGATACGGAAGCCGTATCGCACGCCGGTGCCGTGGGGCTGATGCAGATTATGCCGGAAACCGGCGAATGGATTGCTTCACAGATGGGGCTTGACCATTTTGATATGGAGGCTTTGCGCAGGCCGGAATATAATGTGCGGCTCGGCTGCTGGTATCTTGGCGAACTGGAATATGAATTTCAGCGCAACTGGGTGCTGATGATGATTGCCTATAACGCCGGGCGCGGCAACACGCGCGCGTGGATGCAGGAAAACGGTTGGAACTATGATTTTAACCGTATTGAAGACATACCTTACCCGGATACGCGCGAGTATGTAAAAAAGGTTTTGCGCGACCGCGACAAATATTATCTTTATTATAAAAATAAAATAAAAAACTATTGACAGATTGATTTTTGCGCGCTATAATAATCAATGTTGACGCGGTAGTGGCGGAACGGCGCTAGCCTCAGGAGCTAGTGGGGGCAACCCCGTGGAGGTTCAAATCCTCTCTACCGCACCATTTAACTTAATAGCAATACCCCAATGCGGTTGTGGCGGAACGGCAGACGCACCATCTTGAGGGGGTGGCGGGGAGACCCGTGTGGGTTCAAATCCCACCAACCGCACCAAAAATGCAATGAAGCAGCTTGTAAAACAGGCTGCTTTTTTTATGCCCGAATGAATTAAACAATGGGCATTAGCTTAAAAGCGCCGGTATTTGTGCAGGTTATTTTTCTTTTAACTTGTAGACAAAGCATGCCTGCAATGGTATAGTATATTAGGTATTGCGCAGGGGCAGTAAAAAAGCTGTCTGCCCTCAAAAAAGATATTTTTGGAAGGTGGTACAATCAATGGAAAAATCTGTTAAGCAAAACACATCCACTCCTGTGGACGCGGATTATTCGCTGGAGGCCGTGCCCGATTCAGCACGCAAAGGCTTCTGGCAGATGTTCTTCGTTATGCTGGGGTTTACGTTTTTTTCTGCCAGTATGAGCGTAGGTGCCAAATTGGGTAATGGGCTCGATTTATCAGGCTTTGTATGGGCTTGCCTGATTGGCGGCATTATCCTGTCGGCTTACTGCGGTGTACTGGCTTTTATTGGGTCTAAAACCGGTTTGAATATGGACTTGCTTTGCCGCCGTACTTTTGGCAGCAAGGGCTCTTATCTTTCTTCTGCTATTTTGGGCTTTACGCAAATTGGCTGGTTCGGCGTAGGCGTGGCAATGTTTTCCATCCCCGCGGCGGAACTTATGGGCATGAACGAATGGACTCTGACCATTATTGCCGGCCTTTTAATGACGGCAACCGCAGCTACCGGCATGAAGGCTCTGGAAATTGTCAGCTATATTTCCGTTCCGCTTATCATTATTCTGGGCGTTTATTCCATGGTTACTGCTGCCGCAGAAGGCGGCGGGCTGGCTTACATTTTTGCGCAGTCTGCCGGACAGATTACCCTGTTTACCGGCATCGGCTATGTTATTGGTTCTTTTATTTCCGGCGGTACCGCAACGCCTAACTTTATCCGTTTTGCCAAAAACAGCAGCATTGCCGTGTGGACTACGGTTATTGCCTTCTTTTTAGGCAACACGCTGATGTTCTGCTTTGGCGCGGTTGGCGGCGCTTACACAGGCAAGGATGATATTTTCTATGTTATGATTGCACAGGGCCTTGCCATTCCGGCTTTGATTGTACTTGGCGCCAATATCTGGACTACCAATAATAATGCTCTTTACACCGGCGGCCTTGCCATTTCCAATATTTCCAAAGTTCGCATGAAATGGACTACCTGGATTTCCGGCATTATCGGCACGGCGCTTGCAATCTGGCTTTATTACAATTTTGTAAGCTGGCTCAGCATTCTTAACTGCGCTCTGCCGCCGATTGGCATTATTGTTATTTTAGATTATTTCTTTAACCATAAAAAATTCGGCAGCGATTTTAACGAATATACCATTAACTGGTTCAACATTGCCGGTATTATAGTAGGCGCTGCCTGTGCAAACCTGCTGCAGTGGGGCATTGCCGCCATTAATGCCATGGTGGTTGCTGCTGCATTCTTCTTTATCGGCGAAATGGTTGGCAAAAATAAATAATAACTGTAAAGAAAGGATGAATTGTTATGCTGCTGCAAAAACTGTATCTGGCAAATGCCACGGAAACGGTAGATATCCGCGTTACGGACGGTAAATTTGCCGCTATTGCTCCTCAGCTGGAAGCGCTGCCCGGCGAAGAAGTGGTTGATTGCTGCGCCGGTAAAATGGTGCTGCCGCCTTTTGTGGAATCGCACGTACATCTCGATACCTGCCTTACGGCACGCCGCCCGCACTGGAACTTATCCGGCACGCTGTTTGAAGGCATTCAGCGCTGGGAAGAATATAAGCCTTTCCTTACCAAACAGGAAGTAAAAGACCGTGTAAACAAGGCGCTCCGCCTGCAGGCAGGCAACGGTATTCAATATGTGCGCACCCATGTAGATATTAACGACCCGGAACTTACCGCCCTGCGCGCAATTTTGGAGCTGCGCGAGGAAGTTAAGGATTATATTGACATTCAAATCGTAGCTTTTCCTCAGTATGGAATTTTAAGTTACCCCAACGGTAAAGGCCTGCTTGAAGAAGCACTGAAAATGGGTGCCGATGCTGCCGGGGCCATTCCGCATTTTGAATTTACCCGTGAATATTCTGTTGAATCGCTTAACATCTGCTTTGAACTGGCGCAGAAATACGGCAAACTGATTGACGTACACTGCGATGAGATTGATGACGAGGCCTCCCGCGGATTGGAAACTGTTGCCGCCCGCGCTTATGAAACCGGCATGGGCGATATGGTAACGGCGTCGCACACAACGGCTATGCACAGCTACAACAATGCTTATATGATTCGCCTGATGCGTCTTTTGAAAATGTCAGGCATCAATTTTGTGGCAAATCCGTGCGTTAATGTGCATTTGGGTGGACGCGTAGATACTTACCCCAAACGCCGCAGCATGACGCGCGTAAAAGAACTTACTGCCGAAGGCATTAATGTTTCTTTTGGCTCGGATGATATTTTTGATCCCTGGAACCCGCTTGGCAATGCCAATATGCGCGACCAGGTATTTATGGGGCTGTATACCGGCCATATGCTTGGCTATGAAGAAATTTGCAATTCTTATAAATTTGTTACCGAAAATGCTGCCCGCACCCTGCATTTGGGAGATGCTTACGGCATTGCGGTTGGTAAAGATGCAAACTTTATTATTCTTGACGCCAAAAACTGGTATGACGCATTAAACAACAATGCGCCGGTGCTGCGTAATTACCGCAAAGGCAAACTTATTGCTTCTACCGCGCCGGTAGATAAAAAAGTGTATTTTTAACTGAGCCGCCAATTAGTGCCAGGTGATAGCGAAGGCAATAATTGTGCCAGCGAAGTTATGTAAATTTTGCGATTGGATAATGAGCAAAATTTACGAACCTTTAACAGAAAAAATCAAAAGGGTTATACTTTTCAGCATTGTTAAAATCTGCGGCTTCGTCGATTCCGTCCGGGCATGGCACCGGACTCTCGTAGGTTATTGTTATAAATTAAGCCGCCGCAGTTTTAAATGCTGCTTCACAGCACAACCCTTTTGGATTTTTGAACAAACTGGCTGCCAATAAAATAATTTAAATAACAAAAGCCAAAGCATTGCTTAAAGTAGTGCTTTGGCTTTTTGCATATTATATTACTTTTTGCTGTTCTTTACCTGCCGCCGTGCTCACGCTTCCAACGCTTTATTTCATCAAGCCTTGCTTTTACGCGTGCTTCCAGTCCCTGGGTTGTTGGCTTGTAATATTCCGTTCCCACGAGCGAATCGGGCAGGCACTGCATGTTGGTAAGTTTTTCTTCCGTGTTGTGCGCGTACTGGTAGCCTTTGCCGTAATTAAGTTCCTGCATCAGTTTTGTGGGCGCATTGCGGATAACAAGCGGTACAGGCTCTGCCAACATTTTGGCGGCATCGTGCTTGGCGTGTTCATACGCCATATAAAGTGCGTTTGATTTTGGCGCGACCGACATATACACCACGGCCTGCGTTAAATGCACGCTGCATTCCGGCATGCCGATAAAATGACAGGCGTGGTAGGCGGCAACGGCAATTTCCAGTGCTTTGGGGTCGGCAAGGCCGATATCTTCGCTGGCAAAGCGCGTAACGCGCCGCGCTATATAAAGCGGGTCTTCGCCTGCTTCCAGCATGCGTGCCAGCCAGTAAACGGCGGCGTCCGGGTCGCTGTTGCGCATGGATTTATGCAGTGCGGAAATTAAATTATAATGTTCTTCGCCTGTTTTATCGTACAGCAGCGATTTTTTTGAGGTGCATTGTTCAAGTGTTTCGCGTGTTACCGTCGTTGTGCCGCCTGCGTCCATATCGCCGTTTAATACTGCCATTTCTAAGGTGGAAAGCGCCGTGCGGGCATCGCCGTTGGCAAAAACGGCAATCATTTCCAAAAGTTCATCTTCGATGTTAATTTTCTGGGTGCCAAAGCCTTTTTCATCTGTCAAGGCACGTTTTAAAAGCTGTACAAGCTCAGCTGTTTTAAGTTCCTGCAAAACAAAAACCTTGCAGCGGCTTAATAATGCGCTGTTAACTTCAAACGAAGGGTTTTCCGTCGTTGCGCCTATTAAAATAATGCTGCCTTTTTCCACAAAGGGCAAAAATGCATCCTGCTGCGCTTTGTTAAAACGGTGTATTTCGTCTACAAAAACAATGGTTTTTTCGCCGTAACGGCGGTTTTCTTCCGCCTTTTGCATTACGCTGCGTATTTCTTTAATGCCGCTTGTAACGGCCGAAAAATCAATAAACGCCGCTTTGGTGGTGTTGGCAATAATCCGCGCCAGCGTGGTTTTGCCCACGCCGGGAGGCCCCCAGAAAATCATGGAGGAAATCTGGTCGCTTTCAATTAAACGGCGCAGCACTTTGCCTTTGCCCAAAAGGTGGGTCTGGCCAACATATTCTTCAAGCGTTTTGGGACGCAGCCTTGCCGCCAGCGGCTGGGATAAATTGTTTTCAAAAAGTGACATTGCTTCCATAATTTCGCCTCCCAAAGCCATTATAATTCGCCGCAGAATTAAGCGCAAGCAGAATTTATTAAAGCAATTTTACACAATTGTTTCATTAATGCAAAGGTATTTGTTTGCTAAAACAGTTTAAAAAGTTATATAATTAAAATAACTTATACTTGCAGAAGGTTGGGGGCGTACTATGGACTGGCATAACCGTAATATGAAAATTTTAATCGGCATTTGCATTGCCGTTGTTTTAATTGTTTGTTACCGTATTTTTGATAATATACAAACGGAGCGCGCCCGCGCGGAAAGAATGTCGCGCGTGCAGGCGGTGGCAGTTGTTACGGCAAAGCCGGAGCGCAGGACGATTACCCCGCTGTTGGAGTTCAGCGGCAGCCTTGACCCGGAGTGGCAGGCTGATGTTGCCGCCAAAGTTGACGGACGTGTGGAGCGTGTATATGTTAATGAGGGCGACCGTGTAACTAAAGGGCAGGTGCTGGCGGAATTGGAACAGCGTGATACTGATGCTGCCCTGCGTGAAGCGCGCGGCAATTACATGGACGCGCAGACCAATCTCCGCAAGGCTGAGCGCGACCTTGAGCGTTACAGCGCTTTATATAAACAGGGCGCGGTTTCCGAACAGGTTGCCGACGATTACGCTTTTGCGCGTGACAACGCAGCTGCCAAGCTGGATGCAGCCCGCGGCACCGTGCAGGCTATGGAATCGCAGTTTGAAGGTACTGTAATAACAGCCCCGGCTGACGGCATTATCTCCAAACGCTATCATCAGGAGGGTTATTATGCAGCAGCAGGTACCCCGCTTTTTGCCATTGCCGATATCAGCGTTTTAAAAACCGTTATTAATATTCCGGAAGGCAATATCAGCGGCGTATCCGTTGGCAACGAAGCCGAAATAGAATTGCCTGCCTTTGCCGGGCATAAAATTATCGGCAGAATAACGCGCATTGCCCCTGTTGCCGATTTACCTGCGCATACCTTTGCCGCCGAAGTAAGTGTTGACAACACCGAAGGGCTTTTGGCAGGCGTTTTTGCAACGGTAAAGCTTACTGCGCAGCCCAGGCAGAATGTGCTTACAATACCGGTTTACGCCATTGTAATGCGTGACGACCAGAAAACCGTATTTATTGTGGAAGATGATAACACCGTGCGCCGCCAGGTGCTTGACATTGGCTATACGGACGACAAGGTAGCCGAAGTTTTAAGCGGCCTGAAAGGCGATGAAGTAATTGTAACCGAAGGGCACAACAAGCTGCGCGAAGGCAGCAAGGTAGTTACTGATAAGGCAGGTAATTAATTATGATAGAGACTTTTATCCGCCGGCCGGTTTTTACTACCATGTTTATTTTGCTGCTGGTAGTGTTCGGCATCCGCTGCTACCCGGAAATCGGCGTAGACTTGAACCCTGACGTTGATATGCCTATCGTCAGCGTGCGCGTTACTTACGACGGCGCTTCGCCGGAAGAAATGGAAACGCTTATTACAAAGCCGATAGAAAACCGCGTCAGCCAGGTTGCAGGCTATAAAACAATTTCCAGTACCGTGCTTGAAGGCTACAGCGAAACCGTACTGGAGTTTAACATGGGCGTAGACCCGCAGGCTATGGCCAGCGAAGTGCGCGAAAAGGTTGCCAGTGTGCGCAACCGTCTGCCGGACGATATCGACGAACCGGTAGTACAAACGGTTGATTTAACCTCCCAGTCCATTGTTGCGTATACGTTTTCTTCCGAATCGCGCAGCCGCGGCGAAATACGCCGTTTAATAGAAGACAGCATTCTTGACGAAATGCAGATGGTTGAAGGCGTTGCCGAAGTTACTGCGGTAGGCGCAAGCCAGCGTGTAATACGCCTTGTGGCAAAGCCCGACAAATTAATGGAATACGGAATTTCGTTTCAGGACCTGCTGCAGAAGGTAGATGACGAAAACTACAATACACCGGGCGGCAAAGCCAGAAACCACGACATGGAAATAACCGTGCGTACCATTGGCAAATACAGCAATATCGACGATATTAAAAAAGTTGTTATTGCCAACCATAACGGCAAAGCCGTGTACATTGGCGACGTGGCGGACGTTATTGACGGCTGGGAAGATGAAGACACCTTCGCCAGTGCCAATGGCGTGCCCTGCGTTATGACCTTCGTGCGCAAACAATCCAAAACCAACACGGTTGACGTTACCGACCGTGTTAACGCCAAAATGGAAGAACTTAAACAGCGCGTAATTCCGCCCGATATTAAGGTTGATATTGTGCGCGACCAGTCTACCTACGTACGCGAAAACATTGCCGACGTGTGGAACACGATTTTCTTCGGCGGCGCGCTGGCGCTGTTTATAACTTATATGTTCCTCGGCAACTTCCGTGCCACCATTATCGGCGGCTTGTGCATACCAACATCAATAATTGCAACCTTCTTTATGATGAAGGCAATGGATTTTACCTTAAACAACATGTCGCTGATGGCACTGAGCCTTGCGGTAGGCATTTTGATAGACGATGCGATTGTTGTAATCGAAAACATTTTCCGCCATATCGAAATGGGCAAAACGCCGTTTGTGGCAGCCAAAGAAGCAACGCAGGAAATTTCCCTGGCAATACTGGCAACGTCGCTGTCGTTAATGGCGGTGTTTGTACCGGTTGGCAGTATGGGCGAAATTATCGGCCAGTATTTTAAACAGTTTGGTTTAACGGTTGCCTTTGCCATAGCGTTTTCCACTCTGGTAGCGTTTTCGCTTACGCCAATGGTTTCTGCCTACTGGCTGAAAGAAGAAAAGCCGGGCGAAAGCCACCGCAACAAATACGTGCAGCTGGCGCTTGATAAATTTGAAGCGGGCTTTCAGATTTTCCGCGGTTTGTACAGCGGCATTATGGAAGCGGCGCTGAACAACCCCAAAAAAGTTATTGCCGCCGGTATAGTTTCGCTGGCAATGAATATTGTGCTGCTGCCGTTTGTAGGTACGGAATACCAGCCGACGTACGATTCCGGCGAATTTACCGTTAATTTTAAAGCGCCTATCGGCACCAGTATGGAAAAAACGGTAGCACTGGCAACGCCTTTGCAAAAAGAAATAACGGCTATGCCTGAAGTGAAAATAGCGGCGCTGAATATCGGCAACGGCCGCAACCCGGTAAACCAGGGCTCTATTGATATCCGCCTTGTGCCGAGTAACGAGCGTGACCGCACCATGCAGCAGATTATGGATGATCTGCGTGCAGAAGTGCGCAACGTTCAGGGGCTGAGCGTTACGGTAGTGTCCAATCAGGGGCGCGGCCGCGGCGACAGCAGGCCGGTGCAGATTGGCCTGCGCGGCAGCGATATTAAACAGCTTAAAGAATACGCGCTGGAGCTTGCCGATTTGGTGCGTAAGGTTCCGGGCGCAACGGATGTCGATATTTCCGATTCGGACGAACAGCCGGAAATTTTAATCAGGCTTGACCAGGCGCGCGCCAGCCTTTTGGGGCTCGATTCTTATTCCGTCGGCGAAGTTGTGGAGATGGCCTTTATGGGCAAAAGCACCGGCAACAGCTTTACAATCGGCGATAATGACTACGATATTATTTTGCAGCTGCCGGAAAGCAAGCGTACCGATATTAATGACGTTAAAAATCTGCGCGTATCTTCGCCGGACGGGCAGTTCATCCGTCTGGGCGACGTTGCCGACATAAGCCTTGGCAGCGGCCCGACACGTATTGAACGCGAGGACAAGCAGCGCCAGATTGTTGTTTACGCCAACACGGTAGGCACATCTCCGGGTGAACTGATTGCCAAAATACAAAACGAGCTGATACCCGGCATGAATATGCCGCAGGGCTATAACTACAAGCTGATTGGCGAAGCCGATACAATGTCGCGTTCGTTTAACGAAATTGTTAAGGCCATTGTTCTGGCGGTTGTAGTTGTTTATATGGTTCTGGCGGCACAGTTTGAAAGCTTCAGCCAGCCGGTAATTATTATGGCTTCGCTGCCGTTTGCGGTTGTTGGTGCCGTGCTTGGCCTTTTAATGGCGGGGCAGACGGCCAACATGATGAGTATGATTGGCTTTACCATGCTTTTGGGGCTTGTTACCAAAAACGCCATTTTGCTTATTGACTATGCCAACCAGCAGCGCGAAAAAGGGCTTGATATCCGCAGCGCAACGCTGGAAGCCTGCTCATTGCGCCTGCGCCCGATACTGATGACAACGCTTTCAACCATTTTAGGCATGCTGCCTATCGCCATGGGCATCGGCGAAGGCGCGGAGCTGCGCCAGTCCATGGGCGTGGTGCTTGTTGGCGGCCTTATCACTTCAACCATGCTTACCCTTCTGGTTGTGCCGGTTGTGTATATGGAATTTGAAAAATGGAAAGAAAAACATTATAAACCTGCCGGAGAGGCAAACGCATAATAAACGGGGCTCTGCAAATTGCAGGGCCTTTTGTATTATCTGTTACAAAATAAATGAAAATTACTTGTGCCATTCCTCTTTAATCTTGTATAATAAATGTAAAGTATAAGTAAAAATTAAGTTAAACAACTTACAGGAGGGCTTATGGTTTACTTTTTCGGATTTTTGGGAGGACTGGCGTTATTTTTATACGGCATGCAGCTTATGGGCGAAGGTTTGCAGCGTGCCGCAGGCGAGAAGCTGCAAAAAATACTGGAAAAGCTGACAGGCGTTCTGCCGGTGGCTGTTGCGCTTGGCGCCGTTGTAACAGGTATTTTGCAGTCGAGCAGTGCCACAACGGTAATGACGGTTGGTTTTGTAAACGCAGGGCTGATGAATTTAAAGCAGGCCTTCGGCGTTGTAATGGGTGCCAATATCGGCACAACCATGACGGCACAGCTTATTGCCTTTAAGCTTACCGATTACATCACTCTGTTTCTTGCCATCGGTTTTGCCGTGCATCTTCTGGCAAAACGCCAGCACGGCAAATATATCGGCCAGGTAATTTTGGGCTTCGGCATTTTAATGCTGGGCATGGAAATGATGAGCGATTCCGTAATGCCGCTACGCGAATACCAGGGCTTTATTGATTTTATCGGCCGCTTTTCCGATAACCCGATTCTCGGCGTGGGCGTAGGCCTTGTAATGACCATGGTCATTCAGTCCAGCAGCGCAACAATCGGCGTTTTAATTGCCATTGCCAATCAGGGGCTTATTCCGCTGGAAGGCGCAATTCCCGTGCTTCTGGGCGATAATATCGGCACCTGCATTACGGCGGTGCTTGCTTCGCTGCGCGCCAATATTACGGCCAAAAGGGTAGCACTGGCGCATGTAATGTTTAACTTTATCGGCAGCATTATTTTCATAACCTTTATGGGGCTGTTTATAAAACTGGTGCTGGCAATTTCACCGGCGGACGATATTGCACGCCAGATTGCCAACGCGCATACGGCGTTTAACGTGGTAAATACGCTGCTGTTTATGCCGTTTACCGGTTTATACATTAAATTTATAGAAAAATGCCTGCCGGGCAAAGGCGAAATTATTTCGCGCAAACCTGCGTATCTTGATGAGAAAATGCTGGTAACTCCTTCCATTGCCATGGGGCTTGCCGTTAAGGAAATTGTGCGCATGGGCAACATGGCGCGCCATAATGTTGAAGTTGGCATGCAGGCACTGGAAGACAAGGACGAAAATAAAATTAAATACGTACTGGAGCATGAGCCTGTAATTGATGCGCTTGAAGAAGACATAACCCGTTACCTTACCAAAATGAGCGAAAAGGAAATGGGTGCCGAACTTTCGGCAATGCATACAAGGCTGCTGCACGCCTGCACTGATATTGAACGTATCGGCGACCACGGCGAAGCGCTTGCCAAAGATGCACGCCGCATGTTTGAAGACGATGTTAAATTCAGTGAAGAAGCCAAAACCGAACTGCGCGCTTTGGGCGAACTGGTTATGCAGGCCAGCGGCAAAGCCATGGAAGCGCTTGCCAATAACGATAAGGTGCTGGCGCAGGAAGCGTGGGATATTTGCCGTCAGGTTAAAAAAGCGCAGAAGGAAATCCGCAAAAACCATATTGTACGCCTTAACGAAAAACGCTGCGACCCTGTTGCCGGGTTTATGATGATGGAAATTTTGATAAACCTGAAGCGCGTTTCCGACCATTCCAAAAATATAAGCCAGATTGTTTTGGGAATTTTTTAAAATTAATTAAAAAAGTTGTTGACAAACAGATTTTACTGCTGTATAATTAATTTCGTTGTTGAGAGATGCGGAAATAGCTCAGTGGTAGAGCACCTCCTTGCCAAGGAGGGGGTCGCGAGTTCGAATCTCGTTTTCCGCTCCATGAATTGTCAGCCCGGCAGTTTACTGCCGGGTTTTTTGAATTTATTCAGAAAAGAATAATGATATATTGTAGGAATAGCAGTAAAATTCTTGTCAAGTACCGCTGGTTGTGATATTATATTATGAGCAATGTGTGTAAACAGCTGCATTTTTAACAATAAAAACCGATGCAAAAAACATGCTGTAAGAATCAGCACATATAATTAAGGGAGGATTTATTAATGAACGTAACAGTAGAAAGAGTCGGCAACGACGCAACTCTTAAAATCACTTTGCCCGCAGAGGAAGTAAACAAAGGCTTTAAAAAAGCCGTTGCAAAAATTGCAGGCCAGGTAAATATCCCCGGCTTCCGTAAAGGCAAAGCCCCCCGCAATATTATCGAAATGCACTATGGCAAAGAAGCAGTAAAACAAGAAGCATTTGAACTGGTTGCTAACCAGTGCTATACCGAAGCTCTGGAACAGGAAAAACTGATTCCGGTATCCGACCCGAAGGTTGAAGATTCCGTATTTGAAGAAAACAAAGATATGGAACTTACCATTAAAGTAACCCTCAAACCGGAAGTTAAACTTGGTGATTACAAAGAACTGCATGTAGAAAAAGAAGCAGTTGAAGTTACCGATGAAGCAGTTGAAGAACAGGTACAGGGCCTGCGCAGCCGCCATGCAAAAATGGTAGAAGCTGAAGAAGGCGCCGTAATTGAAAAAGGCGACTTTGCCATTATCGATTTTGCAGGCACCGTTGACGGCGAACCGTTCAGCGGCGGCGAAGGCAAAGGCTATCCTCTGGAAGTTGGTTCCAACTCCTTTATCCCCGGCTTTGAAGACCAGCTTGTAGGCCTCAAAAAAGGTGATTCCACCGATGTGGACGTAACCTTCCCGGAAGAATACTTTGTTAAAGAACTGGCCGGCAAACAGGCTATTTTCAAAGTAAACGTACAGGACGTAAAACGCAAAGAACTGCCGGAACTTACCGATGAATATGTAGCAGCAAACAGCGACTGCAAAACCGTTGAAGAACTGCGCGCAAGCTACAAAGAACGCATGCAGAAAGCAGCTGAAAACAATGCCCAGATTGCTTATGAAAAAGCACTGATTGACCTTGCAGTTGCCAATGCGGAATTTGAAGTTCCCGAAATCATGATTGAAGACCGCGTAACCCAGATGATTGACGAAATGCGCATGAGCCTTGAAGCACGCAAACTCACTCTGGAACAGTACATGCAGTACAGCGGCATCGACATGAAACAGCTTCGTGAACGCCAGCATGACGCTGCTGTTGAAAACGTTAAAACCGACCTCGTTCTTGACGCTATTGCCAAAGCTGAAAACATCCAGGTATCCATGGAAGATGTTGACAGCGAACTTTCCGCTATCGCTTCCCAGCATGGCGCAACTCTTGAAGACGTTAAGAAAATCATTAAATCCAATGGCACTATGGGCCTGCTGCTCGCAAACATTCTGCGCCGCAAAGCTGCCCATGTAATCATTGACAGCGCGAAATAATTTAAGCGCGGTTAAACCACAGTAAAGGGGTGTGACAATAATGAATTATGTGCCAATAGTTGTAGAACAGTCAAACCGCGGAGAACGCTCTTACGATATATATTCCCGCCTTTTAAAGGACAGGATAGTTTTTGTTACCGGCGAAATAGATGATACTATGGCCAATCTCGTTATCGCCCAGCTGCTCTTTTTAGAGTCGGAAGACCCCGATAAGGATATCCATCTCTACATTAACAGCCCGGGCGGCAGCGTAAGCGCCGGCCTGGCGATTTATGATACAATGCAGTACATAAAGCCTGATGTTTCCACAATCTGCATGGGCATGGCCGCCAGCATGGCATCCGTGCTTCTGGCTGCCGGTGCTCCGGGCAAACGCTTTGCCCTGCCGTACTCCAGAGTAATGATTCATCAGCCGCTGGGCGGCGTTCAGGGGCAGGCTTCCGAAATTGAAATCACCGCGCGCGAAATTCTGCGCCTCCGTGATGAAATGAACGGTATTTTAGCCAGCCATACCGGACAAACCAAAGAAAAGATTGCGCAGGATACTGACCGCGATAACTACATGTCCAGCCAGCAGGCCAAAGAATACGGCCTGATTGACGAAGTGGTATCGCGTAAACCTGCTAATGAAAAATAAAGGCTTTAAGGAGATACTCAAAATGAAATTCGGTGGGGACAATCACCATGATGCTCCGGTTTGCTCTTTCTGCGGCAAGCGCGAAGCGCAGGTCAGCAAAATGTTCAGCAAAGTGCTTGGCGAAGGTGATTTGTTTATTTGCGATGAGTGTATAAAACTCTGCAATGAAATGCTTGAAGAAGAAATGCGGGCAAGGGCTGTAAACCATACTGAAATTGCCGAACTGCCCAAACCCAAAGAAATAAAAGCGATTTTGGATGAATATGTAATCGGCCAGGAAGAAGCTAAAAAAACCCTTGCCGTAGCCGTTTACAACCATTATAAACGCATTGACTACGAACTTAACCATGTTCCCGGCGACAAGGATGTTGAACTGCAAAAATCCAACATTTTAATGCTTGGGCCTACAGGCAGCGGCAAAACACTGCTGGCGCAGACTCTGGCAAAAATATTGCAGGTTCCTTTCGCCATTGCCGACGCAACCGCTTTAACGGAGGCCGGTTATGTAGGCGAGGACGTGGAGAACATTCTGCTGCGTTTAATCCAAAATGCAGATTATGATATTGAACGTGCACAGCGCGGCATTATCTACATTGATGAAATTGACAAAATTTCGCGCAAGTCCGAAAATCCTTCCATTACGAGGGATGTTTCCGGCGAAGGCGTACAGCAGGCTCTGCTGAAAATTCTGGAAGGCACTGTTGCCAACGTTCCGCCGCAGGGCGGGCGCAAACATCCGCACCAGGAATTTTTGCAGATTGATACCACAAACATTCTGTTCATCTGCGGCGGCGCGTTTGACGGGCTGGAAAGCATCATCAGCGCACGCACGGGCAAAAAGAATATGGGCTTTGGCGCCGATATTAAAACCAAGGACGAAATCAGCCTGACGGATACCTTTAAAAAGGTATTGCCGGAAGATTTGATGAAATTCGGTTTGATACCGGAATTTGCCGGACGCCTGCCGGTTGTTGTAACGCTTGAAGCACTGGACAAAGCTGCGCTGATTAAGATTTTGCAGGAGCCTAAAAACGCACTGGTAAAACAGTATCAGCACTTTTTGGCCATGGACAATGTAGAACTTGAATTTGAGCCGGATGCACTGGACGCCATTGCCGAAGAAGCATTGAAACGCAGTGCCGGTGCGCGTGGACTGCGCGCCATTATTGAAGCGGTAATGCGCAATGTAATGTACGACGTTCCTTCACGCAGTGATGTTGTAAAATGTATTGTAACGGCTGATTCCATCCGCAATCATGCAGAACCTAAAATGATTGTGGCGGCAGGCTGAAAGAAAAATAATGGGGGAAGGGGATTTTAACCTTCCCTCTTTTTGGTTTTATGGGCCTTTTGTGATACAATTATAAGAGATTTGAATTTTAATATAAAATAGGGGGATGCTAATATAAATGGAAGCATCAGGGAAATTAATACCCCTGCTGGCGTTAAGAGGAATTATCGTATTCCCGGGAATGACGGTAAACCTTGATGTAGGCAGGGATAAATCAATAAATGCGGTTAATGCTGCCATGCAGCTTGATAAAAAAATACTGCTGGTAACTCAGCGCGATGCCGAAACCGCAGACCCGAAACGCGAAGAACTGTATAATTATGGCGTTGTTGCTGAAATTAAGCAGCTTTTAAAACTGCCGAGCGGTGCAATCCGTATTTTAATTCAGGGGCTTGAAAGGGCAGAGCTTACTTCGTTAATTGACGCGCCTTTTAAAGATACTTACCTTGAAGGTTTTGCCATGCCGGTAGCCAGCGTTGAGCCGGAAGAAAATTCCGAAACTGAAGCCATGCGCCGCGTGCTGCTGCAAAGCTTTGAAAAATGGCTTGTTACCGGCAAAAAAGTAACCACCGAAGTTATGCTTAACTTTAAAAACATAACTACCGCCGGTGAAATTGCCGATATCATTGCCGGTTATTTAACAATCAGCATTGACGAAAAAGAAGAACTGCTGGAACTTGCCGATGTAAAAGAGCGTATGCACAAGCTGCATACTTTTTTGTGCAAAGAACTTGAAATTGCCGAGCTCGAAAAAAACATTACGCAGGAAGTACGCAAACAAATAGAAAAAAACCAGCGTGAATATTATCTGCGTGAGCAAATTAAGGTTATTAACAAAGAGCTTGGCGAAGGCGATGAACGCCAGGCCGAAGTTGACGAATACAAAAAGCAGATGGAAGGCCGCGACCTGCCGCCAGAAGTAGCAGATAAAATTAACAAAGAGCTTGACCGCTTGTATAAAATGCCGCCGATGATGGCAGAAAGCGGCGTTATCCGCAATTATGTGGAAACGCTTCTTGCTTTGCCGTGGGGCATTTACGGCAAGGATAACTTTGATTTAAAACACGCCGAAAAAGTGCTTAACAAAGACCACTACGGCCTTGAAAAAGTTAAAGAGCGCATTTTGGAATACCTTGCGGTGCGCGCTCTTACCAAAAGCGGCAAAGGGCCGATTTTGTGCCTTGTCGGTCCGCCGGGCGTAGGCAAAACTTCGCTGGCGCAGTCTGTTGCCCGCGCTATCGACCGCAAATTTACACGCATGTCGCTGGGCGGCGTGCATGATGAAGCCGAAATCCGCGGCCACCTATATCGGCGCAATGCCGGGCCGCATTATTCACGGCATGCAAACCTGCGGCGTTATGAACCCGGTTTTCCTGCTGGACGAAGTGGACAAAATGTCGTCCGATTTCCGCGGCGACCCTGCTTCTGCACTGCTTGAAGTTTTAGACCCGGAACAGAACAACACCTTCAGCGACCATTATGTTGAAATACCTTTCGACCTGTCGCAGGTATTCTGGATTGTAACGGCCAACACCGTGGAAACAATTCCGCCCGCACTGCTCGACCGTATGGAAGTGGTGCAGCTTTCCAGCTATACCGAAGATGAAAAGGTAAAAATTGCCGAACTGCATCTTTTGCCGAAAGAACGCCAGAATAACGGCTTAACCGCCAAAACGCTTTCCATAACGGAAGATGCGCTGCGCATGATTATACGCGGTTATACGCGCGAAGCAGGCGTGCGCAATCTGGAACGCAAAATTGCGGCAGTCTGCCGTAAAACCGCTCTGCGCATTGTTAACGGCGAAGCCAAAAGCGCAAAAGTAACAGCCAAAAATTTACATAAATATCTGGGTAAAGTAATTTATCTGGAAGACGATGTAAGCCTCGAAGCAGCAGCCGGCATTTGCACCGGCCTTGCCTGGACCCGCGTCGGCGGCGAGCTGCTTAAGGTAGAGGTTGTAGCCTGCAAAGGCAAGGGGCACCTTGCGTTAACGGGCCAGCTCGGCGATGTTATGAAGGAATCTGCCCAGGCAGGTTATACTTATATCCGTTCGCGCGCAGATGAACTTGGCCTTGACAAAGATTTTTACGAAACTACAGATATTCATATTCACCTTCCGGAAGGCGCAATACCTAAAGACGGGCCTTCGGCCGGCATTACCATGGCAACGGCAATGATATCGGCGTTAACGGGCCGCAAAGTTAAAAAGAACCTTGCCATGACTGGCGAAATAACGCTTTCCGGCAGAGTGCTTCCGGTTGGCGGTATTAAGGAAAAATTCCTGGCTGCCCACCGCTACGGCGTAAAAACCATTATTATGCCGGCTAAAAACGAGCAGGATTTGGAAGAACTGCCCGCAAACGTACGTGCAAAAATGCACTTTATTCCCGTAAAACATATGGACGAGGTGTTAAAAATAGCATTGGAGGATTAAACGCGATGAACAAAGGAGTTTGGGATATAGTCCGTGCGCAGTTTGTCACGTCTGCCGTTAAGGCAGAACAGTACCCTTCGCCGCAAATGATTGAAGCCGCCTTTATCGGGCGCTCCAATGTCGGCAAATCTTCTCTTATTAACTCGCTCTGCCGCCGCAACGGGCTGGCACGCGTAAGCGCCACCCCCGGCAAAACGCAAACAATTAACTACTATTTGCTGAATGCCAAACGCAATGTAGAAGGCGGCGCCGATACAGCACAGTTTTACCTTGTCGATTTGCCCGGTTACGGATTTGCCAAAACAGGCAAATCCAATAAAGATTTATGGTCCGGCTTTATCAGCAAATATCTTTCAGGTTCGGACAACCTGGCATTAGTA
>ENA-ORNB01001401-ORNB01001401.1-human-gut-metagenome-genome-assembly--contig:-NODE-1401-length-17491-cov-25.168273_pt1 | contig 17491 bp, 8 predicted proteins | sample MGYA00242112_ERZ509016 | MGnify/ENA primary metagenome ERZ509016 (study PRJEB26280, sample SAMEA2338705) | human gut metagenome | biome: human gut; feature: human-associated habitat; material: faeces...
TTGAACTCTATGGTCTTGACGGTCTTCTTCGAGGTGAATACATGTTTTCTTACAGGGGTATACCATTCGGCTTTCACATATACTGTTTTGCCGGTATATCTGTCCACGATAGGGAGGAATTCCCACATGCCGCCGATGCGCGGACCTGTAACCCACACTCTTTCACCCGGTGCGTAAGTCTGGAATGTCGAATAGCCTTCGGACGGGCCTGTGTAAACGCTACCTTTATAGTCGCGTCCGGCTCCTTCTCCCCATGCCCTCACCTGATACCAGCCTAGCTGATGTGCATGTGTGCATTTTTCCGCCACGTCGATAGCCTGCTCGATGGAGCAGATTTCCTTAGGGCAGATGGTCGTGGACGTCTTGCCTTTGATCAGTCCCAGTGCCTCCATGAAACTCATTGCCTCTTCTGCGGCAGGGCTGATGTCTTTCTTGTCAATGTATTTGTCCAGTCCATTGTCGAATTCAGTGTAGGCGTAGATGCCCTGGTTTTCGATGTAACGCAATGACTTGTAGAGGATTGCAGCCACATCCTGACGGGTGGCATTGGAATTGACGGATACAGATGCTGACGGGATGCAGTCAATTCCGAGGACGGCGCATTTCGCCGCAAACTTGTCGCCGGTCTGTTTCTTGCCGAGTTTGATTTCGTGTCCGATGAGTTCCTCTGCCAGACGGATTGCGAGCGATCTCACCTGAAGCAATGTCGCCTGTGCGGTGTAGTCGTTTCCGAGAATCATGTCGTCCAGGAGATTATCGCACAATGCGAAGTTTACGGAACTCTGGAACGCGACGCTCATCTTGGCGTCTGACTTGTACGGAAGGATGAACGTTCCCGGTTGCGTTGTAGTGGTAAGTCTTGCCTCAGTTTCGAAACCTTCTGCCTGCTCGGCCATGGCCTTCCTGAAGTCTTCATAACCCAGTTCATTTCCGGTCGCTTTCCATGCAACTTTCGTAAAGTGCTTCTGGTCATATCCTTCTGACATGCCGCACCAGATGCAGCTGTACCACCATACGTGCTGTCCGGCGGAGTTTTTGCCTATATATGCCTGGTCATTGGCCAAAGGCTGTCCGAATATGTGCTGCGGATAATCAAAGTCCGTATATTTTATCTCGAAAGTATGCGCGGAGTTATGCTCGCATTTTCCGCAAGTTTTGCATGAATAATAGTATGACGTGAAATTCTTGCATGAATAATCCTTGCAAATGTAGTCAGGGGCAGCTACTTTTTCCGTGAAGACATGATGCGTGCAGAAAGGTCTCGCTGCATCGGCTCCTGCTTTCTGAGCAGAGAATACGTCACCCTGATATGTCTTTATCGTGAACAATATAGGGTATGACCAAGTTCTCCAAGAAACCATTTTCATTACCTTGTCGGCTTCTGATTCCGGAATGAATATCGTTGCCCTTTTATTCTGGCACAAGTAGCTGTGATACGGATGGTAAATCTGTGTTGAATGATCCCTGTCACCTTGATAGGCACTACAGATGGTCCTGATGAATTCCGTAGCGTCCACTTTCGGGCTCAGCCATACTTCGCGGATATTGTAAGTTCCTTGTATGGAGTTGTTTACATCACCTGCTGCGCAACTTTGGATGAATTCACTGTCAGTATCCACTATTATCTTGGTCACGCGCATGGTATTCTGTCCCTTGAATTCTCCCGAATCGTTGGCATAGAATCGCGGATCATACGAATCGTTGATGACAATCAGCGGCCAAGGATTGATATCAGGGCTGAGAGCATTGGCCTCGTCGATGGAGTAGGCCTTGCGGGATCTGCGGTAAGAGTCTTTGTTCAGTTCATAATCTGATTTCATGTTCAGCGCGGCTTCTCTGTCAGATCCGGCCCCGCCTTCTCCTACGAAAACCCTCGTCTCTATATCTATGAAATATGGGGCGCTTGGCTTTACTTTCGCCTCTTTTCCATTTACGGTAATCTTAATCCTGCTGCCGTCGATACCATAGTCATTATTCTTGAAATAATAATCTGTCTGGTATTTTCCGCTCGGATTTATCATCACCTTGAATACTGCTTTATACTCGAATCCGCTCTTGAACAGCATCTCGCCGCTGTCTTTCTCTACGAAATCGCCGATATAATCCGCCTCCATAAGCTGAATATCTCCGGTAGGGGTCAGGTCTCCATATTCGGTAGTCGCCGAAGTCGGCTGCACCTCACGCGCGTCCCAAAGGTCCGTTCCCGGTTTCGGGACCGGAATGACCAGGTCAATGCTTTTGATTTTTGGTTTGTCCTGTGCTGATGTCGTCAGTGGCAGTAAGATGGCCGCCATTGACAACATTGTCATAATCACATATTTAGCTGTATCTTTCATGGTCATGAGGATTCGTTTTTATTCGGCATCTACAAATTCAAGTCCTGCAGGATAGACATACTGGTTGTTCTCCCATTTGACCTGCATGTAAGGACAGGTCATCATGTCCGGGTAAATTTCCATAAGGAAGTCATCCTTCAGTTTGGAGTTCAATTTCAAGTTCTTGAGGCTCTTGCAATTGTCGAATGTGAATTCTCCGATTTCCAATACGTGGGAAAGGTCGAGGGAAACCACACCGCTGTCGGAAAATACGTGACTGCCGACTTTGGTTACACTGGCAGGAATATTTATGGTAGTGAGTTTGGTGCAGTTCTCGAATGTTCCGTCTTTGATTTCCGTAAGGTTTTCAGGCAGAGTCACGCTCGTGAGATTTGTACAGCCGCTGAACATCTCATAACTTGTAAGTCCCACATACCGGGGAAGTTTGATGCTCTGAAGGCTGGTGCAGTTCTGGAAACATCCATGCAGTTCATCTATCTTGTCGCTCTCGAAAACGACTTTCTTCAGATTCTTGCAACCATAAAAAGCTGAACCCTGAATGATTTTCACCGATGCCGGAATCACAATCTCGCTGATGTCGGTCTCCCTGAGTGCGGCGTTCGATATTTCTGTCAATGTTGACGGCAGTTTGATGGATTTTATATGTTTGCCCCAGAAAATATCACCGCGCATTTCCGTGACAGGGATTCTCTTGCCTTTGTAATTGATATAGTCCGGCATAACAATATCCTTGCCTGCGACAGCGGTGTTCACGGCCTCGGAAGCGAAGGCAAAACCCTTGCTTGCGTGGACTATGTAGATGATGCCGCCGATGTCAACGGTTGCTCCGGAAGCGTTCTCGCTTACTATGGTTCCGCTCTGGCTTGTTCCTGAAGTGGAGATGCTTTGTTTTACCGGTTTCGGATCCCATTTGGTCATGGTCACCTTGGTAGCGTTCTCATATCCGCCATGTTTCTGGAAATACTCCTTCGTCTCGTCATTGATGAGTCCTTTGACAGTGAAAAACGGTGATATTGAGCTCTTTATGAGAGTCTTATACTTATCGCCCTCGAGAATGGACGCGATCTTGTCGTGCAGTCCGTTTATTATCCATTGAGGAGACTCGCTGCCGTATTCGTCTCTGGCTTCTGCCATCAATTCTACAAGTTTGTTCAACTCGTTGGCACGTGCATAGAGCTCTCCTTCCACATTTTCATATCGCGCGTGTGCCGGAGTAAGAGTCTTGAAATATCCGTTTTTGAAGCAGTCATCCAGCAGGAGGAACTCATCCACCAGACTCTTATTGTTCAAGTTGAAGATGTTCGGCTGTTTTCCGGACCAGTTCACCTGGGCATCAGGGCTCTGAGGCGGCATGCTTGGTTTTACCGTAAGTGTTCCGTATGCTGCCTCTACAGGATATCCGAGCGGAGCGAAAAGTGCCGTGTGCTCATCCGGCAGTTTCACGGTCGGTTTTTCATCTTCCGTTTCAGGAACATTTCCCATCATTGCATCGTACTGTTTCTGAAGAGCTTTGTCCCTGTCGGACGTCTTGCTTGCGGCAGGTTTCTGTGTAGTCGGTTTGCTGCCGGTCGTCTGGTTCTTGACAGACTGGGTCGTCTTTACGATTTGTTTGCCGATTTTGTCTCCGATGCTCTTGAGGCCGTCCTTAAATGACTGGGCATCAGCGCATGGCATGCTCGCGAGAAATGCCGTGCATAGGATAAGAATGTTTCTGGTTTTCATTTGTAATGATTATCGATCTTCAAAGTTTACCAACGAATCCCCAAATCTACGAAAAAAATCGGAACTGCTCTACTATAACGTTGAAAATATGATGTTTGCCAGTCTGGCATCGAACAGAAGGCAAACGGCATTCAGGCTGAGGGCGGATTTGCTTGACAGACTGAGAGTTAAGGCAAAGAAAGAAAACAGAAGCCGATAACCTCACCAAGGTTGATATGTCAAATTACGAATCGTTCTTAAAATCACTTGAATGAAAGAGATTCTGAAAACAGTATGGGCTCTTTTCTTTATTCCACGAGCCATTATAATAATGCAATATTTTGCCTATATTTGAGGCCGTATCAAGAAAGAATGCAATGGCTGATGTGCAGAAGAACGAGATAGTCCGTTTCCGAGATGGGGATCGAGTGGCCTTTGAGGCGCTTTACCAGAGGTATTGGCGTAAAGTGCTTTCTTTCACGCGACTGTACATCAAGGACTCTTATGAACAAGAAGAAGTCGTGCAGCAGGTGTTCATCAGACTATGGGAGAACCGGACAAAGGTCGATGCTGGCAAAGACTTTGACGGATTCCTTTTCATTGTCACACGCAATCTCATATTCAACCGTGCGCGGCATTCCTTTACTGCCGAATCGCTTGCTGACTTCATCGACGGAGCTGGCCCGGAGTTTTATCATGACATAGAGGGAGGTATTGATGCCGGATTTCTTCGTGAGGCCGTTGATCGACTTGTCACGGAATTGCCGCCGAGGCAGAGAGAGGCCTTTGTTCTAAGCCGGCGTGACGGAATGTCCATAAGGGAGATTGCCGGAGTTATGGGAATAACAGAGAAGGGCGTGCAACGCAATATAAACCTCGCCCTAAAGTTTCTTAAGACTAACCTGCCTCTCTTCCTCATATTCATAAATCTTTAATTTTTTTTTCTTGAAAACTGCTGTTCCGATGTGGTGCAGCACTTTCTTTTTGTGTATTTATGTCTAGTTAGAGCATTTGTATCAACTTCTTGACGGGCATAATATGGATTTCGACGAATACACAAGAAAGCAATGGAACTCCGCTACTGTGGAAAACTCTGCTGACGAGGCTATCGGCAAGCAGGTGTGGAAGAATATTGACAGGCGTCTATTCCGTTACCGGACAATATGGAAATGGCTTGCCGGTGCTATGGCGACGGCAGCCTGTCTCACTGCCTTTGGAATGTTCCTCTGGTCGGACAGAGATGCCGCGCAGAAAGAACTTGTCCCACAGCAGATTGTCTACTTGGCTGAGGCGAACGACTGTCTGGAGCTTCCTGACGGCTCACGTGTCTGGCTTGATGCCGGCAGTTCGGTCACCTATCCGGAGGATATGACGAATTCTCGCGTTGTCTCACTCTCCGGAAATGCTGTATTTGATGTGACTAAGAAGGAAAGTGGACAGAACTTCATCGTCAAGTTGTGCGATTCTTACATCGAAGTGAAGGGCACCTCATTCTCCGTGAACAGGAGTGGGGACGACATCGTTTATGTTACGCTTTATTCTGGTGCCGTTGATTTCGTCGCGGAGAAAACCGGGCAGAAAGTCTCTCTCACTCCGTCAAACCGTCTTGCCTTCAGTCCGGCGGCTTCTACAATCAGCATGGCACCGTTTTTCAATGGGATTTCATGGAAAGACGGAAACTATATCATAGAGAACGCATCGCTTGGAGACATTGTCGAATTTATCTGCTGGAACTGGTCAATTAATGTCACAACGGAACCATCAATCGGGAACGGGCAGCGGGTGAACGGCAAAATAATGCACTCAGAGACACCGGGAAGTGTGCTGGACAAACTCTGTTTCATGCTCGATCTTGATTATGACAAGAGCGGGGATAACTACCTGATTCATAAATAATCCAATATCCAATATATTATTACTGATAACCTCAAAATTATGACAGTAAAATCAAACCACATCCGCGTCCTCAGGGCGCTGGCTGTTGCCATTCTATCGTTTGCCTCGTGCCTTGTGACAGCGGCACAGGTAAGTCTGCGCGGACAAATGACGGTGGAACAGGCAATCTTACAGATTCAGAAGGAGACTGACTATTCTTTCTTTTACAATTCTACTGACCTTATAGGAATTGGAAGCCGGAATATTAATGTCTCCGGAGCGATAGAGACGGTTCTTGAAAGTCTCTTTACTGGAACAGCAATCACATGGCGTGTCCAGGACAAGGAAATCGTGCTCAAGAAAAATTTCGGCGAGCAGAAGAAAGACGATGACAAACGCTCGGTGAAGGGAATTGTTATTGATGAAGTGGACAGGACGCCGCTCATCGGGGCAACGGTTCTTGTCAAGGGCTCCGATAATGTCGCAATCACGGACATTGACGGAAAGTTCACTATTGACGGCTGTGACAACAGCACGGTCCTTGACGTTTCGTATGTCGGTTATCAGCCACGCGAATTCCGTGTCGGAAACCTCGGAGAGCTTGAGATTACTCTTACTTCAGCCAATGACCTTGAAGGAGTCATAGTCGTTGGCGCCGGAACGCAGAAGAAGGTCTCCGTGACAGGTTCAATCGTCGCTATAAAGGGTGATGCTCTCAAGGCACCGTCCTCCTCTTTGACCAACAACCTCGCGGGGAAACTCTCAGGAGTTATAGCCGTCACCAATAGTGGTGAACCTGGTTCTTCCTCGCAGTTTTACATACGTGGCATAAGCACATTCGGAGGTCGCTCCACGCCGCTAATCCTTCTCGACGGCGTGGAAATCTCGGCCGCAGACCTCGACAACCTGCCGGCCGAGTCGATTGAGAACTTCTCCATTCTCAAGGATGCTTCGGCCACGGCGATTTACGGCGCGAGGGGAGCGAATGGAGTCATGATAATCACGACAAAGTCTGGAAAGGAAAACACAAAGGCGAAGATTAACGCTTCCGTCGAGCAATCTTTCCTCCAACCTGTGGGAGTGGTAGAATATGCCGATGGACCGACTTACATGAAAACCTACAATGAGGCGCTCTTGAGCCGAAATCAGTCGGCTACGCCTCGTTACAGCGAGGCGCAGATTGCCAACACCGCAAGCGGAATAAACCCGTATGTCTATCCGAATGTCGACTGGTATGACCTGATGTTCAAGAAGTTCACGATGAGCCAGAGGGCGAATGTCAACATTTCGGGCGGCGGTTCAGCGCTGACATATTACATGAGCCTTCAGGTGAACCATGACGGTGGACTACTCAACACGCCGAAGGCATATTCCTATGACAACAACTACAACCGATGGGCATACACATTCCAGAACAATATCGGCTACAAGATTACGCAATATACGAAGATTGACCTGAGGATGAACGCGCAGATTTCAAACATGAAGTCTCCGAACGTCAACTCCAATGACATTTTCTACCAGATTTTCAAGAATACCCCAGTGTCTTTCCCCGCGACTTTCCCTGCCGAGGAGGGAGACAAGCATATCCGTTTCGGCTCAGCGATAATGTCTGCGGGACGCTACTACACGAACCCGTATGCGCATATGCTCAATACCTATAGGGAAAATAGGACCAACAAGCTGAACATTTCCCTTAACCTCGACCAGAAGTTCGACTTCATCACCGAGGGACTCTCGCTCACGGCTCTCGTGAACTTCAACAACTACTCGCAGAACTATTTCACCCGAAGCCTCACCCCGTACTTCTATGCCGTCGATATGGCTAGCGTCTCGGAGGAGTTTCCTGAACAGTATAGTACGACAAAGCTTCAGGAGGGAACGGAGTACATCTCGCAGTCGGACGTGACTCGCTATAGTGATAATGTATTCTACCTTGATGCGAGGCTCAACTATGCGCGCTCGTTCGGAAAACACAATGTGACGGCCATGGCGATGTACATGATGCGTCAGTACATCAGCTCCGTGCTTCCGCAGCGCAATCAGGGATTTTCCGGCCGTGCGACCTACGACTATGCCAGTCGTTACCTCGCCGAGTTTAACTTCGGCTACAATGGTACGGAGCGTCTGGAGGCGGGTAAGCGCTATGAATTCTTTCCGGCGATGTCGCTCGGATGGGTGGCGAGCAACGAGAACTTCTGGACTCCTATAATCGATGTCGTGAACTATTTCAAGCTGAGGTCGTCATATGGACTTGTCGGAAGCGACGAGACCGGGCTCTACGCCGGCGCGCCTCATTATCTCTATCTCAGTAATGTCAACATGAACGGTGGAGGAAACTTCGAGTCGGGTGTCACCGGAGGCTTAAGTCAGCAGGGCCCTATGGTGAACTCGTATCCGGTTTCCAATGCCAGCTGGGAGAGGGCGACCGAGTTTGACATCGGCGTGGACCTTCAGCTTTTCAATCAGTTCAACTTCACATTCGACTGGTTCAGTAGCAAGCGCGACCGTATTCTTATGAAGAGGGCATCGTTCCCGTCGGTGCTCGGCTATCAGAACGCGATTCCTTGGGCGAACGTCGGAAAGGTCGACAATATGGGCTTCGAGTTCAGCGCAAATTGGACCAAACAGATAAACAAGGACTGGTTTATAGACGCGAGGGTTAATTGGACATATTCGAAAAACAAGTATGTCTATGTAGACGAACCGGACTATCCTTACGTTTGGCAGACACAGACAGGAAAGCCGCTTGACGCGATGAGGGGATATATCGCTGACGGGCTCTTCGAAAGCCAGGCGGAGATTGACGCGAGTCCTGACCAGACTATCTTCGGCAGCACCATCATGCCTGGTGACATCCGCTACCGAGACATCAATGGTGATAACAAGATTACTGCCGAGGATCAGGTCATGCTCTCGCCTTACGGAAATATGCCGAGAATCCAGTACGGCTTCGGAATCAGCGTGCAGTGGAAGAATCTCGACGTGAGTGTATTCTTCAACGGTTCAGCGAAGAGAAACATAATGCTCACAGGGATGTATCCATTCTGCGCGAACGATTCCAATGACAACAACCTGATGAAGTGGATTGCGGACAGTCACTGGAGCGAGGGCGCTGACAACTCAAATGTCCTCTATCCTCGTCTCGGAACGCTTTCTACTCAAATTTCCAACAATAACCAGCCGAGCAGTTGGTGGATGAGGAATGGTAGTTTCCTCCGTTTCAAGACTCTGGAGATAGGCTACAAGCTAAAGTGGTTTAGACTTTATTTCAGTGCGGATAATCTTGCCGTGTGGTCGAAGTTCAAGTATTGGGATCCGGAGCTCAGCTTCAATTCCTACCCGCTCCAGCGGACATTTAACATCGGCCTGCAGTTCAATTTGTAAAATCATAGTCATGAAAATCAATATAAGAAGAATATTGTCCGCGTTTGCGGTAATTGCCGTGGCTTCCTGCCGTTACCTTGATGTCGTTCCTCCGGAGCAGCCGGATCTCGATGACATGATGGTCGATGAAGCGACCACGACAAAGATGCTCTATTCCTGCTACTCCTATGCGCAGAATAATGCGAGCATGCAGCTTTCGTCAAACCTCGATATGGGTGCCGATGAATTCGTAAACCCTCAGGAATGGGAAAGCTACGGTTCAAGGGTACAGTGGGGTGCCATAACTCCGTCTTCCATAAACGGGGACAACGGATATGTTTGGAAAATATGGTATGACGGAATCGGCTACTGCAACCTTTTCCTCAAACTGATTGACGAACACAATCCACAGCTCAATCCGAACATGCGCGAGCAGTTCATCTGTGAGGTCAAGTTCCTCAAGGCCTACTACCATCTGCGACTTCTTTCGCTCTTCGGGCCGATTCCGATTGTTGACAAGTTCATCGATTCGAATGCGCCTAAGTCAGAATTTCCGGGACGTTCGCATTTTGACTACTGCGTGAAGTATATTTGTGACCTGTTTGACGAGGCTGCGGAAGGGCTGCCTATAAGTTATGCAAACTCATCGTTTTACGGTCGCGCCACATCTGTCGCGTGTAAGGCTATGAAGGCGAGGGCGCTCGTACTTGCGGCATCTCCTCTGTGGAACGGAAGTTTTCCGGATAGGGCATGGAAGAATATCGCGTATGAGACTCCGGGCTACGGAAAGGAACTCGTGAGTCATGAGTTTGACAGGAAGAAATGGGAAAAGGCACGCGACGCCATGGCGGAGGCAGTCAAGGCTGCGGAGGCCGCTGGAGCGGAGTTGTTCTCGCTTGAGGATTCCGAGACTCTGCGCGAGAACCAGAAAATCGGTCTTCCGGTGATTCCGGGGCTTGGTTCGGACGCTGAGGCGGAGGCTTTTCGGAAGCAGGTAGTACTCATGAGATATGTGATGTGCTCCTCTCCGAATGATGGTAACACAGAGACTGTCTGGGGATTTGTAGTGCAGGGCGGCACCGATGTCAACAATACCTTTATGTCCTCTCTTCCTCATTGGGTGCTCAGAAACGATACTGGTGCTAATGTAGGTGGCTGGAGCGGACTCTCGCCGACACTCTACACCGTGGAGCATTTCTTCACTCAGAACGGCTTCCTTCCCGAAGACGATCCGTCTTTCTGGCCAGAATCGGAGTACCACACCTCCGCTGGGCTCACGAATCCTGACATAACGAAGATCAATGTCCGCCGCGAGCCGCGCTATTATGCCGCAATATCATTTGACGGGGACGAATATTCGACGAAGATTGCGGCGGGAAATCCGCTCTATTGTGAAATGAGGAACAACACGAAGACCGGTTATGACGCTGCCATCTGGGGCACGAGAAACTATGTCGTGACGGGCTGGCTCAACAAGAAGTGGGTTCATCCGAACTTCCAATATACCGGTACGGGCTGGAGCAACAACTACGCCTCCTGTAAAACTCCTTTCCCGATTGTCCGCCTTGCGGAGATGTATCTTTCGCTCGCTGAGTGCGAAGCGCAATGCGGCAACGTGGCTGAGGCCATAGTTTATATGAACAAGGTACGCAAACGCGCTGGCATAACCCCGTGGACTGAGGCTCTGCTTGCGGAGAAGGGCAAGACCGCGCTTCAAGCCGTGATGGACGAGCGCTTTGTCGAGTGCTACCTTGAGGGATACCGTTACTACGACCTGCGTCGCTATCTTCAGGGACGCGAGAGGCTTTCTTCCGGCAATTGGAAAGGACTCAATGCAGTCCAGACCTCCCCGTCCTTCGCCTCATTCAACGAAGTGGTTGATATAAGCCAGCCGTTCAGCTGGAACGACAGGATGTTCCTGCTGCCGGTCTCAAACAGTGAGGTCTATTCCAATCCTAACATGGTCCAGGCTCCTGGATATTGATGAGAGAACATTGAAACGAATAACAGCGATGAAAAGAGTATTATTAGTAATCACCACATTATGCGCACTGCTCCTCCTCTCCTGCAATGAGGACTACAAGCTCTTCCCAGACAAGTACAACCGTATCCTTTCGCTCAAGAACAGCGGTGTGAGGGAGCTGCGCAGCGGAAACACCGTCAAGGAATATAAGGACTCGATTCTTGTCCTCAAGGGCGGTGGCAACCCCGACAACGACGCATTCGCGAGGATTGAGGTCATGGAACTCGGAAAGGCGTGTGAGACTTTCGGGTATGAGAGCGGGAGCATTGAGATAATTGCTTCGGAGTCATATTCGATAAGAGGCGGGGACGACATTGTTCTCGAAGGCAGTACACGCAGCCGCTATATCCCAATAACTTTCTCTCCCGAAAACATTTATCATCAGGCCCTGAAAGCTAAGGGCAAGACACTTGTGCTTCCGGTGGTTCTCCGCAGTGAAACTGACACTGTGAACACCTCAAGCAGCACGATTCTCTGGAAGTTTGACATCAACGGGCCGAATGTCGTCTGGCCGGACCGCTCCGACATCAGCGAGGAGATTTCTCTGAGGAAGATAGATTGTGACATAGAGGCCAAGGTCGAGTACAGCGAAAGCAATCTCTCCACCTTTGTCGGAAAGATTGTTAGGGTAGGACTTGAGACGCTGGTGGATGAGTACAACAGCAAGAATTCCACTTCCTACAAACTGCTTCCTGAGTCTTCGTGGTCTTTTGACGGTGTTGACGTCGAAGCCAAAAAGGAAATAGTGAAAGGCAGGCTGCATCTGAGCCGTGAAGGTCTGAACTCTGACGAGACCTATCTTCTTCCGCTAAAGTTTGACGCCGCCTCATTCCCGGTCGGAGTTTCAGAGGAGGTCCGTTATCTTGTTGTTACCAATCCGAAGTATGTCTACCGTCCAGTTGACCGCAAGGACTGGAAACTCCTCTATGCCAATTCACAGGAACACTGGTATGGGGCAACGCTTGATTTGCAGTGGTTTGCCACTTATGCCTTTGACGGAAGACCGGAGACTACATGGGGAACGCAATGGAATGGGGACAAATCCAATCCGTCGTGGGATGACTATGAGTATGACCCTGCCGACAAGAACCTGCATTCGATTGTTCCTACTCTGTTCCAGGGAAGTCGTGAGGTCCCTAATATCATTATGGTGATTGATCTGGGACGCGAATACAATCTCGGCGGCGCAGGAATCCTGCAATCGACCAAACCTCAGGAGCAGAAGGTTAAGAGATGCGAGGTTTATGCGGAGTCGGCCTTCGAATTTAAGACCGTGCGGGAAGGTGGCACCATCGCCAATTATAACACTCTCGATGAAGGAAATGATTGGAAGTTTTTCACTACCATCGAGCTGGACCGGCCGGTCAAGGAATATTGGTCGCATGTGCAGACAGCGGTGAAGGGGCGCTATGTGAAGATACGTCCGATTGAACTGTTTCCGGATCTTGATCCGAAGGCCGTGAACATCGCCGAGTTCTATGTCAGCGAGCTTGTGTCCATCGATGGCTATCCGGTAAAATGAATGAATCAAGTGCCTTTGATTGAGAAGAATAACACATAATAACATCTAAACAAATGAGTATGAAATCAGAAAAATTTAACCTCTGTGGGGGGGAAGGATTATTGCCCTCCGACACTTGTTGTGGAGTACGTCTTTACAGAATCAGGATTTGCAACATCAACATCGGACAGCCGTTTTGATAGGACTGACGGAACCGAAATCTTCTATACAGACCCGTATTATGAACTATAGTTGAAGGAGAAAATAGCCATGAAAAACATAATTTTTGCCGCCACTGCAATGATTGTAGCCATGACTGCTGTTTCATGCTCGAAGGTTGCGGGAATTGAGGAAAATCCGTCATATACATACAGATTTGCGGTAGTGAACGAGGAACTTCCGTCCGTCAAGTCAGATATGAGCAATGACCATCTCGTTTTTGAAACAGGTGACTATCTCGGATTTTCGCTGGAAAAAGATGGGCAGATTGCCTATACCCAGAGGACATCCATACAGACAACCGAGCCACGTCCGATTTTCGGGTTTACTACGAATCTTGAGATGAAGGCCGGTGACCGTATATGCGTGGTATCTCCGCGTGTACTCCCTATAGATAACGGAAAATTCAATGACCGGCGGGAACCTGTCAATGCTGATCCGATGCAGAGCATAACAATTCCACTTGTGCAGACCCATAAGGGAGGCAAGTTTGACGGAGCTGCGATGCCGATGGTGAGCGTGCCTTTCACTTTTACAAAGGATATGCTTGTGGGGAAAGACAATCAGCTCCAAGAGGTGAAGTTCCTCAATCTCGGTGCACTGCTTGATTTCCGGGTATTTTCGACAGATGGAAAATATCAGAACGAGATTGTCCGGGATGTGATTTTCGAGGCGGACAAGAACATCGTCGGCGAATTCAAAATAAATGTGCAGAATGTCAACCCAGATGATGAGAATACGCTTGCCATTGATCTCACCTCCGCGAGGGCTGAAGGCGATTTCGCCGCGCCTCTGACAAATGTGGCGAGGACGGAGTCTGACGCCAAGGTGGGCGTGGACAAGGACCATTCCGGCTCTGTGAGGATGGTCGTGGCTCCTGGAACATACACCGGAAAGGTGAAGGTTAGGACGGACAAGGCCTATTATGTGTTCAATTTGTCTGAGGCAAGGACATTTAATCGCAATGGGATATATCCTCTCGGCCTCAATCTTGCGAAGGCTACACGGGTTGTGATGGAGACTGTTGACAGGGCGAACTGGATGGTGAAGTTCGTGAACAGTTACTATTCGAGGATGGACTGGCGTCCGGAGAAAATGTATGACGGTGAATTGTCCACCGAATGGTCTAATCCGTGGGATAAGCCTCTTGTCGGTGCGGGAGAGGATGATTTTAATTATCAGTGGAGCAATATTGATTGGAGTGTTCTTATCGGCGAGGACAGGCATCGCGACATCCCTAATATTGTTTTTGTGTTTGATTTCAAGAAAGATATTGAAATCGGGCGTGTCGGCATCGGAAAGTCTCCTCTTGACTGGCCTTACAACCAAGATCTCCGTAACTGTGAGTTTTATGTCGGAACTGTATGGAATTTCAAGAGCGCACATGAAAAAGGAAATCTTGAGAACTACAACACAGCTAACGATGACAATGACTGGAAGCTTGTCCTGACAGCGACTGAGATTCCTAAGGAAAACGGAATATTCTGGTACGACGTTCCGGAGACTGTAAGCAAGGCCGATAGGACAGGACGCTATCTGAAGATTCGCCCGACTGGGGGCTACCGCGGCAACACTCCTTGCGAAATCGCTGAGATTTATGTCGATGGCATTGTGCAAGGGAATACCGCTGATGTGGAATAATGCGAAAAAAGTAAACATACAATGAAGATCATAAGAACATTTTTAGGTAAGGTACTCTTGTGCTCAGTGGCACTGCACCTTGCTATTGCCGCTGGAGGAACGGTTCTTCTTGCCGGCTGCACGAAAGGAAATGATGGCTCCGGCAATACCAAACCGGTGGACAAGCCTTCCGTAGAGGAAGGGCAGGGTGGCTATCTCTTCGCGCACATGACGAACGCGAACTACGGCTCGCTGTTCTACTCGATTTCCCGTGACGGGCTCAGTTGGAAGACGCTGAATGGTGGTAAGGTTATTCTTGAGAGCTATTTTGGCCATCCTGACATCTGCGAGGGACCGGACGTGTTCGGGAAGGCTGACAGAAGGTGGTATATGATAGGAGTGGTGCGTGGATCGTCGAAAGAGTCGTTGGTGCTCTGGCACACGACAGACCTCGTCGTATGGAAGAATAAAGTTCTCGACGGTGAGAAGTTTGTCGTGGATCATCTCGGCGTATATAATGAGATCCCGTTCGTGGGAGCGCCGAAAATGTTCTATGATGAGGACAGTCACCAGTTCATCATCACTTGGCATGCCGGCGAGTATTACAGGAAAAGGCAGGAGGCTAAGACCGATGAAGAGCTTGCCATGTACGATAGAAAAAATTGGGAGACCATGAAGACCTGCTATATTCTGACCGAGGATTTCGTGAATTTTACGAGGCCGAAACGCCTCTTCGCGGCCCAGGATGGCGGTGACCTTGCCCCGATTTATTTTACCGGTGCTGATTCCGACATCTCACTCATTGATGTGATAATCAGAAAGTTCAACGGTAAGTATTATGCCATTATGAAGGACGAACGCTGGGAGGACAAGGCTCCTAAAACCCATAAGTCAATAAGGATTGCCTCGTCGGACAATCTGCTCGGCCCTTACTCCAACCCCGGGCCTTCCGTAAGTCCGAACTGGCGCGAAGCCCCGATTATAATCCGCACTCCGGAGGGCAAATTTAGGCTCTACTACGAGAATTATGGCGAGCATGTCTATGAGATGCGTGAGGCCTTGGCGATTCAGGGCGCACCGTGGAAGGATGCGACTAGCTTCTGTCCTCCGAAAGACGGCCGCCACGGCTGCATCATCCATGTCGATGAGGAAACTTACCGGAACATCGAAAACAGCTATAAGTAGTAAACCGAATCATCTCTCTTGTTGAGAATGAGCTGAATACCAAGAATATATGAAGAAAATATATCCCATATTCCTCGTCTTTGCACTCATCGTGTCATGCACCTCTCGTCAGCCGCAGGCAGTGAAGCCTCCTCTTATGGGCTGGAGCTCGTGGAATGCCTATATGGTCGATATTTCCGACTCCATAATCATGCATCAGGCCGACCTTATCGTCAAACGTGGACTTAAGGACGCCGGTTACGGAAACGTCAACATCGATGACGGATTTTTCGGCTACCGCGACCAGCGTGGTTATATGATTCCGCATCCGCAGAGGTTTCCGGGTGGCTCAGCGCAGATGCGCTCCATCTCCGACCACATCCACTCTCTCGGCCTGAAGGCCGGAATCTATTCCGACGCAGGAGACAACACCTGCGGGTCGAGCTACAACAAGGACCTGAACGGAATTGGTGCGGGTCTCTGGATGCACGATGTTCAGGACGCTGACCAGTATTTCAACAACTGGAACTTCGACTTCATCAAGATTGACTACTGCGGTGGCATTCATCGCCGTCTTGAGGAAAGGGACCGCTATGAGGAAATCCGTCAGGTGATTGACAGTGTGGCTGGCAGGCACATCGACATCAATGTATGCCGCTGGGATTATCCGGGGACATGGGTTGAGAAGATTGCAGACTCTTGGCGGATTTCGGAGGACATACGTCCCGTCTGGTCTTCGGTCCGGCACATCGTGGAGAAAAATCTCTATCTGTCAGCTTATGCGCATGACGGGCACTACAACGACATGGATATGCTCGCTGTAGGCTACAACATCAAGCCTTCTCCGTTCTGGGAGGACGGGCTCGGACTTAGCTATGCCGAGGAGGAGGCGCATTTCGGGATGTGGTGCATAATGAGCTCACCGCTGCTTCTGGGCTGTGACATAGAGTACATTCCGGAGGAGACTATGCGGATAATCACCAACCCGGAGTTGATTGCCGTGAATCAGGACCCGCTCGGGCTTCAGGCCCATGTGGTTCAGCACGAAGGTGAGACATATGTCTTCGCGAAGGATATCCTGCATCGCCACGGAGGTGCGAGGGCCGTCGCGCTCTATAACCCTTCGGACTCGGCTGCCTCGTTCAGCGTGCCGGCCGACGTGCTGGAGTTCGCCGGGGAGATGAAGTTGCGCGACCTCAACCTGCGATCCGACCTTGCGTCGTGCAGAGTCATAGAGATGACACTTCAGCCTCACACAGCGAAGATTCTTAAGGTAGAGGGTGAGCGGATTGAACCTGTCCTCTATGAGGCGGAGTGGGGCTATTGTCCGGACTTTACCGCAATACGCGGGACGGGCGTGAAGTACATCCCTGTCGAGGGGGCTTCCGGACGCGCCGTGGCGACGAACCTCGGAGACTCCCCGACGAATTATCTCGAATGGGCAGACGTCTTCAGTCTCAAGGGCGGGAAATACAGAATCTCCGTTCGGTTTTCATCGCCGGAAGCGGTTGATTTTGATTTGGTTGTGAACGGAAAGGCGCATCACGTATCGGTTGCCGCGACGGATTCCGCATTCGTGGAGATTCCGTTCGATGTGGAGTTCCTCAAGGGGGAGAATGATGTTCGCATATCAGGCGTGACATCATCGAAGGTGGCCTTGGACTGCCTGAAGGTTTCTCACACCTC
>ENA-ORNB01001404-ORNB01001404.1-human-gut-metagenome-genome-assembly--contig:-NODE-1404-length-17451-cov-4.765463_pt1 | contig 17451 bp, 17 predicted proteins | sample MGYA00242112_ERZ509016 | MGnify/ENA primary metagenome ERZ509016 (study PRJEB26280, sample SAMEA2338705) | human gut metagenome | biome: human gut; feature: human-associated habitat; material: faeces...
GTGTTTGTTTCTCGATTGCGGATGCAAAGGTAGAAACTTTTTTGAAACTGACAAACTATTCATTAATTTTTTTTCGATAAAATAGTCGTTTTTTTCTCTTGATGTTTTGTTTTATATTGAAAATCAGTGGAATAAATGGCGGATTTTTTTGTGAAAAAATGTACGCTCTCTTAAAAATACCGGGAAGTATATATACTTGTATACCTTAATATATAGGAAAGTTTATTTCCGATTTAAATCGCGAACTTGTTTTTTCTTTGTAAGAATGTAATCCGGTTTAAAAAAGAAATCTGCAAAGTCATAAAAATGCAGTTTTTTATGTTTCTCTTTGTAACTAAATGATTATTTTGACGACTAACGGGACAAATGCCAAGAACGATGAATGACAATAAAGAATTTATAGATATGCTATTGCAGAACAAACGTATCATTTATAAGATATGTTTTATGTATGCGAGGGACAATGATGATATTAATGATTTGTATCAGGATGTCGTTCTTAGTTTGTGGAAGAGCTTTCGGAACTTTAAAGGTCATAGTAGCGTGAGCACATGGATATATCGGATTACACTCAACACTTGCATCACAAACCTGCGGAAAAAGAAGAATTATGATTATGTACCATTGAAACAAGACATAGATATACTGGATGATTGCGAACATGACGAATGCATGAAACATCTGTATCAGCTTATACATCAATTAGATAATGTAGATAAGATGTATATTATGCTTTGGTTGGATGAAAAAAGTTATGATGAAATAGCGGAAATAGTAGGAGTGGGTCGCAATAATGTGGCCATCCGTATTCATCGTATTAAAGAGAAACTGAAAAAGATGTCGAACCGATAAATAGAATATAATATGGAATTTGATGAACTAAAAAAGGCATGGGGACAATTTAATGATAAGATCAATTGTCAGGAAGTTGTCGAAAGGCAGCAAGTTGAAGAAATGCTCGCAAAGAAGAGAATGACCAGCTATAACCGGTTATTATGGTATGAACGGATCTCTCTGGGGATTCTGTTTTTTTTGTTTTTGAATGTTTTAGTTTACATTCTGATTGACCCCTTTTTCCTGGCCATGTCGGATATAGTATTCTTTATTGCCATCTCGGTACCCTTCGGGATAAATCTGTTTCAGTATTATAAACTCAAACAAGCAGGATGCATGAAATATGATTTGGAACGCCAGATTCTTCATGTTTTGCAGTATAAATCATCGCTTTATTGGGGATACATCAGTACTTATGTTGCTTTTGTTCCGTTCCTTGCCTGGTTCATCATTTATGCTACTCTTGTACGGGGATGTATTATTGTGGGTATTGTGTTGTTGCTGGTCATTCTTGATATCTTTGTATTCCGGCATTTATATCGGAAAGTGGGACAACTCCTTGAAGCGAATAAAGAATTGAGAAGGCTGGAAGATATGATACAAAATAACTGATTGAATAGCTTATGTTCCTATTTACTAACTATTTCCGATAATCACTTTAAATTAAATATATTATGAGAACTATTTTATTTATCTCTTTTTTGTTGCTTCTTTGGTGCGGCTTTTCTTCATTTGAGAGTACTTCTGTCCGTCCTAACGGCTGGTATTATGTGATTGATATGGAGCATGACAGTTTGTCGGCAGACCCGATTGTGACAGTGAAAGATTTCGCAAGGATAAAACTGGATTCAGTGTCGGACTCGAACGAGGACAATATGGCTTACCGTATTCTCGGAGTATTGGACGACTCTCATAAAACGACTTGGGCTGATGCGACGGAAAAGTCAATAGGCAAGCATATCGGATTCACTTGTATGAGCAAACCCTCGAACGCAACTGGCATCAAAGCCCATGCCCTCCTCAAATGCGTTTTCCAACTCACTTGGAATAACAGCAAACGACTTCATATAGCCAAGGACATCACAAAACCAGCTCCTTATGTGAATTGTAAGATAGAGAGTGGCAAATTCTTTATTGCTACGGATAAGGCCTACGATATGAAACTGCTTTATCAACAGATTCTTCAGGAAGCCGGATGTAAAAGTGAGTTCGGCTTTACAGATGAAGTAGGCCAAGGAGAATCTACATTCACTTTCTGGCTCATAAGAGGGGGGCTCATTGGTTTACTTCTGGTTATTATGTGTTTTGGATTCTTAAAAGTACGGAAGATTAAAAAGACTGTTTCAGGATGAAATAGGGCATTGGTCGCATTTTTTTTGTAGTTTTGCTACCGGATTGAAATATGCAAGTATATGCTGCAAAAGACAAAAGGAATAGTTCTTCATACGCTCAAATATAATGATACTTCTATCATTGTAGATATGTATACGGAGTTGTCCGGAAGGGCTTCGTTTCTTGTCGCAGTACCTCGTTCGCGAAAGGCGGCAGTGAAGTCTGTTCTGTTCCAACCGTTGTCTTTCATTGAGTTTGAGGCCGACTATCGTCCGAATGCGACACTTTATCGCATCAAGGAGGCGAAATCTTTTTATCCCTTTTCTTCTATTCCCTATGACCCGTATAAATCTTCAATGGCACTTTTCTTGTCAGAGTTCCTCTATCGGGCAGTTCGGGAGGAGGCAGAGAATCGTCCTTTGTTCGCTTATTTGCAACATTCAATTATTTGGCTGGATGAGTGTGGGGGAGGTTTTGCCAATTTTCATCTGGTGTTTTTGATGAGACTTTCCCGCTTTTTGGGGCTTTACCCTAATTTGGAAGACTACCATACAGGCGATTATTTTGATTTGCTGAATGCCTGTTTCACTTCCATTCGTCCCCAACTGCATTCTTCCTATATTAATCCTGAGGAGGCAGGGCGACTCCGCCAGTTGATGCGCATGAATTATGAAACAATGCATCTTTTCGGCATGAGTCGTGCGGAACGTGCTCGTTGCCTGACCATTATGAATGACTATTATCGCTTGCATCTGCCGGATTTCCCGGCTTTGAAATCACTGGAAGTATTGAAAGAATTGTTTGATTAGATTTGTTATTCGCTTGTTGTATGTAACTTTAGTTATATTTTTACATGGGTTAAAGCCATTGAGTTCTAAAAATATATATTACTTTTGTCCTCAATGTAATGACTAGAGCTAAACAACATGAAGATATTCATAAACTTAACGGAATATATTCTTATTCTATTGGTGTTTTATGGTTGTAACGGTGATGTATTTGTTGACGATTTCCGGTCTGCCGATTCCGAACTGACTTTGGATGGCAATGGCGACACCAAAATCATTCGGTTTGCTTCTTCCAATTGGGACGTATTGGGAGTGTATACGTATGATGAAGGTTTTACCTATTCGTATGCAGTGTATGATGCGGGTGGTGATCTGATAACAACGGACCAATTTCCATATCTTAAAGGACAGGGCAAGATTGTGTGCAATGAGGAATTGATCGGTTTCACTATCGAACGTAGTAATCCCCGGGAACTGAAGATTGCAGTAGAAGAGAATGCCCGTTCTACTCATTTTCAATTCAAACTCACGGTGAGCAACGAATATGAGTCTCAGGAGATATACGTTGATATTTCACCATCGGACAGGTATGTGATTGATCATATCACTTATTATTCTTTAGACGAGGATTCTTATGAGAAAAGAATCGAAGCAAAAAGGAGTTTTGTGCAACCTAATGGCTGGGGTATTGACTATCCGTGTTTACTGTCTCCTTACGAGAATGTTTATCATGAAGTGATGTTCAGAAGCGACATGCCGGAACTTTTTCAACTATTGGGAGAAAGTAACCTGACAGTAGAGATACCAAGCGTAGAAAACGGTCATTTGCAGATGAACGGTAAACAGGTGCGATATACTTCCAAGCAGCAAACATTACCTTTTTCCAATACGGAACAGATAGAAGTCTCTATTCCACCTTATACGACCCAGCGTATCACTGTGCTGATAGAGTATTACTGGTTTGAAACTAGATACGCCCTCTATGCTGTTCACCCAAAGACCGGGAAACGGCGGACCATAAACGGCACGTTGCAAAGTAAAATGCCTGCTGCATATTACATAACACGAGAAAATATCAAATGACTAAAGATATGAATACCGGACGGTTACTATACATTATTTGTCTGTTGACGATTTCTGTAGTTGGCGGGAATCTGAAGGCTCAGACAATTGTGAAGCATCAGATTGGTTTTGATATTCGTCCGGGGTATGTAGCTCCGACAAACAGCTTTCTGGAAGGAGATAATGCACGGCAGAAGACCATTGACACTTTCCCTACATCTGAAGTATGCTTTCCGGTTCAATAAAGATTCCCGATTAGGCCGGCTGTACCCCCATGCCTATCAGGGGATAGGTGTATCTTATAATACCTTCCACTCTCCCGCTGAACTTGGAAATCCGGTGGTGGTATATGCTTTTCAGGGGGCACCTATTGTACAACTTTCGCCTCTCTTGTCATTTGATTACGAGTGGAATTTCGGTGCTTCTTTCGGTTGGAAGAAATATGACGGGCTATATAATCCGCAGAATGAGGTTATCGGTTCTAAAATCAATGCATACATCAATCTGGGGTTTATCTTGAACTGGCAGCTTCATCCGCAATGGAAATTGGCCGCAGGTGTGGACTTCACACATTTTTCTAACGGAAACACGCATTATCCTAATGGTGGACTCAATGTGATCGGTGGGAGAGTCGGCATTGTACGCACCTTTGGAGATGCGGATGAGACACTCGGAACAGTATCCCCCAAGCGGGTATTTATAAAGCCGCATGTCAGTTATGATCTGGTAATATACGGTGCCACTCGTAAGAGGGGATTCGTAAAGGACAATATACCGAGTCTGGTTCCCGGTTCGTTTGGTATTGCAGGTCTCAACTTTGCTCCAATGTATAACTTCAACAACTATTTTCGGGCGGGCCTTTCTGTGGATGCGCAGTATGACGAGAGTGCCAATATCAAAGATTATAAATTGGAAGGAAGTTATTCGGGCGATTTAAAGTTTCATCGTCCTCCTTTTCGTGAGCAATTTGCAGTGGGGTTGTCCCTCCGTGCAGAACTGGTAATGCCCATTTTCTCAATCAATGCCGGGCTAGGACGGAATCTGGTATGCCATGGAGATGATACGCAGGGATTCTACCAGATTCTAGCTCTCAAAACTTATGTCACACGCCACTTGTTCCTGCACGTTGGATACCAGTTGAGCAAGTTTAAGGATCCCAACAATCTGATGCTGGGGCTTGGATATCGGTTCCATGACAAAAGATGAAAGGCTGTATTGTTTTCATATAGCTTCTTTAATTCTATTATTTCAGAAGTTGATAAGGCTTTGATATTCTAGTCATCTATAAAACAAACAGTGCATCCGTTCCTCTCTTGGAATGGATGCACTTAATACAAACAAAACAAACAATGAATAAAACGGTTTCTCAAAGATTATGCCGTTTTATTTGAGTGGGAATATTTATATGCTATGAGGGCAAAAGCCCGCTTGGGTACTTCACAGTAGCCTTTTTTACATCTCACCTATATTATGTTGTATAAATACTTATTTCTTAATTTTCTATGATCCTAGTTCAGAATCATTCAGACGTATAATCCAGTCGTTTACTTTCATTGTTGGAATCCTCGGAATCCCCGTGTCCGATGATTGTATAAAGAACATGAGTGTGTAAGAATCTTCTCGGTCAAGATATTCTTGATCACTTATGTCACCTATGTTATTAGGATAATTTTTTGATAACAATAAATATTGGGTGAGTGGTAGGTGCAGAATAGTTTTCCCGCTTGGTGTATGTTTTATTGATAATGTTGTGTCGTCTCCCTTCATGATGCGCAGTGTATTTAATCTGGCGTGAATGATGGGGATTTGTTCGGAAGTCAGAGACAGTTCCTGTCGATATGGAAGATAACAGGTCGGAGTTGTGCCGACAGGAGTATTTGTATAGTCTATTACACCGTTGGTGGATTCTAGGGTGAAAGCGAAGTCCTCTTGTCGTAGAGGAAGATTGTTCTCATCCTGTAGGATACACGAGAAGTAATTCGTATTTTTCACCAGTCCGGCAGTGATGACCTGATATTCTTCACTGATAGTAATATTTTCAAGGCTACTGTGAAAGAGTGCATTCAGTTTCCTGTTAAACTGATTCTTATTGTCACATGCCAGCGATATATTCAGAGATTTCCGTTCAGTTTGTCCAGCCTTGAGATTCGGGAGCTGATACTGGTAGCCGGATATCCCTCCCCATATAAGCAGGTGATAAGTTTCTTCGGGAAACGGTAGTCTTACCATGCAGTAGCCTTGATGTAATGTTATACTGTCTACGTCCAATCGATCCACATACTTGTCATTCTTGTCGAAGGCAAGAATGGTAATGTCGCCTACCTGCGTAGATGCAGCGTCCACGTTCAGGATGTTATAGGTATATGATATCTTTAACCAAGTTCCTGTAGGACAGTCTGATAAATCGTCATTCACCCAATCACAGGACGAGAACAACGCGACAATGCAGATAATATGTAGTAGAAATGAACGCATTTATGATGATTTTAATTCAGTTGGCCGGTACTACTTATTCAAGTTCTACATCTTGATTACGTACGGCCCATGGAAAAACATTGATATTGATGTCCAGTTCGGCCTTATATTCGTCCGGTTGTTCCGGCTCAATGTAAGGATCTCCACTACCGAGTCCTGCCACTTTGCTGACAGACAGACGATATATATTATTACGGACAATACCGAATTCCATTACACCCATTTCTGTAGATTCATAATTATCCTCGTGCTTGATCCAGTAGTTGTAGTAACATGAGTAGTTTTCTGTTTTCTGGAAACGTTTGATACTGTATTTGGCAAGAGTCTCTGTGTCCGAATCGTCTGTGACATCTGACGGTAAGTTATTCAGAACCTGTTTACGTATTGCATCTACACTGATGTAGAAGTTATAATTGAAATAGAACATCTTGGTAGGCCAGTTGGACGGATTGTTTATATTGGTACCATTTTCGTCGAAAACGCGGTTAGTGGCGATGTCCATGTTGGCTTTGAACATTACTCCGGTACTGTATGCATTCAATTGTGCATCAACGAACATACAGTTCTCCAGACAGTAAATGTATGACCAGCTATTGGCTGGTGCCATACCTGCCCAGTTATTGTCGTTGATGTCAGTATCTACTAATGCTTGTGCGAAGAAACCGTCGGCATTTGTGAAATCTTTGGCACCTTCCACTGTTTTCTTGAAGAAATAAGGATCGATTAGATAACCGTTGACATCGGGAATGTCACCAAAGTTTTCTTCCGTATACGAAGCCGGCTCCTGAAAGCTATTCAATGTGGCTGTGTGGCGGAATGTGTAGAATTTAGTTGCCAGGTTCAACATTCTGAATGTGTTGAGTTTTATGGTACAATACACCTCTCCGTTGGGATCTTTCAGGGGAAAAGTCTCTTGTTTTTGGGTCAGTTCGATTTTGGCAACGGCACGCTCAAGACCGATAGATACATTGGTTATCTTGTCCGAGTCAGTAGGCTTGCTTATCTCTATGTTCAGGTTGGCTGCACCACGGTTTGTCATAACAAAACCCTCTGTGGGTACATTTGGAATCTTTCCTGTACTGTACGTTACTTCATCGACAGCATTTAAGAAATCGTCTTGCATGGTGATTTCTTTGGTGATTGCTTTCCCGTTGGCAATGGCAAAGATATTGTATGTACCCGGATTTACGGTAATTCTGTCAGCGGTATACTGTATATTTTCCCCTTCTCCTTTGACCTGTCTGATGTTCTTCAGTTCTTGTTGGTCTTTCAGACTTTTAGTGGTCGAATCGAACAGATAGACTGTCAGACTTTTTACTGCATATTCATCCTTTGAGCCAGTCTCTGTCACGCCTGATGATTCGGCGCTGCGAGTGTGGTTCTCATTGGGGATTTCAAAGAATAGGGCAAGATTGCCGTTTGAATCCGTGTGGCTCTCATCGGAAAAAGCTACATCTGCATCATTGATGCAACTGTACTGTGTGACTGCTGCCATAAACAACAGTGACATTAGTTGTGTGAATCTTTTCATTTTGTTTTGAGTTTAATTGAATAATTATTTTACTTCTAAAATCTGTTTTAAGTTATCGTCGGCTTGTAACAGTCCTGCGTCTTTCGACTGCCGGAATAGTGCCTCTGCTTCTTTATAGTTGCCTTGCAGGAAACATAAGACACCTTTGGCCAGCGTCGTTTCCGGTAATGGCGGAGCTTTTTCGAGAAAGACGGCTGCGGTTTTTGTGTCTTTTTGTATCAATGCTATACAGGCAGCATTCAGATTGGCCGTAGGATTGTCCGGAAACAATTGTACGGCAGTCATAAAAATCTTGTTGTAAGTTGCACTTCCCGGTGTATATGTGAGTGCGAGACGAAACATCTCTTCCAAACTGAGATTTTTAGGATTTGTATCGAATACTTTTTGTGATTCTTCTATTGTAAACGGACGTACGTGGTACTCGACGGTATAGTCGGAATGTCTCAGTATGACAAACCAGTGTTTCAATACAAAACGGTAGAATGCCGGAAACCTCATTCTTATTATTTCTTCTTTACGGTCGGGATGCATATTGCTTGTCACAATTTTCATGATAGCTTCTTTGTCTTGAAAAGTTGTGTCGCTAAGAAGTGCCTCAAAACCCTCCCAGTCTTCAGGTGTGTAGGTCGTATGTATGTATTTGCCGTCGAATGGATATAGTTGGGATACATATTCCTTCAAGGTCCGGGTACGTTCGCGAGCCAGTCGCTCGTTTAGTTGAAGCGGACCGTCAGGTGATGCATATCCATGAATGCTGATGCGTGTGATGCTTACATTGCTGTCGTTTTTTACAGTGTTGATTGTTTCAATGATCTTATTCAGTTCTATTACGTTATTGCTGAATTCTTTATGAATAGCAGTTACATTGACCGGAAAATCAATGAATGCGGAACCTTTTTCCGTTCTGATCTTTGATGTTTCAACTTGCGGGGTCAGGAAGGCAAGTTGCGGAACGAATGTAGGCCGTGGATGTAAACGGGCAATGCAGATGAAATCTTCCGCGTCGGGAATGCCACAGCCGCAACTCTTCTCTATTAGCGAGAGGGTAGCCTGATTCATCCATTGCTCGAATGGAACGGATTGCAAATAATGCATCGTCTGCTTATTCCCGTTTTTCCTTTGTAATGCTTGAGCAGACTTTTCTTTTTTACTTGTCTCCCGTAGGAAAACAATATGTTGTTTCCGGCTGTTGATATAAATCGGAGGCAGTTCCAACCGATGTTCCAGAGTATCGCAGACAATAGGAACCAGTACCATTGATTCATTGGACGAGAGATCCCGTGTGATATCTATTGAAATAGAAACCACCAGTTCTTTCCCCGCCTTATACAAACTGGAGGAAGTTGTACGAATAGTTCCTGTCTCTTTCGTTACAACCGTTTGAGCCTGTATCGAAAGGGATAGAATAATCGTAATAATAAAAAAACCTCCTGTTTTCATACTTGTAGTAAACTATATTTTTTCATTTTTATGTGATAATATCACCAAGGGTAGATATAGGAGATTACTCCATATCGTTGTAACTCTTCCAATATTTTTATATCTTTCTTATTCTTGCTCATTCCACCATGTCCCAACCGATAGACTTTCCATGGGGTAGTATGGAATTTGCGTGCTATCCGAAAATAAATCTTTCTTCGTTTTGAAAACCAAATTTTCCATATACTTCTCATACTGTTCTTCTCTTTAAAATAGATAAACTAGGCTTACAGAGGCTTTGCTGGGCCCTATATAATGATACTGTCCTTTATTGCGTAGTCCTGCACATTTCCTGACACAATTATACTGCTTGTAACGGATGAAATCATATCCTACCCCGAGACTCGTTTCTACGTTCCAGTGGTCATTTAGCATCCAGTGGTATCCGCAACTGATACCACCCCCGATGAGCCAGCCCTCGTACCGATATTTCTTGAGGTCAGCGAATATGCCGAAAGGTAGTTTTTTCCCTCCGACGTTGAATTGCGCTCCATTGAGATACCCTCCCCAGAAAAATCCGTTGAACTTTTGACAAGTCCAGTATTTATATTCAGGTTGTATCAACCAGTAACGGTTCACGTACATTTCGCTTCGCTTCCATGGCCGTAAGCTTCCGGCCAACTCGACAGTGCTTTTATTCCCTATCCCATAAGAGACTCCGGCTCCGAAGGCTCCGTCTGTTGCCGGAAGCGCATTGAGCCTGACGGCTACTTTCTGTGAATAGCCGTCAAGACAACCAAATAATATGAGTAGGGTTATGAAATATCTCATTGTGTCTGCCGGTTAAGGACGTTTATTGTTCTCAAAAAAAACATTCAGATTATATGCGGCTTCTTCAGAACCTTCAGCTTTGGCTGCTTTCAATATACGGATACCTTCATACGTGTTTCCGGTCATCAATTCATATACTCCCCGGCAACTTTTATAGGCCAGTCCCTCGTGTAGTGCCATTGAAAGGAATTTGCTTGCCGATTTCGTATCTCCCTGTTCAATGGCGGCGGCAGCGGCATTAAGGTTGGCAACGGGATGTACGGGATACAGCTTGACACTGATATTGATAATCTGATAGAATTTCGTTTTATTGTCCGCGTATGACAATGCTACCGTATATAATTCACGGAGCGATAACATCTGCGGATTGATATCAGCCATAATTTTGGCCTCTTCAAGATTGAAGTTCAGTTCTTTTTGATTGCGGATATCTACGTCGTCCGAAGCCGGAGAAATATATGAACCTTTATACTTCAGTTTTTTATTAACCGGAGTAGGCGAAATGGAGGGCATACTATTGGTGGACATCGTCGTGGCAGATATTTCCTGAGCTGGTATATCGGTTGCCGTTACATTGGGTGGAAGCACTGCATATTGTGGTGCGAGAATTAATGTATCTTTTAGAGTCTGTTCGCTTTCCGGTCTGACAATCGTTCTTCTCAGATAGAGCGCGGCATCATTCATCCACTGCTCTGCCGGTAGTGAGGTTTGATAGGCTATGGTACGCGAATGTTCATCATCAATGCCTGTCACAAGGTATGCTGTATTGCTTTCCTTACTGTTTTTCTTTTTACGTAGTATCTGGTTGCGTACATATAATTTTTGTTTCTGTTTACCGTTCAGTTGTATGGCCGGTAATAATATTTTCCGGTCTTGCCCGGTTAGAATGGGGGTCAGTATGACGGCGTTTTTCGGGTTCATGTCCTCTATTTCTACTGATATGTCCATTGATACGAATAATGAGTCTGCCCGTACTCCGAGGAAGTGGGGTTTGATATCCAGCTTGACGTTTTGGGCCGGAAGCAGATTGCATATCAATAAGCTGAGCAGGATGAATGTTTTCGTTTTCATTTTATGCGTTTATTAGGTTGAATTATTGGATGAAATACACGACTGATATCCCTATTTGTGTAAGCCCCCAGTAGTTACAGTTTGATTTTTCTATCAGGGGGGCACCTGCGGGTTGTCCGTATCGTTTATAGTTGAGATGGGCATATCCCAGCGATATTCCTGCTTCCATATTCCATTGCGGGCTAATCATCCATTGATAGCCGTAGGAAATCCCGAATCCTGCCAGATTGCCTTGATAACGGTTGTTGGCAATTTGTCGGTTTTCTATGCCCAGCATTTTCCCGTTTCCGAATCCCCAAGGGAGCATTCCCCCAAAATTGTATAAGGCGTAGTGAACTTGTAAGCCGATAAAACTTCCTGTAAATGCCTCGTTCAGCCATTTGCGGTATTCCGGTTGCACGAGGAAATGCTTCATCTTTTTGTTTCCACTGAAATTCCATGGGTTGTAATTGACAGAAAGGCTGAAAGTGTGTGTATCGTCACAACGGATTTCTCCTCCTAAATTGAGTGAGGTAGTAAGGTCATAAAGCAGATTGCTTTTGATGGCCAAACTTTGTCCGCAGAGGTTTGCGGGCAGGATGCATAAAGCAAAGACAAAAAGGACGACCAGCTTATGTCTTGTGCTTGTCGTAAATCTCCAACTTTTGCCGGCAGATAGCCACAGATATTTATTGATTTTAGGCTTGTGTGTCATAATTTTTTGTTTATGTGTATCTGTTACTTCTTAGGTAACGGAATTCTGATATTAGGACATGAACGTGCAAAGTAAAAATAGGATAAAGACAGCGGTCTTTTATAAATAAAATATACTTAGCTGCTTTCGGATGGAAAATTGTTCGGTGGTCAGCAATAGAAAGTTGGAACATGAAAAGAAGAATGCTTCATGTTCTTGCCTGTTATTTTATTTTTTCAAAGAAAAAACTAAAATAAAGTATGATTCATTTGGATTGTGAGATTCTTTTTATATATCTTTGTGCCATATTTATATCCGTTACCTAAGAAGTAACAGATAAGGTAAAGTGTTTGTATCTAGAGTGTTATGAGTTAATAATTACTTGCTTTATAAGATTCGATGTAAGAACAATTCAATTTGTTGGCCTCTGTCCTTTCTTTTAATCCGAACCCCTTCAAATAAGTCTGCGTGGTCCTTATGGATTTGTGTCCTAGTGATTCGCTAATCATCTCAATGGAGATTCCTTGATATTTTGCGTTTGTTGCCCAGGAATGTCGTAGAGTATATGAAGTGACAGTTGATTTTAGGCGTAATTCTCTTGACAGGCTTTTCAGTTGATTATTGAACCGGCGGAGTGCAGACTGGTATTCCTTATAAATAGCTTCATCTTTCCGTTGTTTGTCACCTTTCATTATATTAAATAGATAGTCCGGATAATTTTCTTTCGGTGAGTTGTTATTGCGTAACTTATTCATTTCTTGCTTTGATACATCCAGAATTTCGAGGCTCATGGGCGTACCCGTTTTTATACGGTTGTACCTGAGGATCCCATGTTCTAATGCCGATTTCTCTAAATGTGCGAAGTCTGCGAATGGCATGCCGCAAAATTGAAACATCAGCCGTGCGATGGCTTGTGTCTGCTTCAGGTGCTCGGAGTGAGGAGGCTTATAGAGAAGCGTATGCAATTCGCCGGCAGGTAGTGCTTTCTTTTGGCGTACATCTACACCTGTGTACACATCCCGGAACAGCCGGGGAATGAAGCGGGCAATACCTGCTTCTACGCCACGATTATATATACTGCGTAACATACGCATATATGTCGATACGGTGTTCGGCTTTAGACCGTGTTCATAGAGATACTGTCCGTATCGTCTCAGATTATCGCGGGTGATCTGTCCGAATGCAATGTTGGGAGTAGTGCAAAATTTGGTGAATGAAAGAACCGCGTTTTTATATACGTGCGCTGTCGAAAAGCGGCCTTCTTCTTGTAACTTCCGGATATAGGCTTGGGCACATCCGGTAAACCCTTTTTTATTACCTTTTTGTTTCATAAGCTTGTTTATTTTACATATTAGTCAGAGACTATAACAAAAGTAGTTATCTTTTTTGTTGTTAACACCTATGAAATATCTTCGGATACCATACATTTTTTCTGAAATTTTGTTCCGGATTGATAATGAAGAAAATAAGTTTGTTCGATTATTTTTATCATTATCTCCATAACTAAAAGGAATGGATTCCTTATATTGGTGATTGTTTTAATTTGAGGGATCATAATTGCTACTGTCGGGTTTTGAAACGGCGAATGTCGGTTGGGGCTGTTTAATCAGCCATGCCAAGATTTGTTTCCCGTAGAGAAACACTTTGTTTCACACCGAGAAATATATTGTTTCAAGGCACTAAACATTTTGTTTCAAGCTGCTAAAACAAAGTGTTTCAACGCTCTGAACTAATGCTTTATCCGTATGTCTTTATTGGAAAGGTAAGTGTGGGAGTAGTTTTCCCACTATAAAAAAAGTTGCAGATGTGTGTAAGGTAAAAACATCTTGCACACATCTGCAACGGTATCTTGCACTGGATTATGCTGCTATTAATCAAATAGATAACCCATGATTAGTGTAAGGTGCAAGATAAAACTGAAATAAAATAGTTCTGCTTCAAATTTGGTGGTAAAATTAATTAGGAAAATAATAATTTGATAATCGATAGTATTCAACATTCTCCTTCCCGAAGGAGGGGAATGGAGATACCACCGACTGGTTAAATTACCACCAAATTTGACGAAGAACCAATAAAATCTCTTGTAAAGAGTGGGAATTTATCCCAAAAGCTCTTTTACTTTGGCAGAAATAGCACGTCCTTCCGCAAGTCCTGCCAATTTTTTGGAGGCAACTCCCATAACTTTGCCCATGTCTTTTCCACTGGTAGCACCTGTCTCGGCAATAATTTCCTTCAGTGCAGCTTCCAGCTCTTCAGCGGTCATTTGTTTCGGAAGGAACTTTTCCATTACAGCGACTTGTGCCAATTCTGTATCTGCAAGGTCTTGACGTCCTTGTCCTATATAAATTTCGGCAGAGTCTTTTCCTTGTTTCACTAGTTTCTGGATGATTTTCAGAGCTGCATCGTCCGTCAATGTATCGTTGGCACCCGGAGCGGTTTTTGCTTCCAAAAAGAACTTCTTTATATTTCTCAAAGTTTCAAGGGCTACTTTGTCTTTCGCCTTCATTGCGGTTTTAATGTCTTCGCTGACTTGATCGAATAAATCCATACTATTGTAATTAAAAATTAAAGATTAAAAATTAGATCTGAAGCCTGATTTTGCGAGTTTATAATTTTCGTTCTTAGTTCTTTGTTTAGAACGTAATCACACCGTTGTCATCTGTAGCTTCTTCCGTGGCTACTTCCTCTTCCAGAGCGGCTTTCGTCCGGATTTTGGTAAGAGTAGTCTTGTCACGCATATAGGTGGGAGAATCTTCTACCATGGCGATGATGTCGTCGTTGTCCAGATCTTCCGTGTTGAAAAGATAGATGTGGCGGCGTTTGCGGAGGCTCTTGCTTCCGATGTTGCTGGCACTTTCACCGTATGCCTTGCGGATACGTTCCTTGTTCTTTTCTTTTTCCTCTTCCAGTTGCAGTTGGCGTTCTTCCTCTTCCTGGCTGCGTGCAGCGTGCAGGCTGTCCATTCCGGGAACGTCTTCCACACCGAATCCGGTTGCCAATACGGTGATTTTTACTCTTGTTTCCAGTGAGTTGTCGATGGCAACACCCCAAATCACTTCCACCCCTTCGCGGAATTTGCTCATGAACTCGTGTATCTCGTTCATTTCCTCCATCATCAGTTCGGACGACGGGCAGAAAGATACGTTCAACATTACTTTCTTGGCATTGAAGATATCATTGTTGTTGAGCAACGGAGAATGCAGGGCATCGTCGATTGCTTTCGTCACACGATTTTCTCCTTCGCCGAATCCGGTACTCATGATTGCTACTCCACCATCTTTCAGGATGGTTTTCACATCGGCAAAGTCAAGGTTGACCGTACCCCGCATGGTGATAATCTCGGCAATGCTCTTGGCAGCAATGGAAAGAGTATCATCGGCTTTGCCGAAGGCGTTCATAAAAGTAAGGTCGGCGTATATTTCACGCAGGCGTTCGTTGTTGATAACCAGTAGGGCGTCAACGTGCTGGGCGATACGTTCAACACCGTCCAATGCCTGGATAATTTTCTTTTCTCCTTCGAAGATAAAGGGAATGGTGACGATACCGACAGTCAGAATATCCATTTCCTTCGCAATGCGGGCGATGACCGGGGCAGCTCCCGTTCCGGTTCCTCCTCCCATTCCGGCGGTGATGAATACCATTTTGGTGCCGTCGTTCAGCTGGTTTCTGATATCTTCTATACTTTCTTCGGCGGCGTCGCGTGCCCGTTCGGGACGGTTGCCGGCTCCAAGCCCTTGCGTGATGCTACGGCCCAGTTGCAGTTTCACCGGGACAGGTGATTCGGCTAGTGCCTGGTTGTCCGTGTTACAAAGAACGAACGTTACATCATGGATGCCTTCCCGGTACATGTGGTTTACAGCGTTACCACCACCACCACCTACACCAATCACTTTGATGATCTTCGGTGAATCTGTCGGGAAATCGAATTGTACTATCTCGTCCATATCTTGATTGAATTATGAATTACGAATTATGAATATTGATTAACAAGCTGCTGAAGGTTACTTCATATCGTCGTCGGAGAAGATTTCTTTCGTCAACGAATCGATCTTGCGTTGAATCCAGCTCGGACCCGCTTCTCTTTTCCGTCTTTCTTTCTCTTCCTTTTCCTTTTGCTTGCGAAGTTTTTCCGCTTCTTTGGCGGCTAACTTGGCTTCCCGCTCTTCTTCCTCTTTCTTGAGACGGGCGATGCGGGCCTGTTCTTTCAGTTCCTGATCGTCCTCAAACATATCTACTGTATGCACTTCCGGCTCCGGTTTGGAGACTGATGGTGCAGGAGCTTGTGGAGCAGTTTCGGTCAGGCAGCAGTTCTGGTTACCTTCAAACAGGAGTCCGAACAAAGTGTTCTGCGAACCGTCTTTCTTCAGTATGTTGCTGGGCGCATGAACCGTATTGCGTGGGAGTTTCGCCATCCGTATCTTTTCTATCTTGCTGCGTTTGCGCAAGGTTTCGTCCAGATTCTTCAGGTTGGCGGCTCCTCCTGTCAGGATGATTCCTGCCAACAGTTTGTCCTCGTAGCTCGATAGTTGTATCTGGTTCCATACGTTGGCAACGATTTCCTCGGCACGGGCTTCGATGATATTGTTAAGATCCGCCACTTTGATGATACGGTTGTCATCATCCAGTTTGCAGGTTGCTTCTTCCTGTTCGGGGTCCTCTTCATAGAGGGCGTCACCGTAGGCTTTTTTCAGGCGTTCGGCTTCTTCCTCCTCCATTTGCAGGGTGGTGATGTCACGCGTGATGCTGTTGCCTCCCAAAGGCAATACAGTCAGGAAGCGGAGAATGTTATTCTTATATACAGAGATGGTAGTTGTGTCTGCTCCGAAGTCGATCAGTGCACAACCCGAACGGCGTTCGCTTTCTGTCAGTACGGCATTTGCGGTTACTAACGGAGCGATCAGTTGGTCGGCAATATCAATTTTAGCCTGTTGGAAACAGTGCTCCAGGTTCTTACGTACGGAAGCACGGGCAACGATATTGAGGAAACGTCCTTCGATGTGGCTTCCTACCAGACCTACCGGATTGGCTTGCAGGTTATTGCCCACCTTATATTCTTGTGGAGCTACGTCCAATATATCCATATCGACCACCGGGATGGCAATGTTCTCATCACCGATAGTGCTTACAAGCTCTTCGGATATGATAGCTTCTTCCTCCAGGTCGCGGCTTACTACATTGCGGACGGTGCGGAGTGATTGTCCGCCGATGCCTACATATACCTTGGCTATTGAGTTTTTCAACTCACCTTCCAGTCTGTTGATGATTGAAGTCAGGCTTTGCGCTGTCTTGTCCAGATTAAAGATTACTCCTTTACGAATGAACGTAGAAGAGTCTTCCTGGGCATACGCTAATACCTGCATGCTTCCGTCACTGTTCTTTCTTCCGGCCACACCGGTTATCTTCGATGAACCAAGTTCAATAGCGGCGATAAATTC
>ENA-ORNB01001416-ORNB01001416.1-human-gut-metagenome-genome-assembly--contig:-NODE-1416-length-17361-cov-2.788570_pt1 | contig 17361 bp, 8 predicted proteins | sample MGYA00242112_ERZ509016 | MGnify/ENA primary metagenome ERZ509016 (study PRJEB26280, sample SAMEA2338705) | human gut metagenome | biome: human gut; feature: human-associated habitat; material: faeces...
CCCTACTAATAATCTTATTACTTAATTTTGCTTCAAGAGCTATTTTTGTAACGTCAATAAATTCGTTGCTTTTAAAAGTCCCTTTTAATTCTTTTTCTACATATTCAGCAAATTCTAAATGCTGCATATTATCATTTTTTATACCGCAGAAATCAATTAACTTTAAAATATATTCATATGCATTAATTGCGTTTTCAGAATAATTATCAGTTTTAAAACTATTACTACGTTTTTTTAAAATAATTAAATGTATTGCTGCAATTATTGATATAATTAAAATAACTAAAAATGTTGCTGCAATAATAAGCTTTAATCCTATTGGATATTGATTATTATCTGAAGGATGGGAAAAATCCGTATTAGAATTTACAGATTTCTCTGTTTTTGTTTTAATAATTGTATCAGTGATTTCATCGGCATTTTTAGTATTACTGCTTAAGCTTATATTTTCTGAATTTTTTGTTATATTTTGATGTGTTGAAGTTGTTTCCTTTGTTTCCGAAGTTTGAATATTTGTGAAAGCTGCAGCACTTGGAGGAGTAAATTCAAACGGTACCCATCCATATTCCTTTAAATATACTTCAGCCCATGCATGAGCTCTGTTATCCTTTATTTCTACTTTATAACCGTTTTGAGTTAGGTTTTCATCTTTTAAATCATCTTCTGTCATAACATATCCTTCGGCATATCGTGCAGGGATTCCCGACATTCTTGCAAGAATTATACCGGAAGTTGCAAAGTGAACGCAGTAGCCTTTATGATTTTCTGTTAGAAAATAATTTACAAAATCACGGTCTGCCGGCGTTTTGCCCGGCTCTAATGTATATTCTGCATTATCTGACAGCAATGTACGGATATAGCTAAGCTGGGTATATACGTTATCAGATATGTTATCCTTTATAAAATTATTATAAAGTTTCTTGATTTCATCATTATCAGGTACTTTAAGGTAATTACTATAAACAAATTCTTCATATTCACTATTATTACCATATTGCTCCTGCTTCATAAGACTGTTAAAATTTTGCTTCTCTGATATATTAAAGCTATAATTTTTCTTATTCTCAAGCTCAATGACAGTATCATTTATATAATTAATCTCCCCTTTTGGAACAGAATTATATGGAGTATAATTATATTTTGCATTTCTAAAACAAATTTCTATATTTAAAGTATAATTTAAAGATGAATTTTCATTAAGACTGTTATATAAAAAATCCTGTGGATGTAAATTTGAATTATCAAAAAGCCCGCTGCTGTTATCATATATTTGACTGTTAAGCTCATTCCAGCTCTTTCCGTCGTATATAGATCCTACATATCCTTTAAGGTATATATTACCATTAGGATTAAAAGCTTCGTCGCAAGTTACAATAAGATCAGTGGTATTATTATATGAAATTGAATGCAGATTTCCAAGACGATGGCTGTATATTTTAATATTTCCTAATTCAAAAGAATCAGATATTCGTTCGATACTTCCTTTAACATCATTAAAAGTAAATTCACTAAGAGCAGTTTTCAGGTTGTCTCTTACAATATTCAATCTATCAGAACGAGAATATCCGGTTAAATTAATAATAATAAAGATCAATCCAATAATTAAAGCACAGCCTGTCATCAATATAATACCGGATTGTCCGGCAGTTCGATATTTAATTAGAGGTTTAACTATAAAGTGGTTACCTTTTCTTATGAAACCCGTCTTACTTCTTCCAAGATTCCTGTAGTAGCCTGACTGATGAACGGAAAGCAATACAGTCCAGTATATTATTACCATAAAGGCCGGTAAAAGAGCAGGAGTTTTGCCGTAATAAAGACCAATTTCAATAAATGGAAACGTAATAAGAAATCCAAAGAAAAAATTTGGTTTTACTATTGTAAAATAGCATATTAGCATGATAATAAGAAAAATTGTAAAACTCATGAAAATAGATATTGTATTTTCTTTTGAAATTCCTGATAATTCTATATTAAAATATTCACTTCTTTTAGGCCAGATAATATTATATACCTGATTATATATCAACATAAATCCCTTAATATAATTATTCCAATTTCTATATAATAATATTTCATAAATAATCAAAATAGGTATAATAGTAAACATAAATTTCTTAGGCAATATAAATATTATAGAAAACAGTGCAAAAAATAAAGTAATATAAACTGCAATAATATCGTTGTTTATTTTAATATAAAACATTGTTATAAACGAATAAAATATTCCGATAACTCCGCAAAGGGCAATCAGTATTAAGGGTAGGAAATCAGGTAAAAATCTTTTTTTGGGTATTGTAAAAGATATACTGTCAGTTACTTTGACTCCGCTGTAAATATTTCGTTTTATTTTTTTATCACTCATATTAATTTCCTATATAACTAATTTTGATATATTTTCTTCCAGCTTTCCCGCTGGTATTATGATTATATGATCAGAATTTTCAAATTCTGCGAAATCATTTGAAAATTCGTTCTTTATATATATTAAAGTCATATTCTGATTGCTTTGATTATATAATTCCGATATATTTTCAGCAGATGACGATATATAAACTATTTTAGAAAAGTCGTATGCTTTTTCTGATATTTCCTTGGTAAGGACAGAATCGTCAGAAGGTCCATTTTCAAATATACTTCTTATATTTTCACTAACATCAGATTTGTTAATAACTCTAACAGATTCATTACTATTTTTATGTGAATTATAAAATGTAAGCTTAAACGGTATTTCATTATCTATTAATAAAAATGATATTGATGCAAACACTTCCGAAACTGTATCAAGACTTCTTATATTTTTTTCCGATGCGATTCCGTTAAAGTCCAAAGCTACTAAAATTGAAGAATTAACCGGTTGACTGTAATGCCTGACTATTAGATTATCTTGTTTTAAGCTTAAATTCCAATGAATCCTGTTTGGCTTATCTCCCGGTAAATAATTCTTAAGATCAAAAATCTCTGATGGATCATCTCCCCTTTTATATTTTGAAAAAATACTACTTTCATTTGTATTGATAATATTTAATTTATAAAGAGAGTTTAGATTATAAATTTCAGGTAAAACAGTAATTTTATTCACAACATCTGATTTGATACGGCAGGGAAAAAGTTTAATAAAATCATATATCTGAATAGATTTAATTTTAATATTTAAAATTCCGCAATAATCAGAAGTAAGAGAAAAATTTATTCTTTCATTACATAAAGGATGAATAGGGACTGTTAATATCATTGTATCATAAGACTTCAACAGATTATTAAAGTATTCTATAGTAATTATACTGTTTGAAAACGGAATAATGGTTTTATTATTTATCGAAAGTAAAATATCTATTTTTCCTTTTTTAACAACCGTATTTGATTTTGCTTCAATACTTCCCTTGATAAAAAATCTTGAATAAATAATTATTGCTCCTAATAATAACGGCAGCGCAACTAAAAATATCAGAATATATAATGAAAGCATTTCTGTATAAAGTAAATAAAAAATTACTGATATTATCAGTAATAACATATATAAAATTTTTACAGACAACATAATAAACCTCAGACTGTTATTTTAGGAACAGATACATTCCTCAAAATCTCATTTAAAACTGCTGATTCATTCAATCCGCTTAATGAAGCTTTTCTTTCCAATATTATACGATGCTGAGCAACTTCATTAAATACAAACGCAACATCATCAGGTATAACATAGTCTCGTCCGCATAAAAGTGCAGATGCCTTTGACATTGATGCAAGACTAATAGCTCCCCTGGGACTAAGACCAAGACTTATCATCGGATGCTTTCTGGTTGCGTCTGCAAGATAAGCTATATAAGCAAATATACTGTCGTTTATATATACGTTTTCGACCAATTTCTGAAGAGTCCTCAATTCATTCAAAGTTACCACAGTTTTAACTTCAAAAACGCCTTTTCCATAGTCCCCTAATTTAGATTTTAGTATTTTAATCTCACTTTTTACATCCGGATAACCCATGTTTAATTTTATCATAAATCGGTCAAGCTGAGATTCCGGAAGCATTTGCGTACCTATTGAACCTATTGGATTCTGAGTTGCGATCACCGTATATGGCTGAGGTAAACGATAGCTTTTTCCGTCAACAGTTATATTCCCCTCTTCCATTATTTCAAGAAGAGCCGACTGAGTTTTACTTGAGGTGCGGTTTATTTCATCAGCTAAAAACAAGTTGCAGACTGCGACACCAGGTTTATATTCAAAATTTCCGGTTGATTTATTATATATTGAAAAACCAGTTATATCAGTCGGAAGAACATCCGGTGTAAACTGCATTCTGTTATAATCTAACGACATAGCTTTTGAAAATGCGAGCGCCATTGTAGTTTTGCCTACTCCCGGTATGTCCTCTATAAGTATATGTCCTTTAGCCAAAATAGCGAGCAATACTTTAATAATTGTTTCATCTTTCCCTATTACCGCTTTTTTTATTTCGCTTACAATCATATTTATTTTTTTTGACGAAATACTATCATTAATTCTTTCCATTTTTTTGTTCCCCTCTTTATATAATATATTTATTATATCATCTTTTTCTGTAAATTTCAATTCTAAAAAATAATTTTAAACGAATTTAGATAATACTAAAAGAGAAAATATTTACAATAAAATGAAAAAATTCCTTTCAGATTTTGTTTATTTATATGTTTGTGCTAAAAATCACAAAGCACATTGACAAACTATCAAAAAGATTATATACTTATTAATGTAGTTTAAAGGTTTTATTGGATTTTTTATATTGAAAGGAGTTAAAAAATTGAATATATGGCATAATATCAGTCCTAAGCGAATCAGCCGGGAAGATTTTGTTGCTGTAATTGAAATTCCAAAAGGAAGCAAAATTAAATATGAACTTGATAAGGAAACAGGTCTTATCAAGCTTGACAGAATACTTTATACTTCTACCCACTACCCTGCGAATTACGGACTTATTCCAAGAACATACGCTGACGATGGAGACCCTTTAGATGTTCTTGTATTATGTTCAGAAACTCTTTATCCAATGACGCTTGTAAGATGTTATCCTATTGGCGTTATCAGAATGATAGACAGCGGACGTCACGACGATAAAATTATAGCTATCCCTTTCGATGACCCCAATTATAATACCTATAGGGATATAGACGAGCTACCTAAGCATATCTTTGATGAAATGATTCATTTTTTCAAGGTTTATAAAGAGCTTGAAAATAAAACGACTGCTGTTGACGAAATCGAAAATGCAGAAAGTGCAAGGGATATTATTGCTAATGATATTGAACATTATATTAATAAGTTCTGTAAATAAAAATGGAAGGAAAAGGTAAAAGCTAATGACTGCAAAAGCAAGCGAAGTTTTATTTAATTCACAGACAAGTGTAGCTCCTCTTGGAATAATTGCTCTTGAGGGCGCTGCTGAGCTTGGAAAGATGATTGACAGATATCTTGTTTCATGGGCTCAAAAAGGAGGATATGATATTGATACTCTTCTCATTAAAAACCAATGCCCGAGATTTGCCTCAGGAGACGGAAAGGGACTAATCGAATCTACCGTTAGAGGTAAGGATATTTTTATTGTAGTAGACGTAGGCAATTACAGTTGCACTTATCAAATGTTCGGCAGAGAAAATTATATGTCTCCTGACGACCATTATCAGGATCTTAAAAGAATAATTCAGGCTATTTCCGGCAAAGCGCACAGAATCAACGTTATTATGCCTATCCTATACGGCGGACGTCAGCATAAGAGAAGTTACCGCGAGTCTCTTGACTGTGCTTGCGCTCTTCAGGAGCTTCAGTCTATGGGAGTATCAAATATAGTAACATTCGACGCTCATGATCCAAGAGTACATAATGCGATTCCATTAATGGGATTCGATAATGTAATCCCATCATATCAGGTTTTGAAAGCGTTATTAAAAAATGTCAAGGATCTTGTAATTAATAAAGACGAATTTATGGTTGTAAGTCCTGATGAAGGAGCGCTCAATAGAAATATGTATTATGCTTCTGTTTTAGGCGTAGATATGGGTATGTTTTATAAGAGACGTGATTATTCTAAAATTGTTGACGGCAGGAATCCTATAGTCGCTCATGAATACTTGGGTAATTCTATGGAAGGAAAAGATGTTTTCGTAGCAGACGATATAATTTCTTCCGGAGAATCCGTTTTGGATATTGCTTATGCTTTAAAAGCAAAAAAAGCAAGAAGATTTTTTGCTTATGGTACTTACGGACTTTTCACTAACGGTTTTGAAAAATTTGACAAGGCTTATGAAGACGGTTATATTTCAGGAGTTTTCGGAACCAATTTAACATATAGATCACCTGAGCTTTTAAAACGTCCGTGGTTTCATGAGGTTGATGTTTCTAAATATATTGCATATTTTATTGCGTCAATAAATCATGATGTTTCCATAAGTACTGTTATTGATCCTCATGAAAAAATTAAAACTCTGCTTGCGTCTCAAGTATAAATTTTTACCGCACTTTTTAGTGCGGTTTTTTTCATCTGCACAAAATAAATTATATAAAATGCTTGACAAGTTATGAAACTAATGCTATAATTGTAATAAAAGGAGGGAGAAAATGAAAAAAAGCGTTTATAGTCTTGTACTTATGGACGACGTAGTCAAAGCTATTGATGATATGGCATATAAATTAAATACAAGCCGTTCAAATCTGATTAATCAAATACTCGCAGAACATGTATCGTTTAAGACTCCTGAAAGTCTTATTAAAGATGTTTTCGACTGTATGAGAACAATTATGGATAATCATTTTCAGATTCAAGGACAATCGTCAAATGCTATGCTTTTTATAAAAAGCCCACTGCGTTACAAGTATAAGCCAACCATAAGATACCGTATCGAACTTCTAAAAGAAATTAAAAACGATGTATTCGGTTATCTTTGCGTTTCGTTCCGAACTCAGAATTCTGATCTGATCAATTTTCTTGGCCATTTCTTTAATTTGTGGTATAGTCTCGAGAAAAAACATATAAATAAATATTTTCCGGAGGGTGTGGAATATGCTTATAAAGAAGGAAAGTTTATACGTAGTCTTAAAATATCGGAACCTGTTAAACATAAAAATCCGGAAGTCCTTGGAAAAGCCATAGGCGATTATATAAGATTGCTTGATTCAGAAATAAAACTTTATTTTGCAAATATAGAAGATCCTGAATCAACAATTGAAAAAATGGAAAAAATGTTTTTAGATAATATTAAAATAGGTTTAATTATTATTTAAGGAGGTATTTTTATGAATGTTCAAAAATTTACTCAAAAGTCTCTTGAAGCCCTTCAATATGCTCAGGATACTGCAACAGAATATCAGAATAATGCCATTGAACCGGAACATCTAACATATGCTCTGCTTAGTCAGGAAAATGGTCTAATCGGTCAGCTTATACAGAAGATGAATACTGATGTTCAAGCGCTCATAGGAGCTGTTATTCAGATTATATCATCTTTGCCTAAGGTTACGGGATCAGGACGTCAAAACGGCGCTGTGTATATATCCAATGAAGCAGACAGAATACTTGTCGATTCTGAAAAGCAAGCTAAAAGTATGAAAGATGAATATGTTTCAGTGGAACACATATTTTTATCGCTGCTTGAAAATCCTACATCTAAGCTTAAAGAAACATTCAGAGCATTTTCTATTAATAAAGATAAATTTTTAAAGGCTTTGATGGAAGTTAGAGGAAATGCAAAGGTTACAAATCAAAATCCTGAGGAAACATATGATGTACTTGCTAAATACGGTCAGGAGCTGGTGGAGCTTGCAAGAAATAATAAGCTTGATCCTGTAATTGGACGTGATAGTGAGATCAGAAATGTAATAAGGATTTTATCCAGAAAAACTAAAAATAATCCTGTTTTAATCGGTGAACCGGGGGTTGGTAAAACTGCAATAGCAGAAGGGCTCGCTCTGAGAATTGTAGCGGGCGATGTTCCCGATAGTCTTAAGGACAGAAAAATTTTTTCACTGGATTTAGGAGCGCTTGTTGCAGGCGCTAAATACAGAGGAGAGTTTGAGGAAAGATTAAAAGCCGTTTTATCAGAGATTAAAAAAAGTGAAGGCAGAATAATTCTTTTTATTGATGAACTTCATACAATAGTAGGAGCGGGGAAAACAGATGGCGCAATGGATGCCGGTAATCTTCTGAAGCCTATGCTGGCAAGAGGAGAATTGCATTGTATAGGCGCAACGACTCTTAACGAATATAGACAATATATCGAAAAGGACGCTGCTCTTGAAAGACGTTTTCAACCGGTTATGGTAAACGAACCTACTGTAGAAGATACTATATCTATATTAAGAGGCTTAAAGGAACGTTATGAGGTTTTCCATGGAGTTAAGATTCACGATCAGGCGTTAATTGCTGCAGCTGCTCTTTCCGACAGATATATCAGCGATAGATTTCTTCCGGACAAGGCGATTGATCTCGTAGACGAGGCATGTGCAATGATTAGGACAGAAATAGACTCGATGCCGACAGAGCTTGATGAAATTTCAAGAAAAATTATACAGCATGAAATAGAAGAAGCGGCTCTTAAAAAAGAAAACGATAAAATTTCAGCCGAACATTTAAAAGAAGTGCAAAAGGAACTTGCAGAAATGCGCGGTAAATTTAACGAAATGAAAGCAAAGTGGGAGAATGAAAAATCTGCTATTACAAAGGTACAAAAGCTCAGAGAAGACATTGAAAAAATAAATGCAGATATTTCAAAAGCAGAGCGCGAATATGACCTTAATAAAGCAGCGGAATTAAAATACGGAAAACTCCCGCAATTACAAAGGGAGCTGGAGGAAGAAGAAAAAATCGCAGAAAAGGCCAAAACTGGAGATTCTCTTTTAAGGGATAAGGTTACTGATGAAGAAATAGCGAGAATTATTTGCAGATGGACAGGTATACCGGTATCAAAGCTAATGGAGGGTGAACGCGATAAGCTTTTGCATTTAGAAGATGTACTTCATAAACGTGTTATCGGTCAGGATGAAGCCGTTAAAAAAGTAAGCGAAGCAATTATTCGTTCAAGAGCAGGTATACAGGATCCAAACAGACCTATTGGTTCTTTTCTCTTTCTTGGTCCTACCGGAGTTGGTAAAACTGAACTTGCTAAAGCTCTTGCTGAATCGTTATTTGACGATGAACATAATATCGTTCGTATTGATATGAGCGAATACATGGAAAAATTCAGTGTAAGTCGCCTTATAGGAGCTCCTCCGGGATATGTCGGTTATGAAGAGGGAGGTCAGTTGACAGAAGCTGTAAGAAGAAAACCTTATTCAGTCATTCTACTTGACGAGGTAGAGAAAGCGCATCCTGATGTTTTCAATATTTTGCTTCAGGTTTTAGATGACGGACGTATTACCGACTCTCAGGGAAGAACTGTTGATTTTAAGAATACTATAATTATTTTGACTTCAAACTTAGGATCGCCGTATATTCTTGACGGTATTAATGAAAGTGGAGAAATTAGTCAAGACGCAAGATCAAAGGTTGATTCATTATTAAAACAACAATTCAGACCGGAATTTTTAAACCGTCTTGACGAAATTGTATTTTACAAGCCTCTTACAAAGCATGAGATTTATAGTATTGTTGACCTCATGATTAATGATTTAAGAGAACGCTTAAAGGACAAACAGCTTAATATTGAAGTAACAGATAAGGCTAAGAATTATATTATCGAACAAGGCTATGATCCGAATTACGGTGCGCGACCTCTCAGAAGATTTTTACAAAGAAAAGCTGAAACTTTGATTGCCAAAAAAATTATTGCCGACGATGTTTCTCCAGAATCAACCATAATACTTGATTTTGACGGAAATAATCTTATTATTAAATAAAATCATATATCCCCTTTTGCCATAATGCGGTTTAATAAGCCTCGTTTAACAAAAGGGGAATTTCTTTATTTATTATAAAAAGGAGTAAGTCAAGTTAAGCAACTTGTTTTACTCCTTTTTACTATATTTTAATTTATATTATATTTTATAGAATATTCATTAAAAGCGTCCATATATTCTTTAGATTCTCCCTTATGAATTCTTTGAATATATTCGTGGTGATTGAGTTCGTCTTTAGGATTATTCTTAGTCAATATATGAACTCCTATATTTGAACAATGATCTGCTACTCTTTCCATATCGGATAAAATATCAAGGAAATGAACTCCACGGTCAATAGCACAGCTTCCTTCTTTTAATCTGTCTATATGTCTGTTTTTAAGTTTATATTCCAACTGATCAATAGTTTCTTCTAAAGGTTCGATTTTAATAGCGGTTTCAGAATCATCATATTCGACAGTCATAACTGCCATTTCTATAATTTCTGTTACCGCAGATGATATAAGCTTCATATCTCTGATAGCTTCTTCTGATAGCGCCTGTTCTTTATCATGCATATTTTCAGCACGCTCCATTATATTATATGCATAATCGCCTATTCTTTCAAAGTCAGTGATTGTATGAATTAAGGAAGTAACGCTCCTACTTTCAGTTGCATTAAGCTCACAATCTGTAATAGAAACAAGATAAGAATTAAGTTTATCTTCTATACGATCGATAATACTTTCGCGTTCTTTAATTTTTTCAATACCTTTAATATCAAAATTTTCATATAGCTCGCAGCTTAATTGAAAATTCTTTTTTGATAAATTTCCCATATAAGCAACGGCATTTTTTGCATGCTGTATAGCAAGCGACGGAGACTTGAGAAAACGTGAATCAAGCATACTTTCACCCGTATCCATTGCAGAATCGTCATCATCTTCTTCAGGTGAATTTCTTATTGTCAGAACAGCGAGCTTTTCAAGCAGCTTATGAAATGGAATAAAGATCAAAGTAACTACTACATTAAAAAATGTGTGAAAGTTGGCTATCGAACCCATATCCATAACATTATTCCAGCCATCAATCATTCCGGCAGCTTTTAAGATATAAATAAACACAAGAAAAATCAAGGTTCCTATAAGATTGAAATAAAAATGAACCATAGCGGCGCGTTTTGCGTTTTTGCTTGCGCCTATACTTGAAATTATGGACGTAGAGCACGTACCGATATTTTGTCCCATAATAATAGGGAAAGCTGCTGAAAATTTAAGCAAACCCGTAGTTGAAACTGCCTGTAAAATACCGATTGAAGCTGAAGAGCTTTGTATTACAGCCGTTATAATTGTACCTGCCAATATTCCAAGAACAGGATTTTCCAAGCTTGCAAATACGCTTCTAAATGCCTCAAGCTCAGAAAGAGGTTTAACGGAATCGGTAAGAGAAAGCATTCCTGTAAATAAAATACCAAGTCCAAGACAAATATCGCCTATTGATTTTATGTTATCCTTCTTAGTAATCATAATAATCAATATTCCAATTATAGCTAAGAATGGAGCAAGGTATGTCGGTGTAAGGAATTCCATGGCGGTTCCAAGAGATTCATTGTTTTCAAGATCTCCTAATCTTAAAATCTGTCCGGTTATAGTAGTTCCTATATTTGCTCCCATTATGATGCCTACGGCAGACGATAGCTTTAAAATACCGGAATTAACAAGACCTACGACTATAACTGTCGTTGCGCTTGAGCTTTGAATTACCGCAGTAACCAAGGCGCCCAAAATAACAGCCTTAAATATGTTATTTGTGAGCTTTTCTAATATTTTTTCCATTTTTCCGCCGGAAATTTTCTCCAACCCTGCTCCCAGAATATGCATACCGTAAAGAAGCAAGGCAATACCGCCGAAGGTAGTAATACAAATTTGAATTATTTCAGTTGTTGACATAACTTCCTCCCAAGAAGCGCCCTCTATACTTTTATATTTTTTTACTTGTATTTTACTATTATTTAACACAAGCACATTCATTATAACATAGACAATGAAAAAAGTACATACCAAACTGAAAAAACGACAAAATCTGCAAATTTAGGATAAATATAATCTGATATTTTATACATTATTATCAAATTTACTATAATTTTAACTGGTCTATATTCATTAAATCCTTTGAGCTTATTCCTGAAGCCGGTATTTTTAAAGAAATATATTTTTTATATTTCTTCAAATCATCTTCCTTAATACTTATTGCATTTTCCATTATTTCATTTTCCTTCAGATTCATAACCTGTACCCCGATAGTATCACGAGAAGATTTAGAATTCAACAGCGATGTATTAAAAATCAAAGCTTTTCCGGAAGATGATTTTGCGATAACGTCAATATCTTCATTGATCTGACAGATATAAATAAGCTCATGCTTTCCTGAATACGCATTGGCAAGTTTTTTTCGGTTTGTTTTAGTTGCATAAGATGAAAGATATACTTTCGCCGCTTTTCCGTTTTTAAAGAAAAACAGCATGTACCCTTCATAATTGTCGGTCACTGCCATATATACAAGACTTTCGTTTTCATCAAAACCAAGTTTAACAGGTATATAATCTCCTAACACGCTTGCCTTAGTATCATCGAAAGCCGACGCTTTTGTTTTATAAACCTGACATTGATTGGTAAAGAATAATAAGTCAGTTTTGTTTGTAACTTCGTAATGAGCTATAATTCTATCTCCGTCTTTAAGCTTCTGTTCATTGCTCATCCGAAGTGATTGAGGAGTAATCTTTTTAAGATATCCGCTTTCAGATAAAAATATATTAACCGGATAATCCGGCGTTTCCTCTTCAAAATCTGGTTCGACTATATCATTTTTATAATAAAACATAGTATTTCTTGGTTTGCTGTATTTTTTTGCGACATTTCGAAGTTCTGATATAATTATATTTCTGACCTTTTTCTTATCAGAAAGTATACCTTCCATTTCACTTATATCTTTTTCAAGATTCTCTATTTCCTTTAATCGATTTAATATATACTCGCGATTAAGATGCCGGAGCTTTATTTCCGCTACATATTCAGCCTGTGTTTCATCTATCCCAAATCCCGTCATCAAATTTGGAATAACTTCGTTTTCTTCCTCGGTTTCTCTTACAATTTTTATTGCCTTGTCTATATCTAATAAAATTTTTTCAAGACCTTTAAGAAGATGAAGCTTTTGTTTATTTTTATTTAGATCAAAATAAACCCGTCTTTTAACGCATTCTTCTCTGAATGCCACCCATTCTCCTAATATTTCTCTAATTCCCATAACCCGCGGAACTCCGCCGATAAGAATATTGAAATTACATGAATAATTATCCTGAAGAGGAGTAAGCTTAAAAAGCTTGTTCATTAACTTCTCCGGATCCACTCCCCTTTTTAAATCTATCGCTATTTTAAGACCGTTCAAATCTGTTTCATCGCGTATATACGAAATTTCCTTGATTTTCCCCTGTTTTATCAAATCAATTATTTTTTCTATTATCGCCTCAATAGTAGTGCTATAAGGAATCTGGGTTATTTCAATGCAATTTGCAGATTTATCGTAATTATACTTGGATCGCAGCTTTATAGAGCCTCTCCCCGTTCGGAAAATTTCTTTTATTTCCTCTTCATCATAAAGCATAAATCCGCCTCCCGGAAAATCCGGGCCTTTTAAAGTGCTTATAATATCGTGATCAGGATTTTTTATATACGCTATACATGTTTCACATACCTCAGCCAGATTAAATGGACACACACTGCTTGCCATTGATACTGCTATTCCCATGTTCGCATTTACCAGTATTGTCGGAAAAGTAGTCGGAAATAATGTAGGCTCGGTAGTAGAATTATCATAATTAGGTACAAAATCAACTGTATCTTTATCTATATCTCTGAAAAGTTCGTTGCATATTGGATCAAGCTTTACTTCGGTATATCTTGACGCGGCATATGCCATATCCCTTGAATATGATTTTCCGAAATTACCCTTTGAATCAACATACGGATGAAGCAGCGTTTCATTTCCTCTTGAAAGCCTAACCATAGTTTCATAAATTGCACCGTCTCCGTGAGGATTAAGCTTCATAGTTTCACCAACTACATTTGCCGACTTGGTTCTTTTCCCTGTCAGCAGACCTTGCTTATACATAGTATAAAGCAATTTTCGGTGTGAAGGCTTAAAGCCGTCAATCTCAGGAAGGGCTCTTGAAACAATGACGCTCATAGCATAAGGCATATAATTTTTTTCAAGAGTATCCGTTATTTTTTCCTGAACAACTATACCCGCGTTTTCAATAAACGCATCGGGATAATTTCTTTTTATTTTGCCAGAGCCGTCTTTGCTTTTTTTAGGCATTTTGTTCACTCCTTTAAACCGTATTTATGAAATATCCGCCATATCAAAATAGTCGCTTCCATATTTTGAAATATAATCTTTTCGTCCCTGTAAATCATCTCCTAAAAGCATATCAAACATATGAACTGTTTCTTCAAAACTATCCGGAGTGACTTTTATCAGACGACGCGTTTCTGGATTCATAGTAGTCAACGACATCATGTCAGGCTCATTTTCGCCGAGTCCTTTAGAACGTTGGAGGGTATATTTTTTATTTCCGATAATTTTTAATATATCGCTTTTTTCCTTTTCATTATAAGCGAAAAAAGTTTTATCTTTAGTAGTAATCTCAAACAAAGGCGATTCAGCGATATATACATAGCCCTGTTCAATCAATGTAGGCGTTAATCTGTAAAGCATTGTCAGTATCAAGGTACGTATCTGAAAACCGTCTACGTCAGCGTCTGTACATATTACTATTTTATTCCATTTCAGTCCGTCAAGATTAAAATAAGAAAAATCCTTGTTTGCTTTGGTTCTTACTTCAACGCCGCATCCCAATACCTTTATTATATCAACAATAATATCATTCTTAAATATTTTATTAAAATCTGCTTTAAGACAATTAAGTATTTTCCCTCTTATGGGTATAACCGCCTGAAATTCAGATTCCCTTGCAAGTTTTACGGATCCGAGAGCCGAATCTCCTTCTACTATATAAAGCTCTCGTCTGTTTACGTCCTTCGTGCGGCAATCAACAAACTTTTTTACCATATTAGATAAATCTATTGTTCCCGCAAGCTTTTTCTTTAAATTCAAACGCGTTTTTTCAGCATTTTCACGGCTGCGTTTGTTTACCATAATTTGCTCAGATATTTTCAGAGCTTCATCAGGATTTTCTATAAAATAAACTTCAAGCTGATGCTTTAGGAATTCTGTCATCGACTCATATATAAATTTATTAGTAATAGATTTTTTAGTTTGATTTTCATATGAAGTCTGAGTCGAAAAAGACGATGAAACAAGTATCAGACAATCTTCAACATCAGCAAAGGTTATTTTTCCCTCATTCTGTTTATATTTATCATTTTGTTTCAAGTACGAATCTATTTGTGAAACAAAAGCCTGCTTTACCGCCCTTTCCGGAGAGCCGCCATGCTCGAGAAAGCTTGAATTATGATAATATTCTATTTTTTTAATTTGATTAGAAAATGTAAGCGCAAAGGACATCTTAACCTTATATTCCGATTTATCGTCTCTGTCGCGGCCTTTTTTTTCTGTCTGCCAAAACTGAACCGATGTAAAATTCTGCCCGTTTGCAATTTCATTTACATAATCGGTTATACCATTCTCATAAATATATTCAGTTTCACTAAATGAACCGTCCTCATTTTGACTACGATAAATAAAAAGAAGATTAGGATTTATAACGGCCTGCCGTTTTAAAACGTCTCTAAAAAAATCATCTTCGGCGTTAATATCTGTAAATACTTCTAAATCCGGTTTCCATTTGGTTTTTGTACCTGTTTGCTTTTGAGCGGTCTTTTTTTTAGTCAATCCCCCTATATTTTCTCCCTTTTCAAAATGAAGGTTATATTTGTATCCGTCTCTGACTACTTCGACGTCCATAAATTCAGAAGCAAACTGAGTTGAACAAAGTCCAAGACCGTTAAGTCCGAGAGAATATTCATACATTTCAGAATTGTCATCGTACTTGCCTCCGGCATAAAGCTCGCAGTAAACAAGCTCCCAATTATAACGCTGTTCCGTTTTATTGAAATCAACAGGACATCCTCTGCCAAAATCCTCTACTTCTATCACATTATCAATATATTTAGTTACAATTATTTTATTGCCAAATCCTGAGCGAGCCTCATCAATGGAATTGGATATTACTTCAAATATTGAATGTTCGCATCCGTCAAGCCCGTCAGAACCAAAAATAACTCCCGGACGTTTTCTGACTTTATCCGGACCTTTCAGCATGGTAATACTCTCATTACCATAATCCTGATTTTTTTTTGCCATAATTTATGCCCCTTCTTAAATCTCAAACTATTTAATAATACCACAAATTATACATTTTTGCAAGTTTAAGGTACTGTAATTTTAGTTAATCAATTTTCAGTTACTGTTTTCTCATATTATAACGATATTTATAATTCAATATTCTTGACAAAATTAATCCAATAAAGTATAATTAAAAAGAAAGTTTACCAATGAATCGGAGATAATTATGAAAATTCACTTTTATACAAGCGAATATGTAGTCAGAAACGTCTATTTTTAGATGTTTTACTGCTATTCATGATTATTTTTAATATGTATTATGACAGCCTTGAAGCAGTAAATACAAGTACTCTGCATAGGCTGTTTATTTTGTATTATGAATTGGAGATGTTTAAAATGAGAAAGGAACTTGCAAAATCTTATAGTCCCAAAGATTTTGAGGACAGAATTTATAAGTACTGGAATGAAAACAACTGCTTTAAGGCTGAAATTGATAAAAACAAAGAGCCTTATACCATTGTTATACCTCCCCCGAATATTACAGGTCAGCTTCATATGGGACATGCGCTCGACGAAACTCTTCAGGATATACTCATAAGATGGAAGAGAATGTCCGGTTACGCTGCATTATGGCTTCCGGGAACCGATCATGCTGCAATTGCAACTGAAGCTAAAATCGTTGAATCCATAAAAAAAGAAGGTATAACCAAAGAAGACCTTGGACGAGAAGGCTTTATGAAGCGCGCATGGGAATGGAAAGAAAAATACGGCGGACGTATAGTAGAACAACTAAAAAAACTTGGCTCCTCATGCGATTGGTCAAGGGAACGTTTTACAATGGATGAAGGCTGTTCAAAAGCTGTTAAAGAAGCTTTTGTAAATTACTATAATAAAGACCTTATTTACAGGGGAGAAAGAATTATTAACTGGTGTCCAAACTGTAAAACCTCGCTGTCTGACGCTGAAGTTGAATATGAAGATCAATCAGGATATTTCTGGCATCTCAGATATAAAATTAAGGACAGCAACGATTATCTAGAATTAGCTACTACACGTCCTGAAACTCTTCTGGGGGATACGGCGGTTGCTGTAAATCCTGATGACGAACGTTATAAAAATCTTATTGGGAAAACTGTTATACTTCCAATTGTT
>ENA-ORNB01001419-ORNB01001419.1-human-gut-metagenome-genome-assembly--contig:-NODE-1419-length-17314-cov-6.884408_pt1 | contig 17314 bp, 13 predicted proteins | sample MGYA00242112_ERZ509016 | MGnify/ENA primary metagenome ERZ509016 (study PRJEB26280, sample SAMEA2338705) | human gut metagenome | biome: human gut; feature: human-associated habitat; material: faeces...
GTTTATCTGTAAAGAAAATTGATACAGAGTTTTTCAAAATCGGTCCATCTGCTCCCCGCAGGAACTTCTTTCACCACAAATCATATTCATTTTTATCGAGGACAGTCCGGTTAACAAATTCCAACCCGAAAGCTTTGATTTTAGGTTCATTCTCATTCCCCAAAAGCCTTGATTTTAAGCCCCTTCAGACAAAAGTACGGATTCTGCCGTGGCAGATGAATAATATTTTAATCATGTATCTAAAACCTCTCTAAATGCTTGATTTTACTGTATTTTCGGCACTTGCAACAATTCTGCAATATTTCTATAATAGTTTTTTGTTCACATTTTTAGCATATTTCGGAATAACTTTGCATAACTTTTCCTTCGTTTGGGATAAATACCGGGCTATTTTTAAACCTTTTAGCCCACAACCTTTTTCATCTCTTCTAAGGCATCCTCAAACTGTAAATGAGTATATGTATTAAGGGTAACTCCTATATCTCAATGTCCCCTAATATATTGTAATGTTTTTGGGTTCATACCAGATTTTGCCATATTAGAGCAGAAGGTGTGTCTGCAAACATGAGGTGTAATACTAGACACTTGTACTTTGTAAATACTGTCATACTTCTCACGGTTTTGAAAAGCAACCTGCTGTTGCTATCCCCTGTCTATATGATTTAATTATCACTCTTTGGTCATTACTTTTTGCACCAGGTTCTTTTTTAATATTATTTTGTTATAGTTCTTTCATATTCTTCATTCATGCTTTTTTGTTGTAACTATTCTATCATTCGCTCCTCCCTGTTATCAGAGCAATTTCAGTCATAATATTCTTTTATCTCCTCATTAATTTTTTATAGTTTCTATGCACTTATTACGCCACTGCATTAGCATTAATCTGGTCAATAACTTTCTTGATATTCATCCACAGTGTCATATCTGTAAATATTTCAACTACACTTCCCCTATCAGTAAAAGGAGACTCCTTAAGCACCGACAAGTCTTTCATAATGCCATTATGCACAATGTATTCGACAATCTGATTCACAAAATATATCTGTCTGCTGTCAAGATTTGTATCATTTAAAAACTCCGAAAACGCTGCCTTTGCAGCATTCATATCAAGTCCTACAATCTCACGCACAAACTCTCCCAATGGTTTATGTCCATATTCCTTTTCATAATCATCCTTTGAGCCTAGTTCATTCCAAAGAATCTGCTCCAGACTTTCTATATCCACCTCCGTCAACGGCTGATTGGTTTTAAGTTTTGCAATTGCAATATTATCCTGATGCTGGCGAATATAAAATTCCACTTTAGCCTTATAATTTTTTAACTCATCATTTTCAAGTTCTGACTCATTCCACTCTGTCGATAATATTTCATCAGTAAAGTCTGTATCATATTTTATAATTCCCTTAGGCAGATATTTCATAAGATTACGGAGGCTAACCCTGATATACTCAAACTCATCAATTCCAGCATTATCTACATAATCAGTATGAAGAATTTTATTAATAAGTTCTGACTGTACCTGAATTTCAGGAATATTTGCAACACTTGCAATACCTTCTACCTTTTTGAAAAGATCACTTTTATGTCTGCCAAATCCCTTTCCTGCAAGATAAGCCAATTCCATTCCATACATCAAAGCATCAAAACGAATCGCACTTACTTCATCTCCATCCGGCTGAATTAACGGTGCTAACTCATCACGAACCATCAATGTATCCTCAAAAGTGATTGATTGATAATTACTTTCCACTGAATATGTATCTACATACTTAAGATGCTGCCTTACTGCAAAGTTTTCACGGTTCAGCTCCTGCACCTTGCCTGTCATCTTGTCAACAAGTTTGTTCCTGTAAGCAATAAGTCTGTCCATCTGATATTCAATGCTTTGAAGTTTATATGTAATTTCAAATTCAAGAGAAAAAACCGCCCCCTGTAAAGCAATCATATTTGCTGTTGGTCTTCCCTGATTCATACGAAAAAATTCAAAGTTTCCACAAAAATCAAAGATGTAAAACTTGTCCTTATCCCCTCCATCTATAAGTCCAGGACACAGTCTTGTACCACGTCCTATCATCTGCCAAAACTTCGCCTTACTCATTACCTTTTTGAAAAATACAAGGTTCAACACTTCCGGTACATCAATACCTGTGTCAAGCATATCTACAGATATAGCAATTTGTGGCATTTTGTCAGCATCCGAGAACTCATCTATTGCACTCTGAGCATATGTCATATAGTTATCAATTACTTTTGCAAAAGGCTGACCATTTTTACTAAGCTCAGGATACTGCTTGTTGAATACTTCAAGTATCTTCTCCGCATGATCATGATTTTTGGCAAAAATAATTGTTTTACCGATTTTCTGACCATAATCCACTTTAAGTCCATCTCTCATCAGCACATGAAGAACCTGTTTAATGGTATCCTCATTAAATACCCATGTATTTAAAGCAGCCGAATCTATTCTCTCTGGCAGTTTACCATCTTCAAATTCAAAAGTATCTTCATAAACAGCCTTATCTTCATCCGACAATTCATCATAAGCGATGCCTTCTTCAATGAATTTCGTCTTGCTTTCAACCGTTACAAAATCTACAAGATAGCCATCTTTTACAGCCTGTGCCAGCTCATATCCATATGTAGGCACTCCATTTTCCAAATCAAATATTTCATAAGTATTTTTTTCAATCTCATCCTTAGGTGTTGCTGTAAGACCTACTAACGGAGCATCAAAATAATTAAAAATATCCCTATACTTGTTGTAAATAGACCTATGTGCTTCATCACAGATTACAAGATCAAAATGTCCACAAGTAAATAACTTACCATTATCATCCCTGACTGAATCAATACAGTTCATCATGGTCTGATATGTAGAAAAAATGCAATGCGCTGTATAGTTATCTTTCTCCTCAACAAGATTTGAGCAGGATAAATCTGGCAAAAGACTTACAAAATTTCTTTTTGCCTGTGTAACCAATGAATTACGGTCTGCAAGAAACAAAATATTTCTAATCCAGCCCGCATCCAAAAGTACCTTACATAATGCAATCACAGTTCTTGTTTTACCGGAACCAGTTGCCATTACAAGAAGTGCCTTCCTACGATTGCGATTGTCAAATGCATCACAAGCAGCCTTAATTGCAGCTTCCTGATAATAGCGTCCTGCAATATTCTTATCCACTGAAATATGTCTCAGACTTGTCTTCATTTTTTGAAGATTGAAGAGCTTTTCTAAATCTCTCTTTGAATAAATAGCCGCAACCTTTCTCTCCGGATACTGATTATCTATAATTCTCGTCTCAAAACCATTCGTAAGAAAAACCACTGGTCTTCTCTTATATTTTTTCTCTAATATGTCAGCATAAAGCTTTGCCTGCTGCCTGCCTTTCGCCACATCCACACATGTTCGCTTCGCCTCAACTACAGCAAGAGGCTTATGACTATCATCATAAAGCACATAGTCCGCGAAGCCCACCTCTGATTTATTTGGCATTCCCGAAAGTTCAACTTCATTAATCCAGTCTTGCCCTTCTATCCAGTCAGCATCCAGCAACATAGAATCAATATAAATTTTTCTTGTCTTATACTCTGATAAATCAAGAGGTTTTGGAACATAAGTCTTCTGTTGCTCCGTACGCTTAGCTGTCAACGCTTCCTTAAGAGCCTTATTTTCAGCAATTAACGCCTGCAAATCCACATCAGTATCCGAAGATTTAATCACCTCCGGATTTTCATATGTTTCATTCAACAGATTTACATCATACTGTCTCTCTTTATAAAAATCAGAATAGCAGTATGACACATAATCCATAAAAATAAACAAATTCTGCAAACAAAGAATTGCCTCGTCCTCTGTAATCTTTCTCCCATTATGCGCAGCTCTATTACCAATCTTTCGAATCAAATTCAAACGTTTCCATAAAGTATCATCCACGAGATCATGAAAATCTTCTGTGCTCATAAGGCTCATAAGATTGTCCTGATAAGGCATCTCAAGTGATTTGTCTACGGAATACATCCACTTGATAGCAAATTCCATGGCACGACGGCAGTTAATCACGCTGGATTCTTTGTCTATCTTAAGAACTTTCTCTGCGGCTATTGCCACATCTGAGAAACTATTGAATTTTGGTTCTTGTTTCAAAAAATCAAAGTTGGTCATAGAAACCTCCCATTCATATACTATTCTTGTTTAATTAAACAACTTCGGCTCATCATTATATAATTCCAGCAACCATTGATGTGGAACAAATGTTAATATTATTTCATTATTCCTCCCCAGAGTAAATACTTGTTCTGGCATGTATAAAAAGCAATTATTTATCTTTGGCTTATCAACCGCCTGATATCCGCCATGATATACTGTCAGCAATGCCATCCCCTGCCTCCATTCAACTTTTATATAGAATAATTTGTCCAAAATATTATTACATGCCTTGTGGTTGTTTCCTTTTTGGAAATAACCACTTCCTTATCTAACTCGCCCTCATAAAAATATTTTTAAATAGCATCAACCGGTACGCTTCCCTCATCTGGATGATACAATACCATTTGTTTATTAAACATTAATCTGCTTTACTATTTCATGCCCCAAAAATATTAAGTATTTTACTATCATTCCAATTTTCACAATCAATATTTATTGCCTTACATAACTCCTTCATAAAAGTAACTAACGCATCCTCCATTTTTCGAGAACGTTCTTTAGCATCATTTATTAATGAGCACCTATGTAAGTAGTCATATGATTCTATAACATTCTTGTTATCTTTAAATACTATTGGTACACGATTCATAGCTGCATAAAATTTTTCTACTCCACTGTCTTTATTGAGTAAAAATCGATATCCAAATATATCCGCCACCAATTGTTTCTTTTCTCTCATAATCTCACTTTTATGATTAATTGTTAAAGTTATAATCGTAGCAAGAACTCCTGATATAATTGCTCCCATCAATGATACTATTGCTGCCACTATACTCATAAACATTCTCCTTATCCGAAATATTCTTGCATCAAACTGTCAAAAAGCATTTGTGTTTCGTCTAATGCTTTTTGAACTGCAACTTTTGATTTGTCGACTTGGTGGACAAAGTCGGCGAACTGTTCTTGCAACTCGATTGGTGGCATAATTATCTGCAAACTTTCTACCTGCTGTTTAGTTATTGCCTCTCTCGTTGCTCCTGCCTCTGCAATACTCCAAAGTAGCCTTTGATAATTATCATCTATCAGAAGCTTATTTAAAAATTCTGGTACAATACATTGATTACATCTAATAATACAAACATGCTGGTTTACTCTTGCTGGCAAAATTTTACTAGGAACTACGCATGAACGAGCCACCGAAGCACCTGTAATATTTAATAATACATCATTTTCTTCTATAGTTACATTATCAAGTTTTTCTGCCTGCTCTTCTGATATATGTGCCAATTCTTTATATTCGAATAACCCATTATGTACATTCATGCTTCGAATAAGCGTAATTCCTTCTTCTTGATATGCCTCTTTACCACCTTTAGGAGTTGCTCCAGAACCAATTTTAGTAGTAATTTCACCTAATTGCCTCTGTTTCCAACCTTTTTCATTAGTAACTGGGTTTCCAAACATCTCGACAAATCGGGCGTTGATGAGGTTGTCTAGTGCAGTTAATTCTTGTTTTCTAAGATATATTACCTCGCTTACTTTTTCTAATATATCTGCTGCTTCTTTCTGATACTCAATGTCGGGGACATTTATCTCTATCTGTGAAACAATAGATTTTGATATTTCCTTAAACGTTGCTCCTCTACCAAGAGAATTAAGGAAAGACGTATTTCCTTTTAAGAACCAATACAAATACTTATTTAATATTTTTTCAGAACAGATTAAGTTCTTAAACCCCTGATTACAACACATTGCACATCCAGCTATCGCAACCTTCCCAATAGGAGCTCTTGACGAGAGAATTACTGTTCCTTCAGGAAATGGAGATAATCCCGTTTTTTTTGCTCCTAAGTCCGTAATCTTTCTTACACTATCCGTAACGATGTATGTATCATCATTTATCTCTGCTGGTGTTATCCACTTGATATCACCATCCCAATATTCTTCTATACTTGTTTTAGGTGTACTGCCAGATACAATCTCACAAATATCACCAAGTTTATATTTTGCCATCTACATCATCCCAACAAATCCGAATTTGTCTTCCTTTCTATTCTATCATTTCGCACTAACTGCAATCAAATAATTCACAAAAGCACTACACGACACCAACATAAATTTTGCTTCTTCAAATGTTGATGATGGTCCACCAATATTGCCAGCATGTCTTATTCCATTAGCATCTGATGTATATCCGTATAGCATATTAAAAGCCGCTTTCAGTCCTACATGAATTACTACACCATTATTTTCTAATTTTTTTAACATTTTTCCCAATGAAGCCTCTTTTCCTGTTATTCCAGTAAGTATTTCACATAACGCTTCAACTGCACTAATACTTTCTTTGATAGAATTCTCGTAATCAGGAGATGTTCTATCTCCAAGCAACTTATTAGCTTTAGATAAATGCTCATATACAGGAGAATACGGATTATCCAATGCCTGCTTTACTGCTTCCAGCTCATAATCATCACTTATTGGTGTAAGTTGCTCATCTATGAATCTATATCCTACATATTCTCTTTGTAAATATGAATTGGCAATTTCATAAATAGAGCAGCTTCGATAACTATTATTATAAGCATTATAATAGTCATATCCTCTCACATCTCTTAGATACGAATCCCAATACTGAATAATTGCTTCTAGCAGTGTTAAAACATCATCATAATCATCCTCTTGCATGGTATTATTAATAATTTTAAACACTTTATCATCATAATAAGTCCGACTAGTATCCACAGGTTCCGAATAAATAGTTCCTATAACATATCTTAAAAATTCCTGTATGTTTTCTCCACCATAGTATTCATCACCATATATTTCCTTATAAAACTGGCTAATCATATTTTGCAATTGTACTCTAGTTCTCTTATCAAACTCTTTTAACTGAATCTCTGTATTTTCCGGTTTGATTTTATTTCTATCGGAAAATCCACCTCGTTTACTTACTTTTGCCATAATATCATTCTCCTAATAATCTTGCCAACTCTTCCATCTCGTTCCCAATCTCAATCTCAATCTCACGAATATTAGCCATAATCTCAGATGTAGGCGGATACTCCACAGGTACATACTCCACTTCTTTATACTTGTTAATACTAAGGTCATAAGCATTATCGACGATATCCTGCTTAGGCACCATAAATGACTTATCTGTACGTTTTCTGTCTGACTCAGCATCACGGTTACGGAATCTTTCAATGATATCCGGAATATCATTATCAGCAATTGGAGAACGCTTGTCATCCAGACTAAATCCATCTGCCTGCATATCATAGAACCATACATTATCTGTTCCACCATGCTCTGTCTTTGTAAAAATCAAGATAGCTGTCGATACTCCTGCATATGGTTTGAACACTCCTGATGGCATTGAGATAACTGCTTCGAGTCTTTGATTTTCCACAATTTCTTTTCGGATATCCTTATGTGCCTTTGAAGAACCAAATAATACTCCGTCAGGAACGATGCAGGCACATCTACCACCTACTTTGAGCATTCGAACAAATAATGCTAAGAAAAGAAGTTCTGTTTTCTTTGTTTTACACACCTTTAACAAATCTGCTGATACGATATCTGCATCAAGGCTTCCCTTGAAAGGAGGATTTGCCAGAATCAGTGAATATTTATCCTTATCTGTATTCTGGTCTGATAAACTATCTCTGTATTCTATAAACGGACTTTCTACTCTATGATTCATCATATTCATAGCGCCAATACGGAGCATCGTTCTGTCCATATCATAGCCATAGAACATATGATTCATAAAATGGTCTTTTTTCTGCTTGTCATAAAAAATTTCATTTTTCTTATTAGCCCACAGATATTCTCCTGCCTCCACAAGAAATCCTGCTGTACCACAGCTTGGATCACAGATTACATCATCGGCTTTAGGATTCATTAGTTCTACCATCATTTTAATGATATGACGAGGTGTCCTAAACTGACCATTTACCCCTGCTGTGGCTAGTTTTGAAAGAAGATACTCATACACATCTCCCCTAGCATCTGAATCATTGAGTTTTGCCATCTGCGTATATAAATCATCCATTGCATCCACAACTTTAGAAAGCATTAATGGTGTAGGCAGCTTGAAGATTGCATCATCCATATATTTTGAAAAAGCACTATCTTTATCAGCATGCAGATTCTTGATAAACGGAAATACCATTTCCTGCACTACAGAATACATTCTATCAGCAGGATAGTCCCTGAAAACAGACCACTTAAGCTGTGTTCCATCAATAGTCCTCTCTCCAATTTTTACTTCCTTTGCAAATACACTTTCGTACGGAAGCCCAAGCATGGCACTTTCTTTTGCATGTGTATTATCTGATACATCTAAATCATGAATGAACATAAGATATGTCATCTGTTCAATTACATCTAACGGGTTTGTAAGACCTCCCGTCCAGAAAATCTCCCACAAACTGTCTATTTTATTTTTTAATTCACCTGTTATCACTTTTTTAAGTCTCCTTATCCCAGTTCCATTTATACTTTGTATAACGGCCATTTCCAATCTTTATTATCTTCTCTGCCTTGACTAAATCTGTTAGTGTCCGCTGCACTGTCGTTGTACTTATTCCTGACGCTTCTTTAACAATCTCCGCTTTAGTGATTGTACCTAAATGATTCTTTATCAATTCTTCTATTCTGTCTGGTTTTGGTACTTTATTTTCTTCTACAATATGTGCCCTGTCAAAAAACTCCCGGTACGCAGCCGTAATAATTCCCAGTATATATTTTACAAAATGCTCGTAACTGTTTTCATCTTCTATCCAGCCTTGCGAGCTTGACTGTAAAGCATCATAATAACTATCCTTTGTTCGCTCTATTAGTTTTTCCAAACTTATATATCTTCCAACAATATAGTCATTTTGATATAACAATAATAAGGTCAATAATCTGCTCATTCTTCCATTTCCGTCATCAAACGGATGGATGCACAAGAAGTCTATAATAAACATGGGAATTAACAAAAGTGAGTCTGCTTCGCCTTTGTTGATTGCCTCATTATAAGCTGTACATAAATTAATGATTGCGTCTGGCGTCTCCCATGCAGGTAATGGTCTGAACCTAACAAACTTATTGCCCCTTTCATCTTCTTCCTCAATAATATTATCAGCTGTCTTGAATCTTCCTCCATAAGAGGCATTCTCGAATTTATATAAATCTCTATGTAATTGTAATATAAATGTATCACGAATCGGAATATGTTGAAAATTCTCATGTATTGTGTTGAGCACATCCCTATATCCCGCTATTTCTCGTTCATTTCTTGTCTTGGGCATTGTCTTATCCAAAACAATTTTTTTTAATCGTTCATCAGAAGTATAAATACCCTCAATTTTATTAGAGCTTTCTGTACTTTGAATCTTTGCTATCTCAACAAGATTTTCCAGTACATCAGCATGACGTTCAGCAATCAAGTGCTGTTTACCTTTGTACTCATGAATTGTTGTAAGATAACTTACAATTTGTGGTGTAAGCAATTTTTTCCATTTTTCCATGTAATCAAATTGTTTCATTTTAATTGCCTCATTTCGAATTTAATTTCGTCTTTTAAACAAAATGACTTAATTGAATTATATCATTTAATTTAATCAAAATCAAGTTCAATTTAGTCATTTAAGCATAAATGACTAAATTGAACTTGTTATGATGCAATTATAAAATAATCCAGATATCCTTTTTCGTTATCCCATTCCTTCAATCCACGATAATAGAACATCTTCAAATTGTCCTCAATGATAAACGGAATAATATTGTATTTTAGGCACTCCTTAAACATAATCAATCTGCCCACACGACCGTTTCCGTCCTGGAATGGGTGAATCCGCATCATCAGAAACAGTTAATTCAAAATGATTTCGATTTGTTTTTATAAAGCCCTCTTTTTGTAACTTTGATATCTCTGTAGACATTGCTGCACGATCAATACAAAGATAATCTGCCAGCTGCTGCCTATCAAAAGGAATATCAAAAGATAACGACGAATGTCTGATAGATTCTGCCGACAGATATGATAATAGTTTATCTCTCGTCGTTCGCTTCCCAACATGTGTGATCTTATCGTTCAGAATCAGTATCTTATTTGCCAGGACACTGACCAGATTACGGATCAGCTTCTGATGATGCTCACACGCAGTTGGACAGGTAATCAGAAGTCTTTTGACATTTAAGAGAATAATCTCACAATCCTCATCTGCTACCACACTGATATTTAAGACAGCTCTCTGGCTTGCTGCATACGGCTCACCAAAAAAATCTCCTGCGTGGCATTTTGACAAAATATTTCGATGTCCCCAGATGTCTTCTTGAATAATGAGGACGCAGCCGGACACCACAATCCCCATTACTTCGGTAATATCACCTGCTCTGAAAATATAAGAATCTCGCTTTTTAGAAATTGTTGTTGCGTTTACACAATGCAATATGGATAATATCTCGTTATCAGTTAGACCTTTAAAAAATGGACTGTTTCTTAGGATTGATAAATATTTTTGCAAAATAGTTCCTCCCTGTTGGAAATCAAACATACTAGTTGTATTTATAATACTATAATTCTAGCATAAACAAACGCTAAATACTATTGACGGAGGTTAAAAATGATAAGAAAGATTATAAAGATTGATAAAGAAAAATGTAACGGCTGTGGTGCCTGTGCATCTGCCTGCCACGAAGGCGCCATTGATATCATTGACGGAAAAGCAGAATTGGTGAGAGAACATTTCTGCGACGGACTAGGAGATTGTCTCCCTGAATGCCCTACCGGAGCCATCTCATTTGAGGAGAGAGAAGCTCCTGCATATGATGAAGAAGCCGTAAAAGAAGCTCAGAAGAAAATAGCTGCCAAAAACCGGGCAATATCCTCTCGCTCCGGCTGTCCTGGATCTAAAATCATGCAGATCAGACGAACTGAAACATCTGAGCCTGTAAAAGCCACTTCAACCGCAGATTCAGGATCAAAGCTTCAAAACTGGCCGGTACAGATTAAACTGGCTCCTGTTAATGCACCATATTTTAACGGCTCAAAGCTTTTAATCGCAGCTGATTGTACTGCTTACGCTTATGCCGCCTTTCATCAGGATTTTATTCGAAACAAGGTAACTTTAATTGGTTGTCCTAAATTAGATCAGGTGGATTATAGTGAAAAGCTGACTGCTATTATTCAAAATAATAACATTCAAAGTGTAACTATTGTCCGAATGGAAGTTCCTTGCTGTGGCGGCCTGGAAATTGCGGCCAAAAAAGCGCTTCAAGCTAGTGGAAAATTCATACCATGGCAGGTTGTAACAATAAGTATTGACGGGAAAATCATGGAGTAACGTCAGCAACCACCAGTTCAACTGGTGGTTTGCTATAGCCCCTCTATTAAGCCTCCCTGCACTTCTCATATGCAAAAAGTGCTGCACCAAGCGCTCCGCAAAGCTGTGCCTCATCGCAAATATACAGCTTTGCGCCGAGCTTTTCTTCAAGTGCATTTGTGATGCCTTTGTTCTTTGCCACTCCGCCGGTCATCATATACTCTCCCGGATTATCCTGCCCAAGCCTTGCTGCAAGTGCGCCTACCTTTGAAGCTACAGACATGTTTAGTCCGTGGATAATATCAGAAACAGCCTTGTTCTGTGCCACCAGCGATACTACCTCAGACTCTGCAAAAACTGTACACATGCTTGAAATCACAACGTTTTCCTTCCACTCAAGTCCCATGGTGCTCATCTCCTCGAGTGAAAGTCCGAGTGTCCTTGCCATCATCTCCAGAAAACGTCCGGTTCCTGCCGCACATTTATCGTTCATCAGGAAATTCTTCACAGCACCATTTTCATCTATACTGATTGCCTTTATATCCTGTCCACCTATGTCAATGACTGTGCGCACGTTGGGATTCAGATAATGCGCGCCTTTTGCATGGCATGTAATCTCTGTGATGCTGTCATCACCGCTGTTGATGTATGCACGACCATATCCTGTTGTAACAATCCTTACAATATCATCCTTTGATATACCGGCCTTTTCTACAGCCTTCTCCAGACTCTTTTCGGCGCTCATCATAGCGCCGCCACCTGTTGGAATAATCTTTGTCGATTTAATTTTTCCGTCCTGATCCAGTATCACCACGTCGGTGCTTGTTGAGCCGCTGTCAATTCCTGCTACATAGTATACTCCTGATTCCATCCTTCTTCTTGCCTCCTCGCTTATGCCTTTTGTAGGGTCCATGTCATCTGAGCCCTCTATTGTCTCTGCAAATGCCTGTATTCTTGTCAGAAGCTGCCCGGCACTCTGGCTTGTAAAATCCGTCTCAAGCTTTAAAAGAGGCACCTTAATATTATTCTTTATGCTTGCATACTCAAAACCATAGTAATCGCAGAACTTTATCGTGTGATATATGATGCCCTTAAGACTTGGGTCTAAAAAGAGCTGGTTTCTTCTTGTATTATTGTTCATTCTGGCACATGGCATCTGTCCGAGCAGACTCTCTGCATATGCTACAAAGAGAGTCTCATCATCCATATTTCTAAGATCCTTCTGTAAAATAATGAGATTTCTGCCGGATGTGCATGTCATATTTTCCACATCCATCTGCATATTTTCACGTATTGTCTTCTCAAGAATACTGCTCACATGCACACCCATAAGACCTATGTATGGCTTGCGCTCAGATTCAGGTTTTGCAAATGACTTTATAAAAAGCTCCCTGTCGAATGTCCTGTGCGAATATCTCTCATATGCTTTCTTCAAACGCAGAATTGACTGTGCAAATTTTATGTTCTCACACTCGTTATCCTCATGAGGCAGATCAAGCATATACAGGAATTTGCATTTCTTTGTATTCTCTATGATATCATAGACTCTGCGCATTGAATCACAGCAGTTCACGAGCACAATCTCCTCTACCTTGCCCTCGAGCACAGCCTGTATGACTGATTTGCCGAATCCGCAGAGATTCGCATGAGCTATCTTATCTGATTTATCAAAATTCTCCGGCATCTCCTCAAGCACAGCACATTCCTGTCCCAAGCCCTTAAACAGCTCTACCGGAGCATATTTACAAACATAATTTATCATCTGTTTTCCACTTTCTGAAATTGATTTATAGTAAATATCCACACACCGCACGAAATAACCGGTGTATTATTTCTAATTACGTTCCTGCTCTGTAAGCATCTCCACAAATGCCTGAAGCCTTGTGGAAATCTGTCCATCACTGGCATTTGCCGGATTGCAGCCGTCTCCGTCTAAAACCATAGTTGGAAGTCCTTCCCTCTCGAGTGAGCGCTTTATAAGGCTTGATGCACCGATTGTATTCTTACAGCCCCAGTGCGCAAAAAGTACTGCACCGTCTGCTCCAACTGTGTCGGCAAGCTCCTTTGCCTCCTCTATTCTCTGGTTCACGCTGCCATTATAAATGCAGTAAACCATTTTTTCGGCAAGTGCCTCGTAAGGATCATCCGACTCCATGCTTCTGAAACCATCCGCTATAAAATCGCTTGCACTGATATGGATTGTATCACTGTAATTGAACACATCCTTCACTGCATCCTGCAAAAACGGCATGGTGTGCATCCAAAGTACATGAAATCCATCGCCTGCCGGTGCACGTCTCACATCATCTCTCAGAAGCTGTGTGTATCTGACTGATTCATCAGTTCCTGCAAGCAGATGACACATGAAAAGCGCATACAGCTCATTTGTGAGAGTCGATGCAATATCATGTCCTTTTCTCAGGTGAAGCTGCCTGTAATAATTATTTGATGCAATTTTGCTCTTATCTACAGCCTTTTTCACAGACTCCTCTGTGATTTCTCTGCCGGTGACATCCTGTAAAAAACTCTTAAGCTCTCTAAGCTGCTTTGCTACATACATAACAGAGTCATAATTCTTCTCATATGGAACATCTATATAAAAGCTTGGTATTTCATATCTCTCCTTGAGATACGGAAATGTCATCATATTGCCATCGCATGCCAGGTTTGTATACACCATGCACTTTGGCTTTGGCACTATACCGTTTAAGGCTGCGCCCAGAAAAACCCTGTGATACGAGCACATAGTTTCCGGAAAGCCTTCCTTCTCAGTCTGCCTTAGAAAGGCCTGCTCGCATTTAGTTCCTGCAATAAAGCACGATAATGCCTCAACCGAATATGGTGTGAGACCTGCCGCCGTCAAAAGCTCACCCGGTACAAAAATACTGACCATGGCGGCATTTTCAGGCTTTGCAAGTGCCTGTATGATATTATTCATGACAATCTTTGCCACATACTGCCCTGACATTGGAAGCTTTCTGTCCGGAAATAATGCTAATCTCTTTTCCTGTAATCTATATCCTGCAAGCAAAAGCTTCCTCGCCTTAACAGGATCTTTTTCTGCTATCTCGCCTACTTTTTCTCCAAATTTATCCACTATACTCATGTGATATTTCAGCTCTTTTCTATATTCAAATATATATATATTCGGTTCACCATACTATTATAGCAATTGTGCACAAAAAGTAAACTCTCATTTTAGCTATATTGCACTATAATTATTGTCAGATATCCTTTTGCTTCGGTAAGCTCATCCAGCCCCCTGTACACACGCTCAGACTCCATGCCACAGTTTGTCACACCATACACTGTCATTTTCTTTTTTCTGATAGCATCTCCTGTGCGAAGCACCTCTATAAGCTCTGCAAGCTTCTTTCCGGATTTCATATATACACAGGTTCCACCGTAGCCCACAGTATCCCTCACATCATACGAAGCCGGTATGATATGTATCTCATCCATCATCTCACCAAGCGAAATGCCAAGCCTCGCTGCAGCTGCACAAAACGATGGCACACCGCTTATCATCACTGCCGTAAAACCTGCCTGCACTATGCTGTACGCATAGCATTCCTCTTTTGAAACTGCAGGGATTGCAATTATATCACATGCTTTTATCGTATTGATAGCCTTCAAAGTCATAAGCTCGGGATCTCCCGGACCTACACCGATGCCATATAACACACCAATATTATTTTTATTGTCATCACCGGCTCTTTCTATCTGCTTGTCCATCTTTATAATTTCCTGCTTTCTATACCACATTTACAAGTAATGAATTCCTAACAAAATCATCACAAATCGATATCATATATTCTTCTTGTATCAATTATCGTCTCTGCACCCTTATCATCCACAACTATCATCAGGTGCCCTATGCTATCAAGCTTTTTAAGATACCCTGTCACATGCTCATAGCTGCCCCCCTCCTTGTGCTCATCCGGCACAAAATATGTCACCTCAAAATAATTCTCTGCCATGGTGTTTATGACATTTTCGTCATATAAACTGTCTGAATTGAAATTATACTTTCTATAAAGCATAATGAGCTCATTCATTTTCTCATCAAGCTCTCTTTTTTTGTCCTCATCAGGCTCATGCCACTCGTTTGTTAGCCTCGCTGTCTCTGCAATAGCCTCCTCATGACCTGTAAGTGCCGCAAAAGGTGCAAACTGTGCTGAGCGGTCCCATATAGACATCTGCGGATGTACCTTTGACACATGATGTGGTAAATCTATAATATCATCATATTTTCCCATGCCATGCTCCTTATATACTTTTTCGTAACTATTATAAACCACTAAGAAAATCCGATTAAGAACCACAGCGGTTGCTGCTATGCCTTGTGTCCGCCAATCTGATTGTTCCTTGAAATAGTTGTGGCACCCTCCTCAAGATTCATACCCTTTAGCATGGCATTTTTTCCATATTTCTTCTTGACGGAAATCATAGCCTCCTGAAGCTTTCTCTCCTTGGAAAGCGCCTCATCCTCTTTTAGCTTTTCCTTAGCCCTCTCCTGATAATCTGTAAATAAATCAAGCTGCTCAAACTGCTCACTTTCCTGCACCTTGCTCTCATCACAGACCCTGTTTGCCACCACAGTAATCCTTCGTGTCAGAAGAGAAGGATCTATGATACGGTCATAAAGCTCCATCACCGCATCCATGATGATGCGCGTGGATGACGTATAACGCCCTAAATTTGCTGTACCATGTGCATGCTTTGGAACCTTTCTGCCGTATCGGTCTATGGTAATCTCACCTGTATAATCTCTGTGTGTACCTTTTTTACCGCCAATACTGTCTCTGCCTTTATTATTTACTGCATGGTCATAATTATTGCCCAAACAGCTATCAGCCTTATTAGACAGATTTGCAATATCATACCCTATAGTGAGTACTATCTGGTCTGTAACCAGCCTCTTATCTACCAGATCAAGCACAAGAAGGTCCGTCATCTCACGCACAATAAGCTTTGTCTTCTCATAATCATACGGCTCCTGAAGCACCTGCCCTGAACTGATGCTGTTGGTCTGCGGTCTGTATGCCTTGATATCAGCTATTGTAACAGGCTCATACCCCCATGCATGATCTATAAGAAGCTCTGCATTGATGCCAAACATCTTATACAGCTTTTCCTCATTGTAAAAATCATTCGAACCGCCTGTTGAGCACCTGGCCACATCTCCCATTGTATACATGCCGGCTGCCTCGAGCTTTTTGGCATAACCTGCTCCCACTCTCCAGAAATCGGTAATCGGCCTGTGGTCCCATAGCTTTCGCCTATAGCTATTCTCATTAAGCTCTGCTATACGCACTCCTCGTTGATCAGGCATGGCATGCTTTGCCATAATATCCATGGCTATCTTGCACAGATACAGATTGGTACCAATGCCGCAGGTTGCCGTGATACCGGTATCCTTAAGGACATCGTCTATCATCTTAGACGCAAGCTCCCTTGCCGTCATGTGATAAGTGCGAAGATAGTGTGTCACATCCATAAAAACCTCATCTATCGAGTAAACACTGATATCCTCAGGTGCGATATACTTAAGATAAATATTGTATATGCGTGTACTGTAATCCATATACAAAGCCATACGCGGCGGTGCAACAATGTATGTCAGCTCATACTCAGGATGTGCGTCAAGCAGATTCGCATTATATGATGCATACTCAAAGCCTGCCTTTGTGCTTTCTGTTATATCATTTTCTGCTATATCAATTTCTGTTACATATTTTTTTCTTTCATCCGGATTGCCCTCAGTCTGGAGTCTTTTTTGCTGTTCACCTGCTGATTGTTTTCTGTCAGATTGTTCGCCCTCAATTTGTCGGCTTCTCTCCACTGTCCC
>ENA-ORNB01001424-ORNB01001424.1-human-gut-metagenome-genome-assembly--contig:-NODE-1424-length-17207-cov-4.227146_pt1 | contig 17207 bp, 40 predicted proteins | sample MGYA00242112_ERZ509016 | MGnify/ENA primary metagenome ERZ509016 (study PRJEB26280, sample SAMEA2338705) | human gut metagenome | biome: human gut; feature: human-associated habitat; material: faeces...
CGGGTCTTTCATCGTGCAGCCATCCCATTCCTTAGTTGGTGCCACCGCCCGCCTCGTGCGGCGAGGAGAGGCATATATCCCCGGCAGCAGGAGGCCGACTGCCGGGTGCAGGAAGGAGAAAGAGATAGGGAGCACAGGGTATGCCCCCATGCTCCCATTGTCGCATGTATTTTGTTTATGACGCCTCCAAACGGAGGCGCTTATAAAATATTATTGCGATATGCTTAAAGTTTTGGTTCTTGCTCTCCTTCGTCCCAGCAGAGATAATCCAGGCTAACATGATAGTGGTTTGCTATCTTTTTCAGTTCAGTCAGCTTAGGCTCCCTTTCGCCTCGCTCGTATCTGCGCAATGAATCACTTCCAAGTCCTATAAGTTCAGATTTTACTCTCATGCTGATAACGGGCCGCTCTTTTTCTCTCAGTTTTCGCAGCCTATCCTTGAACTCGTTCAAGGGTTATCCCTCCTCGTCCTGGGGGTATAGATTCGATTGGCAGTGCTCTTCTCAGCTTTCCGCACATCACCAAGGAGTCGTTCGATGCTTTTGATAGTTGGCCGGTTTTCCTCTATCCAGCAAAGCACAGGGGCCGTCTCACTCATGATGTCCTTTGCAGCCCGTCTTTTTTGGCGGACTCCTCTCAGCTCCTTTGATAGACGAGCAAAGTCGTGATAATCATGATCTTGAAGCTCCAGGCTATGTAGGATATCCTGCGTCTCATTATTTGCTTCCTGCTCGTCCGCTTCGGCCATATGGTATCGCTGCTCGGTCTCTCGTAGATAGGAGAGGAAGGTTTCTATTCCTTGGCTGGTCAATTACTATCCCTCCTTCGGCGGGTCTGGGAGTGGCATCCAGTGGGTGACTTTATTTTTGATTTCCCCATAATCGCCAAACCATGATTTCATTTCAAGGCTCCAATCGCTGGCAATCGTCCATAGATTCCCTCTTTTATCTTTTACTGCGCACAAATATTTCCCCGTTGCTTGCGGCAACCTCTCCTCAACGCTAATCCACTCACTCACACTGTCCGCCCTCCCCGTCTCGAATTTGCTTCTTCATCTCTTTTGCGGCTCCTTCGCCTACACCAAGAGCATACGAATAAATGAGCCAACAAACAAAACTCATCACCCAGCAGAAAACCAAAACAGGCATCGGTACTATAAACCATCCATTTGCTTTGACAATAGACAGGATGATTCCCAGGAAAAGGAGCAGTTTAATCATCGTCGTCGCCCTCCCCGTCGTGGATGGAACCAATGATCTCAATTCCGCCAGTTGAAAGATGCTTGTTTACGCCCATACTTTCAGCGCCATTCAGCCAAACGCAAAATCTATTCCACTCTGGGTCATAGCATACAGGGGCTTCTTTTTGTTCGCCCCTCCAGTTCGTCCAGCGGATGATGTCTCCCTCAAAAATCTTCTTCCTGTTCTTGTCGGTCAGGCCGGTGTACTGGCAGACCGTGGAGGGGTCAACCTCAACTCCATAGAACGCAGAGGCATATTCCGGAATAATGTAGTGCTTTTCTTGACCGGCTGGCCCAATACAGCAGTAGAATCCATCTACACATTCTCCATTATCCAGCCGCTTGGCTTTGAAAAGGATTTCTCTCATCTCTTTCCCTCCATCCCCATAAACTTCCGGCACATGGCCGCAACCTGGATGGCCTCACAAGCGGCGTTGATGGAAAACATCATCATACTTTCTGCCGACAGTTTCGCTGGGCTGTCGTGCCTGACGCTGTCCCACATATGGTCCAAAAAAAGCTCTGCGGCTTCTAACTGTTCTTTTGCTTCGTCGAACTCTTCCAGGATCACAGCATAGCCCTCGTGTTGGCTACGGAACTGCGGGAACCGCTCGTTGGCGGCGGTAAGCTCCTTGTCCACCAGGGCTCGGACGTCGTTTTCGATAACGTTCATTCCTTCACCTTCTCTCTCAGCCTATTCAGATAAAACAGTGCTTTGTCCAGGTCCTGTGCTTGATTTCCTTTGAGCGGAGACCTCCAGATATACTTGACCGCCTGCCATGCCAGACCGGCCTGCACTGTGTCCTGGTATCCCATGACCATGCTCTCTAGCGCGTCTATGCACTCGACAGACCCGGCGGTGTAGTGGGGCGGGTGTTGGACCATGTCTGGCCGATCTCCAAAAACGCTGACCAAATATTCGTCTGGCACTGCAAAATTTTCTTCGCTCATTCCACACCTCCGATGATCTCGTCAAGGGTGACGGACTGACCTGACTTGATTTCTGGAAATAGCGAGCTTTCAATATCTGCAATCCACCCATCTTCGGCTCCAGTTATGCCTAAAACTTTACTGCCTCGCAACCGCTCAATGTGTGTTGCTTCGGGGAACAGCACGCTAATTATCTTTGCTGATTCCACCTCCTGCTGGGTGAAGTGGGGCTTGCGTGGATACTTGATGCCCAGTGCCTCCAAAACACGTCGTACAGTCACGCGGTCATACTCTTTGACATTCTCCGGCAGTTCTTGGTACGGGAGCATATCGGGATGGTCATCAATTCCCTGGCGTTTCTTCTCTTCCCACCATTCGTTATGTACTGCCTCACAGATTTTTTCAAATTCGTCACCCAGCACCTCACAAATTCTCGGTTTGTCCATGTTGGCCTCCTCCTTATGTTTTGCCGTCTCCGGCATATCATCCTCCACCACATAGCCAAGCCACAGTTCACTGCTCATGGCCGTCCTCCTTCCTTTCCCATTCCCTGCACCGCTGATCCGGTTCTATGAAGTCGGCGCGGTGTGTGGAATCTCCGTTACAGCACACGCCCTGGAAGTCCTCGTACCAGGCGCAGGTGGCGCATTCCTCAGCTTTCCAGTTGGCACAGGTGTCATTTCCATGTGTTAAAAATACCCCGTTGTCAGGGCAATCACAAAAGCGATCTCCGTCCCACCATTGGCAGGTGGCGCAGCACTTAGTCATGAGCGGCCTCCTTGTTCATGCGAGTGCCGCACCACGGGCAGAAAGCAGCACCCTTGTCTCCATCATCGCTGTACTCTTTGCACTCCGAACAATACGGGATTTTCCCTGGTTCAAAAATCCATCTCCCGTGCCTGACCTCCGCAACGTCGGCGGCGGGGAGGTGTACAATCTCTGACCACGCCGCAACATAATCCCCGCTGGTTCGCTTGACCACATCCAGCGCGACCGCCCTCTCGATGTACTCTTTCATCGCTTATTCTCCCTTACAATGTAAAATGCGATTTGAATAAGGCCAAACCCAAAAATAAAAACTGCTGCGGCCCAATTCAGCGCGGTATTACCAGTTCCGTTTATCCCATAGTAAACATTCAGTGCCGCCAGAAAGAAATTCAGGCCAGCGAAAAATATCATTCTGAGCTTCCTCCTTTTTCATCCTGCTCCCTCCGTAGTGCGGCCTGGGCCTCCTCGCTGGTCAAAATCTCAAATGACCACAGAGCGCGGTAATCATCTGTTCCCGCGTGACCACACCTGTACATCCAGTCAGGCTTTTCACCAAGGAGATGGAGTTCTGCCGTTCTAACCTCCCAGGCATCGCCAAAGCGGTCATAAATTGTATCGTCTATGGTGTACTTCGGGATTTTCCCCTCCTGGTCCGCCTGAGCCAGTTCGCGGAGGCGGTCAAGCCCCGTTGCCCCAATCTGGCGGATCATTTCTGTCAGATCTTCTCTGGCTCGTTCCGCCTGCTCCAGAGCGTGGGCCATGGCGGAATAGTCGCAAGGCTCCAGGCCCGTGTCCTCGTAGGCGGCGAGGCGGTCAACATCGTCACCCCGGAATTTCTCTGGAGTTCCCTCATCACTGTAAATGCCATCCCCAACAAGATAATAGCCGCGTTCATCTTTCTGTGTTGCGCGTTCCATGTCAGACCTCCTCGTGCCAATTTTGTAATGCATGTTTTAGGGTCTCATTCTCCCGCTTCACCTGCTCCAGCTCGGCCCGCAGTTCTGCATTTTCGGCCATCAGCCTTGTTCGCTCTCCGATCCCAGGCTCGTCAAACGGAAAGTGTGCCAATTCGGACAATTTGTTTTTCAATCGCTCGTTTTCGGCCTGGAGCGTGGAGAGGGCGGTGGCGGCGGCGTGGCACATCTTAATGCCTTCTGGTCCTCCTGCGGCGCTCTTTAACTGCTCAATCAGCTTCTCAATGTCCATCTCTTCCTCCTTGTGGTATAATCGGCGCGAGGTGATATATATGCTGTCAGACGAAAATTACAATGCGCTTCTTAAATTTCGCTCCGGACCAGTCAGCGGGAAAATGGATAGTCGTATGAGATATTTTCGGGAACAAAAATATATCGAGCCAAACAGTTATCGTACAGAAGGTTCCCCAGACGATTTATCCATCAATCCCACATCCTGGCGTCTCACTCCACGCGGCGAAGATGCTTTAGCGGAGTTCGAGTATCGCGCCAAGCAAGAGTCCAAGAACGACTCCGAAAATAAGCGAGAGCGCATATTTCAAGTGCTTCTGGTTTTTCTTGGTGCGATTATTGGCCTGTTGATTGAGAGGATTTCTGGCATCACCGCTTGGATCAGTTCTTTCTTTTGACATCAGGGTTCCTCCTCTCCCTCCGGCGGGTCATATAATAGCATTGATTTCGGTCTCCAGTTATCACGCCCATAGAGATTACCTATCAACTCATAGCCCATATTCTGCATGGCCTCCCTGCTGGTCTCCCCAGCGCTTAGAATTGAGGCAAGCTCTGAGTTCCCATGCCCACAACAGGACGCGACTGTATGTACTCCAACGGATTTTAGATATAATAGCTCTTCTTCGAGGCATAGATCGCAGGAAAAACCAAAACGAGTCGTCACAGCGCACTTGTATGTCCCGATTTTACTGGCTCTGCAAAAATTCCTTGCCAACTCCTCGTTAGGCTCTTCAATTTTGCCCATCTCAAATAAAACTCGAATATTTTCGTTCATGCCTCTCCCTCCGGCGGGCGGCGGTAATGATCTACAAATATCCTTGCACACCCATGACAATGAATTTCAGATGGGCAATCAGGCTCATATATACACCCCACGCACGTCAGCGGCTCGTTCGGCGGTGTGAGGGTGGGATCTCCCTCCAATGCAGAGATCAGCATATCAATGATTTGAGCCGCTTGATGATATGTGTCAGTGCTCCTCCATGCATCAGCAGCTTTCTTTGCTAACTGAATAGTTTTATTGTTCCGGTCCATCTTTCAACGCCTCCAATCTCTCCATCACCATCTCCACGGCCTCGTCCGTCATGGGAGCGCCGCAATGAGAGCAAAAGTTTGTAGTTTTCCCGTTTCATTCTCCACATCTGTTACAAATAATTCGGTGTGTTCCGCTGGGCCATTTATCCCGTTTCCATTCTCCCCTCCACATCTTCTCCACCTGCTCCCGGCTGATTTTCCCCATATATCTACAAATCCTCCATTCTGTGTAGTATTATTTAACTGCGCGGAAAGTGAGGTGATTTCATGGTCATGCATCCAGTTTCCTCAACGGACATAGCCAGTATCGGATATGAAAATGGGACTCTCTACATCTCATTTCATAAGGGTGGCACCTACGCCTATTTCGGTGTCCCGCAGTCTGTATATGCTGGGCTCATGTCCGCAGGGTCCCACGGAAAATACTTCCACTCATTTATCAAGGGTAGGTATGGATATTCCAGGGTCTAATCTATAACTACCAGCACCACCGCAGGGCCGTTTACTGAGACTGTCACATCTTGGTACGGCTCTGCGATGTGTGTTTCTACGCCCTCACGCTTTCTTAGTTCGTCTACCAGATCGCAAGTCTTAAACTCAGATAACTGCTCCCGGCTGACGGGGCGGAGGGCAGAGAGGGCCAGCGTAAATGCGTCCCTGATTACCGATTTTCCAGGATACATCTCCCTTGCTGTCATCAGAATCTCAACCGCTTCTTCCCGCGTCATGGCTGGGCCTCCTTTCCATCCCCAAGCGCCAAGTATCCGCCTTGATAGAGCTGGTACAGCGTCCGGCCCTTCCCGTCTGTCAAATAAGGCAAAAACACCTCGTCGAGCTGGACTTGTCCGGCCTCGATAATCGCCATCTGTGCCATAATCCAGTCCCGCACGTTGCGCCAGGCTGTGCGCTCGGCCTGCCCCGGAGTTGCTTTCACTTTCTGTCGGGCGAATACCGCTCGAACGCCCTCCACATTGGCCGGGAGTGCGAACCCGCGTGGCCCGTCCTGTGTCTCAATGCCAAACATAACACCAATGGGATGCCCCGCCGCGTCATAGTCTACCATGATCTTCCGTGCCCCATGGCTGGCAAGTGCCCCTTGGATTTCCCCCAGGCTTTTATAGACATCAATGGTGGTCGTATAATTCTTAATCGCCACTTTTCATTCCCTCCAGCATCTCCATCTCCTCCGCGCTCAGGATCGGCGCGCGGGTGTTCCAGGCGAGGAGGGCTGAATCCTTTGCCCACTTCTTTTTCAACGCCCACCGTCTCAGTTCCATCCAGCAATCCCGGCATTTAATTGATGCCAAATATCCCATATCTCCAGACAGGGCTCCGCGCTTTTCAAAACAAACAATTCCGGCTTTTCCGCCACACATACACGGCACCAGCACCCCCGCCTCCGTCAGCCGCTTCGCCGCCTCGTGGTCGCCCAGGAGGGCAGCCCGAACGTCCTCGATCATGCTGTTTTCTCCTTTCGTTTTCTACGCTGATTCAAAAGCTCGAACCGATATCCTCTGGGGTCTAGCACACCATGGTATAGCCTCCTGTCCATAGCAGAGATAGACAAGCTGTTCTTCCTGGCCGCATCGGTGACGCTTGGATATATCACTTCATTCCCGTGCAGGTCCAGGCGAATAACGGGCCTTTTATGGGGCCGTCCATGATATTTTCGCCCAGCCTGTCCTGGTTTGACCGCAACAAGATTTCTCAGCTCACAATCCAGCTTGACGCCGTTTCGGTGTGTGATATGTAGTCCATCCCGCTTTGCCCGGCCTTCCCAAAAGGCATCATCCATTAGCCGCACAAGAGCCGCCTTGTACTGTTTCCCTTCCACTGTCCGCAGGTAGACCACCGCCCGGTTTCCGCTGATTCTTGCCCTGATATCGATCCACTGTTTTCCGTCCCACTTCTGGACCTGGGCCTCCTCGTTAATGCGGTAAGGGTATTGATAGCCGTTGATCTGCCTCCAGGTCATACCCGTACTCCATCCAGCGCTGCAATCAATCTGTCAGCATTCGCTAATGTACGGTTTTTTCGGTAAGCAGTTTGGGCGGCTTCAACCTGTCTGTATGTCTCTGCCCAGAAATCGCCCATCTTCCTCCAACTTTCCATAATGCATTTTTCCTTGTTATATTGATAAGTCATTTGTCCCTTCTCTTTGATAGCCTGATCTCTATCCTTTGATCCTGTACGTAATCCTCGATACATTGTCTGGAGAAAATAAAATGCGCATTGATCCACCAATGATAATCCATCAGGCATCGGCTCTCCGTTAGCCGCTTCTGTCTCATATGGGAAAACCATCATTTCTCCTCCTCGTTACCCATGTTACCGAAGGTTACCAACATAGGGTAACCGCTCAACGCTTACTCTCCCAACGGTTTCAAGGTTCGGTTACCCGGTTACCCGAAAAATTTACACTTAGAAAAAATATTTTTTGTTTTCGCAAAATATTTTTTTTAGAAAACATATCAAAAATAGGGTAACTTGGGTAACCGGGTAACCTTTCAAGGAAGCAGTTCATCGCTATATTCTTCAAAAATGTTGTCATTTTCATTCAATTTGATAGCAACAAGGCGACATGAGTGTCCATTTATCTTTTTTACGATGGTTGGCTTTCCGTCCTTCCCGACTTTGATGTTACCCGTGTTTCTCGCCCATCCTAGAAATGCGGAGGCATTGTATCCTTCTTCAGACATAATCTGATCGAATTTAGACCGAATAATATAGACATAATCATCATCAATGCTGCCCCATACCTCGCCCTGCCGGTCTGCGTCCTGGCTGAACCGGGATTGATTGATATTGATAAAATCATAGAGGTATTGAAGGGCTCTCCCATTCTGGTTGACTGTCTCTTTGGAAACGAGATATGGTTGTATATCCTCTGGACGGAGCAGAATGCCATCCTGGAAAATCAATTCCTCGGTAAGTCTGTCAGCCGCCAAAATGAGAGCTGCGGAGGCCGTCTGCTTGTCCATCGTGTCTCCAGTTTTAAGATGCTCCTGCATATCGTTTTGAAGGGCTTGTACACGCTCAAAAGCTCCATCCTCCATAAGCCACGACACAAACTCTTTTCCAGCAAATCCATAGTTGCTGTAAAGTGTGGTCGCAACCAGCTTAGGATCATCAAACAAGTGCTCTGCATGGCAATCGATCTCAATGGTCCGGTTCACCGCCCCTGCTCCACTGTTGGGAGATATGATAGGGAACTCACCTGTTGTGATGATGCAGTTGCGCCAAGTCGGGGTTTTCTGAAGTCCACCCTGTTTCCGTCCCCTGGCACGTCCCACGCCTTCAGACAACTGGTAAATCATCCGGTCGAAGTCTTTTCGGTTGTCCTTGATTAGTTGCAGTTCATCGATGATAAGCGGGATGGAGTTGCAGAAAGCGGCCCCAAGTTCTTTGCCAACCTCTGTTGCGTTGAATGTCTGGATGTACTTTCCGACTTCCGGGTCTGCCCATACACTGGCCGCCAATAACAAACCAACGGTCTTGCCCGTTTCCGTACCGCCCCATAGGTGGACAAAAAATGGGAGGCAGTTGCAAGGCTTTACTAAAACGGAGGCGAAAGAGGCAGCCAGTACGATCCGAGCAATCACGTTTCCCGGCGTCTTTCCGGAACGCACCGCCTTGACAATATCCAGCCACACGTCACGTCTCCCGTGCTCCTGGATGCTCTCAAACCGGGTCCGGTACTCCTCCTCTCCATCAAAAACTAAGTCTTCAACGTAAGGGGAAAAACCATAGTCATCGATCCATCCCAGCCGGCCAACACTGGAAACCTCTGGGATTTGTTCGTAATTAAGCTGTTCCACGTCGGCCAGATATCGAACCAACGGCTTACTCGTCTCGCTGTTGACCATAATTCCGTACTTAGAAAGGCCGATGATGGATCGGCTATCAGAAATCACGTTCCTATCTTCAATCACACTTCCCCACCGGCGGCCCAGGCTGAACGCTAGCTTAACCTTGTGGATACCTGTGTCAATGTTCACAAGACGCTGAACCGGCATGATGGGGTGATAGCAGGCCACCACCTCGAAGCCCATTTTGTCGGTGCCGTAAATGCCGGTGTCCGAGGCTGACCACCCGCCGCAGTCCAGTTCCATTTCCTGACCGGAAAAGTCCGTTTTGTTGTATCCTGGGGTGACTGTACCGCTGACGGTTTCCATGTATGCCTTGAACAGCGCGGCCAGATTGCGAATGCCAACAGTCTGTGCCTGAGCGGACATGCGGCCCAAGAGCTGTTTCATCTCAAATTTATTTTCTTTGTGTGCGTATAAATATTCAAACGGCTTGGTGGTCGTCAAATAGTCATCGCGGGTATAAGCGGGCACTTCATCCAATGCTCCTTGCCTCCCTTCTCAATAAAGTCGTCAAGCCAGTATTCGATATACGGGAGGCGCTTGACGGCCTCGACATATAATGGATGATAGTAAGCATCATCGCCTTGACGGACTGGTGGGAAAATCTCCAGAACATCCTTCCAGTAGTGCAGTTCATAGGCCATGTAGCGAAAGTTCTCGTCAGCCTGATCCTTTTTGCGCCTTTCCTCCCGCCGGGCCTCCAGGGCCGCTGAACGGGCTGCACGGTCCGGCTTACTGGAGGTAAGGCCCAGGTGAAAGTCTGCGTTGATCCGGAGCACCGCCTGACGGAAATTCAGGTCAAAGAGGCGCATTACGAAGTCAATGATGGAGCCGTGTGCTCCGCAGCCAAAGCAATGAAATCCGCTCTCTCCATCGTACAGTTTCAGACTGGCGGTGCGGTCCCCTGTGTGGAAGGGGCACTTCATAAAGCCAGAGCGGTTGACCTCAAACCCATAGTGCTCCGCCACCTGCTGGGCGGTAAGCATGCTGCGGATATCAGAGGCCATGTCCATACCCTCACCCCCGCTTCAAACGATCTCTGACCCAGTAATAGAGGGTACTGTAAAGGATTTGAGCTGTCTCAGAGGGCTTGCAGAAAGTGATTGTCAGGTTGAACCGGGCCTGCCAGGACAGGAGCGTAGCGGCGAAACTCTGCGGTTTTAGATCTGACCGATAATTATGCAAGAAGATGTCAGTCCAGGAGGCGTTCTCCACGATCAGAAAGATCTTGATGCCTCCGGCCTTTGCCCGGATCATTTCCCGCTCGAACCTCTCACGGCCTGATGTAAAGTTCCCCGCAATCTCGTCCAGGTTAGCCTTGCGCTCCACCACAACCTCGTCCTCAAAAGTAGTGTCACCCAGCATAACGGAGTAGTCTCCGGTCTCCAAAGCCCGGCTCTTGTGCTGGATGTTGTGCTTGTCTAGCCAAGAAATAATGTGCTGGTGAACCTGTTCCCGGCTGTCAGTAATAACTACCAGCTCTTTCAGCTTTTGCTTGATCTCCGCGTCTGTGTAGTGGGTCATCATTGAACCACCTCAGTTCCACGGCAGTTCGGATTCATCTTCAAGATCGGACAGTCTGGTCAGTTCTTGCCGCTCTGGCAGTTTCCCGTCCCAAGGAGGGAGCTTTTCTGCACGGTCTTTGCTGATGAAATACTGAACTTTCAGATACCCCTTATCGTCCTCTTTTAGCCGGGCAGCTCCAACAGCCCCGATCCAGGTAGGCAAGGTGAAGTCTCCATCATCGATATTAAAGGAGTCAAAAAACTCCGTCAGATTCCTATTAGTCCATTCATTCCCTTGCACGATATAATGGTTGATCGTAATGCTGCTTCCATTGGGCCGAATCCCAATCACCAGCATGGGGTTTCCGGCTTTGCTCTCTTTTTCATCTACGCTGACGATCTCAACCCGGTAATCCCCGGGCGTTAGACGGGTGCGCTCCTCACGCTGATAGCTGTCCCAGTTACTCATATCTCAAGTCCTCCTTGCACTTCTTATAATGTTTACAGATAACACAAAGCCCTTTACATGTTTTGCGGCTCTTGATGAAATGAATGATGAATTTAGGCATATCTGCTCCTCCAGTTCTGGCAGTACAGGTCCACCAGACTTGTCTTATCCATCCAACGCATAAACTGCCGGACAGTGTTTTCAATAGGGACCGTATCTTCCGGGCTGTACGCCTCCCGGTATATATAGTTCCCATCGCTGATAATGTACTCAAAGCGCTGGACCTCCGGGCAGAGGTAGAAATACATAGGGTGCTGTGGACTGTCAAGATATTTCCCCACATGGTATGTCCGGCTAAACTTGGTATCATAAATGACCCCAGCCTTCAAAAAGTCTAGGATTCCGTAACAGATAAACTCTACGCCGTCCACTACCAGCGGGCGGGATGCCTTAACTTGATACTGACCCTGGGCGATAATTTGGCAGATTTCCAGCACCGGCTTGTACCACTCCTGCTCCGGTCCGATTTCAGCCCCTTCACTAACTGCGTGGACCATGTTTTCAAAGCGTATGCCGTCCAGCATGGCCTTTGATTGGGGCTTTTTCTCCCGGCGGAGAGTGGATAAAAATTCATCCATCCCCCCGCCCTTGATTGCATATTGCCATGAGGACAACAAGCTCTGCGTCAGCAGGAACTTATTGCTTTGCCCACTCATAGGTTTTGCTCTCCTTGCTGTAAACGATCCCAAGTGCTTTCAGCCGCTCAAAAAGGGCCGCTTTTAGTTCCCGTTCGCTGGTCAATGCATGGGTCAAGCCCTTGATAGCACTCATGGCTTCGCTCACATCTTCCGGCTTTTCAATCGCCTCTATGGCGAGCCGGCCGGCCGCCATCGTCTCCTCATACTGTTCCTGCTGGGGCTGAAGAGCCGCCTTTTCAGCTGCAATATTCGCTTTGACCTGGAAGAACAAACGAGTCAAGAAGTCATTGGGCTCTCCATCCTTCAACTCTGGGACCTTGATAAGCCCCTTGATACCATAGGCTGCCTTGGCGTTATAGTTCATGGTGGGGGTGAACCCCAGATATCTCTCCCCGTTGACGATATGGAGGTAAGCACCCAGGTCGGCGGGCTGCCAGACCAATGTCTTGGCAGAGCCTTCGCATACGATGTCATAGAAGATATCGTCTCCTTGCCGATCCTTGGCGGCGTGAAAGAGGAATATAACATTGAACTTTTTACGAAGATCGGCGGAGAGACGCAGGAACTCAGTCTTTACAAAGCCATAACCCTGTTGGGAAAATCCTCCAGATTTCTTACTGGCAGAGGGTTCATTTCTCATGGCCCAGTCTTTCATCAAGTCGATGAGTGCCCCACAGGTATCGATGACTACCGTCTTGTAGTGCCCTTCAAAACTCCTGATGTCATCCAGCAACTCCTCGTAGGTCTTGACCATAGAACTGTCCTTTCGATGCTCTGGCTTGACACGGGCCATACCTTCATCAGCATCTACCAGAACCACATCCGGTGCGGATAGGGACAGCGTAGTTTTGCCGACTCCAGGCAACCCGCTGATAATCATGATGATGTTCTTGTTGGAAAAATCCATGTTTTCAGGTTTTACAATCATTACTCTTTATCCTCCTTGATTTCTACCAAGTCAAACCCCTGGATTATAATCTGAGAAACAATGTATTTTGCTGTCATTCCAGTTTCACGTTGAAGCTGTTTTACCAGCGCTTCCGCCTGTCTGTCTAGCTTGACCACACCACAGAAAGACGGCTCTGGTCGGTGGACGGTCAAAATAATTTTCTTATCCATTCCAACCTCCAGGGATTCTGTCTCCCCACTTCTCATCTTCAATGTAATCTAACAGTTCATCACACTTCGCCATCAAATAGGGATTGTCCCACGATGGATACCCCGTCCGCATGGCAGCGGTGATGTCTGGATGTTCGATGTTCTCCATTTCATCACCCCATGACCCAAAAAGCAAATGCCATACCGCCCCAGAAGGTCAAGCAGAGTATTGCTCCTACTCCGATCATCCACCGGACCTCTCGGACCCTCTGGCGGCGCTCTTCTCGTGTTCTCATTCTTCTGTTTTCTCCTTTTTATCGCCGATGCGGATCTTTGCCATCTCAATAGCCAGCATATAGACCTTTGCATGGTCGTTATCCCCATGAGTCTTACGGACCTTCTTCGCAAACTCATCAAGATTTCCAAAGAAGCAGCCGCAAACGACTTTAATAGATCCATCCCTGCAACGAAAAAATGTTGCCGTATCGTTTCGAGATCCAATAGCCCCGATCCAAAATATAGCGCCGATTTCTGACACCTCGGCATTGCCGTACACCCTGGCGTCGCCGTACACCCTGGCGTCGCCGTACACCTCGGCGTTGCCGGACACCCAGGCGTCGCCGTACACCCTGGCGTCGCCGTACACCCTGGCGTCGCCGTACACCCAGGCGTCGCCGTACACCTCGGCATTGCCGTACACCCTGGCATTGCCGTACACCCAGGCGTCGCCGTACACCTCGGCATTGCCGTACACCCAGGCGTCGCCATTTTGGCTTAGGTTTTTCTCGCTTTCCAAAAAACCTCCTAAATCTCCAGCGGAAACACAGCCAAACGAGGAAAGCGCCTTGATGCGATATAAGATGTGTCCAAAAACGTTTTTCGTCTCAGAGGTAAGCTCATATTTCTTCATTTCTTCTTTCTCCTGTCCCATATGTCCCAAATTATCAGCGCCATTGCTACAATAATGCAGGCGTATGCGCCCACGAGCATCCAATCACGCAAGCTGTTTCCCTCCCAATGTCATCAAATAAAACCACTGCTCCTGAGTGAGACGAACCTCCTGCTCGTCCAAGATCTTTGCAATAGAGCCTTCGCCGCATCCGATCTCATGGGCAAGGCCCATTTGTGAGAGCCGGTGCCGCTCCATAGCTCGCTGGGTGATCCGGCGGATAGCCTCATTCGGCGTCATCGTCACGCCTCCCCATATACCGGATCAGCTCATCAAACGTCATGCCATAGGCCGCCCGGGTCAAGCGGTCCATCAGAAGCTTAGTGTTGCTGGCCTGACGCTCAAGGTCTTTTATTGTACTTTTCTCATCCATATTCTTTCTCCTTCCTCTTGACAGGCTCGAAAGAACATGGTACATTTGTTCTATCAAGCCTGACTGCCGCTTTCAATCAGGTTTGCCAGCCCTGGTCGGCGGTGGTTCGCTGGCCGGGGCGCTTTTATTTGGCCGAAAATGCCTCTTCGTAACTCATTTTGGTGACATTCAAAAGTTTATCTATTGTGGTCTTATTAGCCGTACCTTTCCCAGTTAAAAATCTGTAAAGGCAGGCAACAGAAACGCCTGAATAACGGGCCAATTTTGAACAAGAAATTTTATTTTCTAACATCCATTTTGAAACGCCCTTATAAACGCAAGAATTTGCGCTCATTTCTATACGGCTTATTTTTGGTTCCGGAAGATGTTGTCGAATACATTGTCTGGAAACTCCGAAATGCTTCCCGATTTCATCGCACGAAGCGCCTTCAAGATACATTCTATACGCCTCTACCTTTTCATCTATTGTCATGTGATCCTCCTTGTATTCCTCCCGCCCTCGTGTTACAATACAAGGGACAGGATGATTTCACTGGTCATCGGTTCTTGCCCTCTCCCGTGTGCCACCACGGGCGGGGGCATCCTCATTTTCCAAGGTCCCCTCCATGTACTGGATGAAAGCAAGGCGCGGGATCTTTACCCGGTTCCCAATCAGTGTTACAGGGAACCCAAGTAGCTCCGGCCTCTTCTTCGCCGCCACTCGGATATAGTGTGGATCACAACCAAGTGGGCCCGCGGCTTCTGATGGAAGAAGGACATCTTTGTTCATGGCTTTGATTTCTGCCAGCGTCATAACGTCTCCTTTCTGCCGCAGATGCGGCGTTTTGGTTGTCCGCCTCCCCCTTCTGTGATAAAATATAAGTGGTTAGGAGGGAGGTGAGAAAATGTCTGACTTTAATACTTTCCCCAGTGCTCCTGTTGAGGCAATCGCATATCTTTATGTCCAAACACAAGATTTAACTGGGAAAACACCCGTTCAGATCTATGAAATGTATCTTGATGCCTATTATCAGATACTGAAAGACCGGAACCAAAAGAAGAACGAAGACTGGTTTAGCCAAAAGAGAGAAGAAGTGCTGAAAGACTGACCATCGCATTTGTCAATTGATAGAGGTCTCGATCCTCTGCTGATTTCTCTGAACGCTCGGAAAGTAGCTGCAACTGCTTTTCGAGCGTTTCTTTAATCTGCTGATTGTTCATCCTTTTCACCTCCTTTATTCCCGCCCCGTCGGAGGTGGGCCTCTTTTTCTCCGTTGGTCTTCTCCGCTTTCCTTCGCTTCCGGGTGGGTTTGTCCCGGCACCCCTCCGCATATCCAGCGATATAAAGGAGGGCTTCTTTGGGTAGTCCGGTCAACTTCTCGGCCACAGTCTGGGCGTCTGACACTCTATCAAGGTTTATGCTCATTGGTTCACCTCCTGCACTTAGTTTTCTAGCTCGGTTATAAAATAACATAACTTAGCTAGAATGTCAAGTCATTTTTATAACTCAGTTAAATTTTTTCTTGACTTCTTTTTATCTTTGTGATTTAATATGTATCAGACAGGAGGTGTAAAAAGTGGAGACCATCAATGATCGAATTGCGTGGTGTGTAAAGGACAGCAAACTCACAAAAACTGCATTTTCTGAAAAACTAAATGTTTCTCAAGCATTTATTTCTCAGTTGTGTTCTGGCGCAAAAATGCCCAGCGACCGCACTATTGCCGATATTTGCCGTGAGTTTAATATTTCCGAACTATGGCTGCGAACTGGAGAAGGTGAACCTCATATTCAGCGAGATGAGGATGAAGAGTTCCTTGAGGTTATGGAACAGATTCATATGTCAGACGATGAGCTCATCAAGCGGATCATCAAGGCATATTGGTTTATGGAGGATGAAGAAAAAGCCGCCATCAGAAAACTGATAGACGGCTTTACAAAAAAATAAGGCCCCGGTTTCCCGGAGCCTTTTTTATCACTTATTATGTAGTTTTTCGAGGACGAGGGCGCGCGTAAGGAGTGATTTCAGATATGTTTCATTTCTGTTCCGCTCCATGACAAGTTCAATTTCTTTTTTGAGTATATCTACATTCTCGTTCTTTTGTTCCATGAAGTGCCCTCCCGTCATCTTTTTTGCATGGCTCAATTATAGAACTTGTGTTCTAGTTTTGCAATACATATTTTACCTAAATTTTAGTGCAGATTTTTTCCATTAGTGCCTTCCAGAAAGTCCAAAAAATTGGACATTTTGTATGTTAGGAGAGAGAAAAATGAAAATCAAGCTAGTTTGTATTGTGTCTGTGCTTGCTCTTCTCACTTCCTGCGCACCAAGGGGCGGGACATCCTCCGTTTCTTCGCCTGACGTTTCTCAAGAGCCCACTCCCGCATCAGCATCTTCTAGCAGTACAAGCGCTCCATCCGAAGAAGATTTGGCAGAACAGTCTGCCATTGACTGCCTTTCTGCTTATTACTCCGGGGAAGATATCTATTCTACATCCATCAACGGAACGAAAATAGAGGTTGAGATAATGTCTCCCTATTCGGCGTCTGACAGTGCGCCGGAGGATTGGGCTACTATACAATCAACTTTGCAGCAGGCTTGCTCTGATCTTCAGTCCAGTATGGCAGAGTTTGACATCCAGACGGCGATCCTATATTTCATTGATTCCGAGGAAAACAACCTCCTAACTGTCATGAATGGGAAAATCGGATATGACGCTTTTGGAGGCGAGTATGCCAGTGCTACAGACAACCCCCCCACAATCAGCCTTGAGGAGTTTGAGGCGATTCAGACGGGAATGTCCTATCAAGAAGTTTTTGATATTGTAGGTTCCAGGGGGACCGTCCTATCTGAAGTTGATGTTGGTTTGGGGGATGAATACTACACTGCGGTCTACTACTGGGACGGTGAGGGTAGCTTGGGAGCTAACGCCAATATTACTTTCCAGGGCGGAAAGGTTTCGGCTAAAGCGCAGTTTGGGCTCGAGTGAAGATGTCTATGAACCATCTCAACCCCGAAAATATCACCTCATGGACGGTAGAGCGCATCAAGTCCCTTGACGATGACTCGTTCTGCGCTGAAGCTCGTGCGTTTCTGATGTACGCCCAGGCG